>Ga0315286_10007662_pt1 | contig 10586 bp, 9 predicted proteins | sample YL17G10_0_MG_FD_205038 | JGI IMG/M metagenome (GOLD analysis project Ga0315286, IMG submission 205038) | Sediment microbial communities from Yellowstone Lake, YNP, Wyoming, USA - YL17G10_0 | ecosystem: Environmental > Aquatic > Freshwater > Lake > Sediment | place: USA: Wyoming | collected...
GGTACGGAGACCCGCCGCGCAAAGTTGCGTTGTAGTATGAGTCGGCGGCGAATCGGAAAGGCTACGACTCCTCCCCCGCCGCTGCCAGCACGGCCCGCAGGCCGCGCGCGATAAGAGCCGCGCGGCAAACTTTGAGTTTGCGGGCCAGGGCATCGGACCGGCTGAGCAGCCCTTTCTCGACGCTGACCGAGATGACTCTAGCGCCCTTGCCGACCCTGGGGCGGCCGGGCTTGAGTCTGGCGCGGCGCATTTGGGCGGCCGCCTCCGGCGGCGGCGGGCCGAACGTGTCGGCGACGAATTCCTCGTCGAATTTCGCGACGGCCTTGTCCCGTTCCACAGGGGTCATGGCCATGAACTCTTCGTACGCCGAACGTGTTTTCTTCATCGTAACCTCCTTCGCAGCCGCTGCTTCTCACGCGGGGTCAAGGGCCGCGCGTGAATCACATAAACACTGTCGTCCGGGTCGATCAGGAAGATCACCTGGAGCCATCGCTCACCGAATCCGCGGCCCCGAATGAGCCATTTCCCTTCTCCCCGGTATTCCCATTCGTGCTCGCGGGCCTGCTCCACGACACTTTCAGCCTCAAGCGGCTGCACGTAGTGTTCCGAGACGTGCTCGATGTTCCAGTCATTCCATCGGAATCTCATTCCCCGCCTCCACATTTATTATATAACAATTCCGGCCGCCGTCAACCGCTTTCCGGCCCTGCTTCCAGCCGCGCCAGGAGTTCGCGCACCGTCCGGCCCGTCACCGGGTCGCGGGCGTCGGGGGCGATCTCGGCCAGCGGCTCGAGCACGAACCGCCGCTCGCAAAGGCCCATGTGGGGGATGATGAGGTCCGGCTCGTCCACGACGCGATCGCCATAGAGGAGGATGTCGAGGTCGACCGGCCGGGGTCCCCAGTGCGGCCCATCGCGGCGCCCCAGGGCGCGCTCGATGCGATTGCACTCGGCAAGGAGTTCCGCCGGCGCAAGGTCGGTCTCGATGCGGGCGGCGCCGTTTAAGTAGATCGGCTGGCCGGGCGGGCCGCCAACGGGGTCGGTGTCGATGAACGAACTGACCGCCTCGACGCGGATGCGCGGATGCGACCGCAGGGCCGCCAGCGCCGCTTCGATATTCTCGCGGCGGTTGCCGAGGTTCGCGCCAAGGCCGAGGTAAACTGTTGGCATGGTCGCAGCCTTCGCGTTTCGGAAATGCCGAGTGCCGCGCGGTGGGTCTCCATTGTTTAGCCGTCGCCGCACACGGCGACGATCATCAAAACGCGGCCGTGTGCGGCCGCGGCTAAACATGAGACCCGCCGCGCCAACACGCATTTTTTTGGAGCGCTAAAACTTCAGCCGCTTGACGCGCGCTGCGGCCTCTTCGAGTTTCGCTTCGGGCACCGTCAGGGCCATGCGCACGTACCCTTCGCCGTGCGGGCCGTAGCCGATGCCCGGCGTGGCCACGATGTCGGCTTCCGCGAGCAGCCGGTCGGCAAAGGTGCGGCTGTCGAGGCCGCCGGGGCACCTGATCCACACGTAGAAGGTCGCCTGCGGGCGGTTGACTTCCAGCCCGGCGGCCGTGAGGGCGGCCACAAGGCAGTCGCGGCGGCGCCTGTACATCGCGCGCAGCGCGTGAATCTCCGGCCGGTCGTAGCCCGCGAGCGCCGCCGCCCCCGCCCGCTGCATCGCCGTAAACACGCCGTTGTCCATGTTGCTCTTTATCTCGACGAGGCTCTCGATGACCGCCGGGTTGCCGACCACCCAGCCGACGCGCCAGCCCGTCATGCTGAACGTCTTCGAGCAGGAGTAGAACTCGACCGCCACATCACGAGCGCCGCGAATCTCAAGAATGCTCGGCGGCGGGTCCTCGAAGTACACCTCGCTGTAGGCGGCGTCCTGGGCGACGACGATCCCGTGTTTCTGCGCCCACGCCACCACTTCCTCGTAGAACTCGAGCGTCGCCGAGGCGGCCGTCGGATTGTTCGGATAGTTCAGGTAGATGAGCCGCGCCTTCTTGAGGTCCTTTGCCTCGAACGCCTCCAGGTCGGGCAGGTAGTTGCGGTCGGCCGTGATCGGGAACCGCACAACCGTGCCGCCGGCAAACTGGATGCTCGAGGCGTACACGGGGTACCCGGGGTCGGGCACAAGGCCCACGTCGCCGGGGTTCATCAGGGCCAGCGGCAGGTGCGAGAGCGTCTCCTTCGACCCCTGCGCGGGGAGGATCTCGGTCTCGGGATCGACCGTCACGCCGAACCGCTTCTTATGCCACGCGGCAATGGCCTTGCGGAACCCGAGGTCGCCGCGGTCGAGGGCGTACTGATGCGTCGCCGGGTCGGCCACGGCAGCCTGGGCCGCCTTGATGATGAAGTCGGGCGTGGGCGTGTCGGGGTCGCCGATGCCCAGATGGATGACCGGCCGCCCGGCCGCGATGGCGGCCTTCTTCTTGCGGTCGATCTCCGCAAACAGATACGGGGGCAGGGCCTTCAGACGGTCGCTCTTGGTTTGCATGGGCTTACAACACCTTTCTTCGTACGAAGCATAACCCTCTACACTCTAAAGTCGCCCCCCTGCTCCGGCAAGGCAAAAGAGCCGACGCGGTGGACCGGTGGCGGACCGGCGGCGCGGACTGGTGGAGTGCGCGGAAGGCAAGACGGTTACACCAAGGGCAAGAACTCAAAAGTGCAAAGGGCGATCAGGGGCCGGGGGCCGAAACAGACACCACCACACGAAACCCGAAGCTATTGAGGCTAATGACCGGGTTGCTGAAGCACCGGCCCGCAGCGCGGCAGTCACCCGGATCGCCGTCCCAGCTACCTCCGCGCAGCTCACGGAGTCTACCGGATGCCGGCCCTTGGGGATCCGTCGCCGCACCCCTCGGATACTCTCCGTACCAATCCGCGCACCATTCCCTCACGTTCCCGTGCACGTCGTAGAGGCCCCAGGCGTTCGGCTTCTTCTGGCCGACCGGATGCGTCTTCTGGTCGCTGTTGGCACTGTACCACGCATAGTCGCCAAGCGCGCTGTCGGCATCGCCAAAACAAAACTGGGTCTTGCTGCCCGCGCGGCAGGCGTATTCCCATTCGGCTTCCGTCGGAAGCCTGACCTTCTTGCCCGTCTTCCCGGCAAGCTTCTTGCAGAACTCTGTGGCATCGTTCCAAGAAACGTTCTCCACGGGATTGGTCGCGCCCTTGAAGTCGCTCGGATTCGTGCCCATGATCGCTTGGTACTGGGCCTGGGTCACTTCCGTCACGCCCATGTAGAACGGCTTGGAGATTGTGACCTCGTGTTGGTCTTTTTCTTCGCCCATCATGAACTTGCCGGCGGGGATAAGGACGAGTTTAATCGTGACCCCGCCGCCCAGGTCGAGAGTCAGTTCCTTGGGCGGTTCCGGTTGGGAACTGTATCCCGGCGCCGTCAAAAGCACTGCAGCCGCCAACACCGCCACCCACCCCGCCCACACTTGCCGAGTCGCCATGACATGCCCCCTTGCCTGGAAAGGACTGATTTGACCCTTGCCCAGCGCCAACCGGCCGCTTGCCGCACGACAACTTCGGCACGGACGCTTCCAAGAACGCGCCCATGATTTGCGTGATCCTCTGCCTCAGGAAAACCAAAGGGCGATTCTATGACCGCAAGAAGAAAGTGCAAGCGTTTCCTCGGACAGACAGTAAGGCCGGGTGTGGCCGCAGATCGTGGCCGTGGCCGTTAGGCCCCTTCCAGGGGCCTTTGCCCCGCGAAGCGGGGTGTAGCCTCGGCCTTTTAGGCCGAGGTTGGCACGACGACCGGCACACTTCCTCTTCCCTTTTCCTTAGCCCGCTTCAGCGGGCTTGTTACGGTTGCATGGGCCGCTGCCATTGGGGATCAGTCGCCCGCTAAAGCGGGCTCTATAAGAATTAAGAAGAGCGGAATGTGTTTCGGCTCGCTCGCATACCGGGGCTAAAAGCCCCGGTCTACACGCCGCTATCGCGGCGCAAAGGCGGCTGAAGCCGCCTCACAACAACGCGCCAAAGCAGTGCCATTAAAAACGACCACGCCCTGTTGGCCACAACCAGTCAAACCGCGGCCGCTCTGTGGCGCGGCCTTGTGTACGGGCGGGCTGGTAGATATAATCTGCACGCTTAGGGTCCGGGGAGAGCAATGACGGTTCGCCTCGATCGTATCGACCAGGTGCGGCGTGCAGTGCGCGAGGCGCGCGGCCGGGGCCGCAAGGTCGGCCTCGTGCCGACGATGGGGGCACTGCACGAGGGCCACGCCAGCCTCATCCGTGCGGCCCGCGGCGAGACCGGCTGCCTGGTGGTCAGCATCTTCGTGAACCCGACGCAGTTCGGCCCGGGCGAGGACCTCAGCCGCTATCCCCGGCCGGTCGAAAAGGACATGGAACTCTGCCGCCGCGAGGGCGTCGACGTGGTCTTTACGCCCTCGGCGGCCGAGATGTATCCGGACGGCTTTGCCACGCGCGTTGGCGTGGCGGGCCTGTCGGAGAAGATGTGCGGGGCATTCCGGCCCGGCCACTTTGACGGCGTCTGCACGGTCGTGGCGAAACTCTTTACGATCGTCCAGCCCGACGTGGCGTACTTCGGCGAGAAAGACGCCCAGCAACTGGCGATCATAAGGCGGATGGCGGCGGACCTGAACCTGCCGCCGGAAATCCACGGCTGCCCGATCGTGCGGGAACCCGACGGCCTGGCCCTGAGCAGCCGCAACGCGTACCTGTCGGCCGACGAGCGCCGCCGGGCGCTGGCCCTCAGCGCGGCCCTGGCGGAAGCGAAACTCGCGCTGGCGGCCGGAGCGCGCGATGCCGCGAAGGTGGCGGCCGCAGTCCGGCGGCGGCTGGAAGCGGCGGCGGGCGTCGAGATTCAATACGTGGCCGTCGTCGACCCGGACACGCTGGCGGATCTTGCGCGGATTGCCGATAAGGTGCTCGTGGCCGTGGCCGCGAAGGTGGGCGCGACGCGGCTGATTGACAATGTTCTTTTGCGCAACCTGTGAGGGCAGCGCAGGATTGCAATTTGCGCGGCGGGTCTCCTGACCCGCCGCGCAAGAGTGCCGCACGAACGCACCGGCAGCCGGCATTTCGCGCGGCGGTTCAGGAGAACCGCCGCGCACAATAGGGAAGTTGCGCCGCCGTACTGAACCGTAAGGATACGCGAACCATGCTTATCAAGATGCTGAAATCGAAGATCCACCGGGCCCGCGTCACCGAGACGCACCTGGAGTACGAGGGCAGCATCACCATCGACCCGCGCCTGATGGATGCAGCGGGCCTCGTCGAGGGCGAGGGCGTACTCGTGGCGAACCTCAATAACGGCTCGCGCCAGGAGACCTACGTCCTGAAGGGCCGCCGCGGCAGCGGCGTGGTGCGACTCAACGGCGCCTCGGCACGCCTCGGCGCGCCCGGCGACCGCATCATTATCATGAGTTTCGCGTACCTTACGCCGGAAGAAGGCCGCAAGCACAAACCGCGGAAGGTCGTCGTGGACGACCGGAACCGGATCGTCCGCGGCCCGTAGGAAAGGCTCGAACGCGTGCGCCAAATCCTCCTGAGAATTCCTATTCCGGGCACCGAGCACGTCCTGACCCTTTACGGTTACGGGGCGATGCTGTGCCTGGGGTTCCTCCTGGCGATTCTGGTGGCCGCGCGGCGGGCCAAGCGCCTCGGCCAGCCGCCCGACATCATCTACAATGCCGCGCTGTTCTGCTTCTTCGGCGGCCTCATCGGCTCGCGCATGTTCTACGTTATCCAGTACGGCGAGCATTTCCGCAGCGTCTGGGACCTCGTGAAAATCTGGGAGGGTGGCCTCACGTTCTACGGCGGCTTTCTGATGGCCGTCCTGGCCACGGTCGGATACCTGTGGTTGGCGCGGCTGCCGGTGCTGTACTGGCTGGACATTATCGCGCCGAGCGTCGCGCTGGGCGAGGCGTTCGGGCGGCTCGGATGCTTCCTGAACGGCTGCTGCTACGGCGGCACGTGCCCGGCCGGCTGGGGGGTTGCCTGGCCCGCCGGGACGATTCCGTGGGAGCACTACGCCGACCAGTTCCTGGCGATGTCGGGGCTGGGCCCCGCCGACATGGGCGGCGCCGCCGGCGCGGCGGTCACCGGGGCCATGGCGACCGCCTGGCATGCGCCGGTCATTTTCCCCGCCCAGTTGCTTTCGTTCGGCAACGCGATGCTGCTGTTCCTGGTGCTGTACGCCATGTTCCCCGTCAAGCGGCGGCACGGCCAGGTCCTGCTCATGTTCGTTCTGCTTTACGGCATCAGCCGGTTCCTGCTTGAGTGCCTGCGGGCCGACGAGGCGGATGCGTACCTGCTGGGCCTGCCGACACTGCTGACCGCCCTGGGCCACGAGGGCGCGGCCAACCGCCTGCCGCTCCTGACGATCAGCCAGAACCTGGCGATCCTTATGGTCGCGGGCAGCGTGGCGGCTTGGGGGCTGCTGGCGCGCAGCCGGCGTCCGCAACTTCAGGCCTCTTACGCGCCGCCGCCGCCCTCGCCGACGGCCAGGGCCGAGGCCTCCGATTCCAGACATCCCCAACGTCGAAAGGAAAAACGCTCATGAGGACTTCATATCGCTTTGCCCTGCCTGCGGCCGTGCTCGCGCTGGCGATTGCCGCCCAGGCGGCATCCGGCCAAGTCACGCTGCGGCTGAAATACGAGCCCGGCCAGGCCTTTCTCTATGACCGCAACGTCAAGACCGAATCGCAGATTCGCGCCGGCAAAGACACCCGCCGCATGACGTGGGAACTCAACGTCCAGCGGCAGGAACTCGTCATGGAATCGCGGCCGGAACCGGCCGCAGGCCGCGTGCTGACCCTCGACGCCTCCAGCCCCGAGAAACTGGCAGGCTACGAGGATAACGGAAAGGACGCGCTCGCCAACGTTCCGGAGCAGCAGCGCGTCCGGCCGATGCCGCCCGTCCTGTCGATCCAATGGCGCGACCTGAAGAATCGCCCCACCGAGCAGCCCGAGAAGGCGGCCGACCCCAGCCAGGCGCTCGAACTGCTGTACGGCGAGATGCGCGTGTTGCCGGATGAACCCGTCCGGGCAGGCGACTCATGGACACGCGAAGTGGACTTCGGCGTCCTGAAGGCGAAGATCACGACCCGCTTCGTCGACCAGCGCAGCGAGAATCTCGTCCGGTGCGCCGTCCTGGCCGCCACCGCCGAGGTGACGTTCGCCCCCGAATTCGCCAAGACCCTTACCGTCGAAAAAATGACCGGGCAGAGCGTCGTGGCCCTGGACGGCAGCGCCGTCATCGGCTTCTCCGGCACGGCCATTCTCGTGGAAAGGGGCGACAACGGCCAGGAACGCGTCGTCCGCACCTACCAGGAGAAACTCACCCGATCGGAACGCCTGGAGCCGGCCATCCTCGACAAGGCCAAGGCCGATATGGAACGCATCAACAAGGCCCTCGATCAATCCAAGGCCGACGACCTTGACGGCGCCCTGGCCACACTCGAACAGTTCCTCAAAGACAACCCCCAGCCCGGCTGGGCCGCCGCGATCCAGAACATCTACGGCATGCTCACCCAGCGACGGCTGCTGACGAAGCCCGTGCCCGCGGCGCGGCTGCAGGTCATGCTCCAGGAACTCAAGAACAACCGCGACCGCGCCGCCACGCAGAGCGGCCCTGCCCAGGTGGCGCAGTTGGACCAGGTCATCCGGCAGGTTGCCACCGTCAACCTCAAGGGCCTCCAGGAACTGATGAAGGACCTGGACGTGATCAACCGCGACCTTGCGGCGTTCGGCCTCGGCTTCGTCCAGGACGACCAGGCCGGCGCGGCGCTGCAAACACTGGTGAAGGACGACAGCCCGCAGGTGCGCGGCTCGGCAGCGCTCTCGCTGGGCGTGCGAGCCAAGCCCGTTGACACGGCCATCATCACGTCGTTGCTGAAGGACCCCGACCCGCGGGTGCGCGGGTCCGGAGTGTTCCTGGCGTTTCGGACGATCAAGAAAGACGATCCGCAGGCGGCGACGGTCCTGCCGCTCATTGCCGACACCCTTCAACTCACCAGTTCGTGGACGCGCGCCCAGGCAGCCAACGCCCTCGCAAACCTGGCGCCGAAGAACTCGGTGCCGGCCGTCTCGGCCCTCGTCAAGGCATACAGGACGGAGTCGGAGCAGGGGCTGAAGCCGGTGTACCTCAAGGCCCTGAAGGTGATTACGGACCTGGACGCCTCGGATATCGCTCCGTTCGACGAATGGCTGAAGAAGCAACCGGCCAAGGCGCCGGAGAAAGCGCCGACCAAGGCGCCAGAGAAGGCGCCGGCTGCCAAGGCGAAGGGATAAGAGCGAGCGGAGGGAAACTGCAAACGGCAAAAAGCAATGACTAATCAAAAAGCAAACATCTAAACGCCAAGGACCCGGCGTTCACCGAGTTCCGCTTTATTGCTTCTTGCTTTTTGCCTTTTGATTAGTCATTGCTGTTTGTCGTTTGCCTTTTGTTCGCGAGCACGGACGTGCGTCTCGGCCCGGGCGCGGAACCGGCTCTTCATGTCCGGAACGACCTCGCGCAGGCATTCCTCAACGCGATCGACAAACGTGAACCGCATCGCCCGGCGGACCTCTTCCGGAATCTTTTCGAGGTCGTCGGCGTTCCCCCTCGGCACAAAGATGTGCGTGATGCCTTCGCGGTGGGCCGCCAGGACCTTCTCCTTTATGCCGCCCACGGGAAGCACGCGGCCCTGGAGCGTTACTTCGCCCGTCATGGCCATGTCGCGCCGCGCGGGGCACCCGGAGAGCGCGCTAGCCAGGGCACAGACCACCGGCAGGCCGGCGCTCGGGCCGTCCTTGGGCGTCGCGCCTTCCGGCACGTGGACGTGCAAGTCCACCGTGTGCCGCGCGGGGATCACTCCAGGCCGCGCGCACTTCGAGCGAACCCACGAGAGGGCCGTCTTGACCGACTCCTGCATCACCTCGCCGAGTTGCCCGGTGAGGATAAGTTCGCCCTTGCCGGGCATGCACGAGACCTCGATGACCATGCTGCGGCCGCCGGCCTCGGTCCAGGCGAGGCTCGTGACGATTCCGACGCTTTCCCTCGGGCCGGCCGCCTCGCGCCGGTACGGCGCGGGGCCCAGGTGATGCCGCACGAGTTCCTGCGTAACGGTGCGCGGCTGCGGCGGCGCCGGCTCCGCGGCGGCCAGTTCCGTGGTGATCTTGCGGAGGACCTTGGCGAGGCACTTGCGGAGGTTCCGGACGCCCGCCTCGCGCGTGTACGACTCGATCACGTGACGCACAACCTCGTCCGGAAAGGCCGCCTGCTCCGGCGCCAGGCCGTGGGCCGCAAGTTCCTTCGGCACGAGGTGCCTCTGGGCGATCTGAACCTTCTCCTCAAGCGTGTAGCCCGACAACTCGATTACTTCCAGCCGGTCCAGGAGGACCGCCGGGATGGCCGTCGGCACGTTCGACGTGCAGATAAAGAGGACCTCCGACAGGTCGTACTCAACTTCGAGGTAATGATCGCTGAAGGCGTAGTTCTCGTCGGGATCAAGGACTTCGAGCAGGGCCGACGCCGGGTCGCCGCGCGTATCCTGCCCCATCTTGTCGATCTCGTCCAGGAGGAACACCGGGTTGCGGACGCCGGCCTTGCGGACGGACTGAATGATGCGGCCGGGCAGTGCGCCGACGTAGGTGCGGCGGTGGCCGCGAATCTCGGCCTCGTCGCGCACGCCGCCCAGGCTCTTGCGGACGAAGCGCCGCCCCAGCGCTCGGGCCACGCTCTTGGCGAGGCTCGTCTTGCCGACGCCCGGCGGCCCGACGAAGCACAGGATCGGTTCCCTCAGGCTTTGGGTGACTTTCTTGACGGCCAGGTACTCGAGGATCCGCTCTTTCGATTCTTCCATGCCGAAATGGTCTTCGTCCAGGATCTTCCGCACGTGCCGCAGGTCCAGGTTGTCCTGCGTCCGCTCCTTCCAGGGCATGTGGACGAGCCAGTCGAGGTACTCGGTGATGACGACGGCCTGCGGCGTCAGGGGCATCATGCGCGCCAGGCGCATCTGCTCGCGCAGGGCGATCTTCTGCACTTCCTCGGGCATGCCGGACGCAAGGATTTCCGCGCGAAGGTCCCCTCCGTTGCCGGCGCCCTGGTCGCCCCCCTGGCCGAGTTCCTCCTCGATGGCCTTCAGTTGCTCCTTCAGGAAATACTCTTTCTGGCTGCGCGACAGGCGCGTGCGGACGCGATCGCTGATGCGCTGCTGAATCTCCAAGAGCGCGATCTCGCTGTCCAGGAGGTCGGCCAGCGTGCGCAGCCGCTCCTCGGGATCGATCATCTCCAGCAGGCGCTGCTTGTCGGCGAACGGAATGGCTGTGAACGCAGCGACGACGTCGGCCAGACGCCGGCCGTCCTCGGCCGCGGCCACCTGATGCCCGATGCTCTCCGGAACGGCAGGCTGAAGTTGCAGGTACGCGAAGAACCGCGCCCGGACGGTCCGCACCAGGGCCTCGGCCTCGGGGCCGTCGAGCGGCGGCTCTTCAACGCCCGCCACGTCGGCCCACAGGCACCCGTTGTCGCTGGCGGCGCCCGCGCCCACGCCGCGCGCCATGGCCTCGACAATCACCTTGTGCGTGCCGCCCTCGGCCTTGAAACACTGGATGACGTGGCCGACCGA
>Ga0315286_10007663_pt1 | contig 10585 bp, 6 predicted proteins | sample YL17G10_0_MG_FD_205038 | JGI IMG/M metagenome (GOLD analysis project Ga0315286, IMG submission 205038) | Sediment microbial communities from Yellowstone Lake, YNP, Wyoming, USA - YL17G10_0 | ecosystem: Environmental > Aquatic > Freshwater > Lake > Sediment | place: USA: Wyoming | collected...
GTCGAGGATCGAGAGCGGCACGTGTGCGGTGAGCTTCGTGAACGCCACCGGGTTATCAGCGGGTCGATGAAGCAGCAGGGAGCCTCAAGGCCGCGCGTGGGTCGCGTCCGGTCGATCGTCGATGCCGATATAGGCATTGAACATTGGCAGTAACGAGCGCTCTCGGGCAACAATGTCAGGGTGCCGGTTCGGGTTGTCGAGAATGACCGATGCTCCCTTCAGGTCTCCCTCGGCCCACGCGCAGATCGCGAGGCGGTCTTCGTCATTCGAGCCGTTGCTGGCCTTCATGTAGAGCCGGCGCGCGGCCGCGACGTCCCCCATCCGCAGGAGGATGTCTCCCTGCCGGACGAGAGCGCGGCGGTCCGGCTCGCGCGCGAGGAGATCGAGGGCGCGACGGCTCATGCCGGCGGATGAGAGGATGAAAGCCTGCCCGAGAGGATCGATGCCCGGGTGGCTCGCGAGGAAGCTCTCCGCGCCCTCAGCCTCGGTTAGGCCCGCGCGGATCTCGTCCCGCAGCGAGATCAAGTCGGGATCGTAGGCACCGCCGAGCGCGGCCACGAAACGATCGGCCTCCTCGGCAGCGAGATCGCGCGCCCCGGCGCGGTTCAGGAGGAGGACCTTCTGGATCGCGTGCGTGCGCCCCTCCTCGGTCCGCGGATCGCAGACCCCCGGTCGTCGCAGGAGGAAGAGGGCGCGCACGAGCCGCGGATCCGCTACAGCTGGGGGCTTGAACTGCCGGAGGTCCCCTCTTGCCGTGTCCCTCTCCTCCAGCCGCGCGAGGATCATCGCGAGCATCCCCTCCCGATCGGCGCGCGGCCCCGAGTCGAGCATCTCGGCGGACTCGAGATAGCGCGCGGCGAGATCATCCCTGCCGAGGAAGGCGAAGACCGTTCCGAGCCGCCACTGGGTGTCGAGCGGATGCCGGCGGAGCCAGGTTCGTCGATAGGGTCCGGCCGGCCCGAGGAGCGCGCCCGGAGGATCGACCGAGAGGGGAACGTCATATTCGGACCAGTCGATCTTGAATGGACAGAGTTCCGTGTCGTCCGTCCGGACGAAGCACGCGTGGTTCCGATCGAGGCAGTAAAGGCGGAACCGCCGCGAGGCGCCCAGGCTGCGGAGCGCCTCGATGTCGTTGAAGTTGACGACGAGGAAGCGGACGTTGGGAGGGAGCGTGACGCGCTCCGCTCCATCCGGCGAGGATATGATCTCGCTCTCGATGCGGAACACCTCCACGTATCTCTCCTGCGGGTGGAGGTCCGAACGTCCGTCGATGTAGACGCGGTGGATGATGGTCTTCGGATCAGTGCGGTCCCGATTCGCGGTGTAGATCAGCGGGCCCCCATCGCCGAAGTCGAGGGGAAGGATGTCTCCGGGCGTGTTTGATGATGCGATCTTCTTCGCGATCTTGAGCGGGAAGAAATCATCGAGAAGGCCGACCCCGGGGCGTCCCGTTCGATGGAGCGCCGCGCCCACCTCTCCCGTGATGTACTGGGTGCCGAGGAGGACGATCGCGGCGGAGGCGCCCCACACGGCCCACCGGCGGCTCGCGGGGATCAGCGCGCCGGCGTAGCTCGCGGCGAGATAGCCCTCCACCACGCCGGCCAAGGCGAGATTCCGGAACGCGGTCGCGCCCAGGTAGACGAATGCCGCGAGCCAGAGGAGATGCGCGGCCGGGATTTCCCGCGGCCCCCGCTTCCACCACCCGATCGCCATCCCGGCGGCCGCGAGCACAACGATGACGATGATGGTGATCACCTCCGGCGCCCCCGGCTCCTTCCAGCTCGGGAGGAACTCGGCGAATCCGAAGGCATAGGTCGAGACCCGCGCGTTGATCTGGCCGAAGTAGTCGATCGGGAGACGGATGATCTGGAGCGGGGTCGGGTTGATCAGGCACGCGAGCGTCGCAAGACCCGCGGCGCGGATCCACTCCCACGGTGGGCGCCTCGCATCGATCCATCTTCCGATCGCGGCCATCCAAATCGTCGCGAGCCCCACGGCGAAGAGGCTATGCATGTTCGCCCACACGGCCATGAGCGGCACGAGCCACAGGAGTCGGCGCGCCGGAAGATCCCCGCGACGCACCCCTTCCAGGAGACCGATCGTGACGGCGAGGTAGAGGAACGTGAAACTCTCGGGACGCATCCGCATCCGTCCCTGGATGACGAAGAGCGCCGCGGCGAGACAGAGCGCCGCTCCGACACCGCGCGCCCGAAGCGGGACCGCGCCCGCTAGGGCGATCGCAATCGCCGCGAAGAGGAGCATGTTCAGGATGGACAGTCCCGCGAAGCCGGCGAGCGAGTGGAGCAGCGTGATTACGAGGTGATAGAGCGTGTAGACGGCCACGATCGGCCGGGCCCCACCCGACACCGACCAGTGATCGATGCGCTGGAGGGTGTGGTGCTCGAGCGCCCACTCCCCTTCGGTGAGATGCCAGAAGATGTCGGTGTCCCAGATCTTCTGGCAGGCGGACAACAGCGCGAGGACGACGAGGGCGCCCGTCAGGAAGGGCCAGGAACGCACGCCCCGGGGGATGACCGCGGAGATGATTCGATCCCGGGGCTTGGAGCCGGAAGAGCTGATTGGCATCCAACGGAGAATAGCGAACTGCGTGATCCTTCGGTTACCCCGGAATGCAGGGCAGCCTGGTAGTAGCCCGACGCAAGATGCCGGCGTCCGCCCATCGTCCAACCCTTCCAACGAGACGTCCACCACCGGGTCGTCCACCCCATCTTGACCACGGGCGTGCTGCATCCATCCTCGCGCGAGCTCCCGATGTCGTATCTACAGCGGGGTCGTAACCGCCTGCGGCGTAACGAGGTCTTTTTCAAAGTGGTCAAAGTGGGGTTAACTGCGAGAATGCCAAGACGGACGGGATTCATGGGAGGGACAGCCACATATCGTTGAGCCTGTTCGCGCATGATTGCTCGAGGGTCCGCCGAAAGACAGCGGGGGAATCGTCGTCATGAGGTCAGGATGAGGTTCTCGTGACGGACAGGTCACTAGATCAGCCGTTGTCCAAGGACGAGTAGGCGCACGCCAGCAATCCGCGCATCACCGGAAGCCCCCCTTTATCCTCCCCCACGACGGGTGATCGGCCGGAGGTTCCTCTTCCGGCACGTGGCTGGTCTCGAGACAACCGTAGCGATTCTGGGCGGCCACGTAGGGAACATAGGGTTGTCCCAGGTCGGGAACTTCGATCTGGAACTGCCGATCTGTCCACTCGTCCGTCTCGATGTCGAACCACCGGTAGCGCAGGATCCAGGGACCCGACGGGAAGTCTTCGAGCGTCACATCGAGGTTGAAGCAGCAATCGCAGTTGCACTGAGTCTCGCTGCGCTCCTCGATGAAAACGGTGACGTCACCCACCTCGACGTGATAGGTGATCGGATCGGGGCAGCAGTTCAGCAACGCGGCGAGGTGGTCGATGTGGACCTGATCACCATTGACCTGAACCAGCACCTGGTCGGCGTTCCAGCACCACGGTTCCTCCGCGAACCCGACGGTAGGCAGCGACGTGCACACCAGGAGGAGAATCAGTGAACGCATGGCCATTTCTCCTTCATATCGTGAGCGATCGAGCGAGAGAGAGCGTCGTCTTCGAATGCCTGGCAACCTCACTTCAGAATTACGACTCGTGCAATCCTCGCCCCTTCGGTCGTCGATACCCGAGCCAGATAGACGCCCGGCGCGACTTCGCGGCCCTCTTCGTCGCGGCCGTCCCAGGGCACCTCGTGCACGCCAGGGCTCCCCACGCCCTGCAGATTCCGCACCAAACGGCCCGCAACATCGTGAATGGTTACTCGCGCAGTGCCTGATGTCGGCAACTTCAAGCGGATCGCCGTCCGCCATAACGCCGGATTCGGAAGAGCAGTAATGCCCAATTGCGAACCGGAGGCATTCGTCCACGAGATCGAGGCTCTGTCCCCAGCCTCACACTGCGTCGGCACGATCTGGAGCCCGGAGCCATAGTCCGCCACGTAGACGTTGCTGCCGGAGACCCTGGCGCTCTTGGCCTCGTAGGAGGGCAGATCCACTCTGCCCGTGATCTTGGGGTTTTGGGGATCCCGGATATCGAACACCTGCAGGCTGCCGTAATGATCGGTCACATAGGCATACGCACCGGCGACGTCCACGCCGTTCCCCATTCCCAGAGTGCGTCCGCTGCCCACTATGACCGGGCTTTCGGGGATGGTGAAGTCGATCACCTGGAGGCCCAGCCAGTCCGCGACATAGGCGGTTGCGCCCGAGACGACCACGCCGCTGACCCCACCTTCCGTTCCGATGCTGCTCACCACATGTGGACTGTGGGGATTGCTGATGTCGATCAGGAGGAGAGTCCAGTGCGCCACGACGTAGGCCCGAGTCCCTGATAGGAAGATGTCGCCGCCGTACTCGGGAATGGTCAAGCTGCCGACAATGGACGGATTGAGGGGATTCGCGATGCTGATCACCTTGAGAGTGCTGCCGGTGGTGACATACGCGTGGCTGCCGGAAACGGCCACGCAGTCGGCCGACCGTGGCAGGTCCACGCCGCCGACGATCCGCGGGTTGGCGGGATCGGAGATGTCGATGGTCAGGAGCCTGGATTCACCGTAGTTGTAGCGGATCGAGACGAAGGCGTAGCCGCCCGACAAGGCGACCCCGACGGCTCTGGCCGGGGTGACGAGGCTAGCCACGACCTCCGGGTCCGCGGGATTCGCCACGTCGATGATGGTGAAGTGGCCCTCGGAGTCCGGGACATACGCGTGCGTGCCCGAGACGGCCACGTAATCGACGTAGCGCAGGTTCTCCACTGCGCCGGTGATCGGGGGCGCCTGGAAGTTCCCCAGATCCATCACCTCGAGCCCGCCGCAGTAGTCGGCGATGTAAGCGAGGCCTCCCGAGACGGCAATGGCGTACGGGTACACCGTGCATATCCTGCCGGTGACCTGGGGACTCTCCGGAAGGGTGATGTCGATCACTCTCACGCCCTGCCAGCTGGCGATGAGAGCGTGTGTGCCCACGACGGTGAGGCTGAAACCTCCCGCTCCGGGCACGGTGCTCACTACCCGGGGATTCTGCGGATTCGCCACGTCGACGACACGAAAATCGAGACTGCTCACGACGTAGGCGTAGGAACCCGAAAGGGCCACGTAGTTCCCACCCCCCCCAGGCGCGATGCCCACAACCCGGGGCCTCCGGGGATTCGCCACGTCGAGCACCTTGAGGTCGCTGGCGTCGAGGATGTAGGCGTAGCTTCCCGAAACGGCCACGGCATCCGCTCGGAGGGACGGGTTCGATGTGCACGCGAGCAGGTTGAGGATCTTCGGTAACCGAGGTTCCGAGACGTCGACCACGTAGAGTCCCGAGGCGCAGTCCGCGACGTAGGCCATTGCTCCGGAGACCGCCAGCCCGGAGGGATTCGACGGCATCGCCACGCTTGCCACGATCCGGGGTCGATCGGCATGCTCGATGTCGATCACCATGAGGCCCTTCCAGTCGTCGCGGCCCGAGACGTAGGCGAACTGGCCCGAGACCGCCACCGATCCGCCTTGGCCGGGCGTGATCACCCTCCCTGCAGGCTCGGGGTTCAAGGGATCTGTCAGGTCATAGATCTGGAGACCGCACCAGCCGCCCAGTGAGTCCTGCTCCGTGGCGTAGGCATAGCCGCCGGACACGCACACGTGCTTGAGCACGTCCGACCCGCAGCGGATGCCGACCTCACGGATCCAGTGCATGTAGGCTTCGTAGTCAATGCAATCACCACGGCAAGGCTGGGATACGAAAAGCTCTCCGAGAAGCATGACCAAGGCGGTGAATGCGGCAAATCTCATGGCCGATCCCTCTCTTCGGTCTGCTGAGCCTGCGAGGCACAGGATTTTCGGCTAGCGGAACAGCGCCTCGATCCCGCCCCATGCCGTGTGCCGGACCGGGGTGACGCCGCACTCGAACTCCTGACTCGCGTCCCAGCGAAACATTCAGACTTCGATCGTCGGCACCCAATCCGGAAAACCGAAATACGCGCTCTTGAATGCGCTCTCGCACCCGGTGATCTCGCCGGTCGACAGGCGCCCTGCCTGCGGCGGAAATGAGTGGTCCTTTACCTGCACTCCACACCAGTAGATCTGCCCGGGAGTGACGGCAACCGCAATGTCGGTCGTCGCCTTGTACATATCGTTGACCCCATGTTCGGACCGGCAGCGGAGAAACTCCTCCGTGTAGTTCGTGATCGACAGGTCCGCGAAAAGCGCGCCGGGGAGACAGTCTCCGGCCTCGTAGAACCTGAGATTGAAGCCGGGGGTTGCGGGATGCATGCCACAAACGGATTCGTCGTACCAGCCCCATCCCCAGCTTGCTCTCGTGATCACCGATCCCGAGACGACGAAGTCGTTCGCGATCTCGCTCTCGAGGCCATACATGAGAGTCTGTTCGGCGGAGCCGATGAAGCCGTTCAGATCGGGGGGCTCCGACCAGCACGCGTCACGATCTCCCTGGATCACGTTGGGACCTCCGTCCCCTCCACCCCCGATTCCCGGCGTATCCGCGCTGGCAGCCCCGGGCTGAACCATGGGTAGTGCGAAGATGAGATTGAAAACGACAATCATGATCTTCGTCATGGAGATCTCCTGAATCACAATCCAATCGGGTCTTTGTGATGCGTACCGACCCTCGGGTTGGCGGGGAGGATTCTATCGTATCTTGCGCGGCGATTTCAACTAGGAGCTGATCTGCGTCGGAAGGCGATGGTCCCCGAACGGCGTGGCCGTGACGGGGATGGCGGGCATGCGGCCGCATACTCATGATATGCTCTGCGACCTCATGGGAACACCTCATGTCCGCTCGGTTGCGTGCACTTGACGCTCGCCGCCGCCTGGGCGTATACTTCTTCGCGCGCGCGAGAACGGAACGTGCTGACCCGACTGGCATGCGCGGCAGACCGAAGCGTTCAACGGGAATAGCCCTCGAACAGACCGCCCACACGATTGGAACGGCCAGTCTCCGGAGGCCAGCTCGCTCGATGTCCCGGGCCGCGAATTGCGGCGCGGCGGCGCGCACTGAGAGCGAATCGAACCCTCGACGCACAGCAAGGAGGTGGTTCGATGTCCCGATTTTTCTGGCTGCGGGGGCCCACGATGTGCGTGGGCGCGGCCCTGTTCCTGTTTCTCCTCGCCACGCTGCTCCAGGCTCCGGCGATGGCGAGCCTCCCGAGCGATCTGCCCACCTTGAGTCAGATCCAGCAGGCGATCACCGACTCCTCGGCGGGATGGACCGCCGCCGCGAACCCGATCTGGAACCTGACCTGGCAGGAGCGGGCGAACCGCCTCGGCTGCAACGACTCAAAGTCCGGGGGAGGTCCGGCCCGCCTCGAAACCCCCATCGGGAGGCTTCCGGCGAGTCTCGACTGGACCAACAACAACGGAAACCACATCAGCTCCGTCAAGAACCAGTCGAACTGCGGGAGCTGTTGGGCGCACGCCGCTTGCGGCGTGATGGAGTCGATGCGGGAGATCGCCGGCCTGACGAACTCCGGCACCTTCGATGACCTCTCCGAGCAGTTCATCGTTTCCTGCGACGCGAATGATTCGGGATGCAGCGGCGGCAACGGCAGCTCGGTCTCGAACTTTGTCCGGGACACCGGTGTCACCGACGAAGCCTGCTTCCCGTACGTGGCGGCCGACACGGCCTGCGCGAACCGCTGCAACGACTGGTCGAGCCGGCTCCGCAATATCTCGAGTTGGAGCTGGGTGCGGGCCGGCACGATGCCGAGCAATCCCGGAGCGGTCGACTCGATCAAGTCGGCGCTGCAGTCCGGTCCCCTCTGGATCACGATGCGGGTCCTGGCCGACTTCTACGCCTACAACAGCGGCATCTACAGCCACGTGATCGGGCCGTGGATCGGCAATCACGCGATTGTTGTCGTCGGATACGACGACAACAACTCCTGCTTCAAGTGCAAGAACAGCTGGGGATCGACATGGGGGGAGAACGGATACTTCCGGATCGCCTATTCCCAGGTCTACGGCCGGGTCCTCTTCGGCAAGTACACGATCGCCTACAACGTGGGCGGGGGAGGGGGCGGAGGCGACGACTACAGCTACGGTTTCCATGGGTTGGGGATGCACTGGCGCCCAGCGACCCTTCCGATCGCGCAGCTGGCCGACGACAAAGTCTTCCACTTCACTCCTTCGTTCGCCTTCAAGTACTACGGCCGCAACGATCCGATGCTGCGGGTGAGCACGAACGGCTGGGCCTCCTTCGGCAGCGGAGCGCGCGACGATTATGCCTGGCCCGACCACTACCCGATCCCGGATCCGCGCGGACCCTCGGCGATGATCGCCCCTCTCTGGACCGACCTCGATCCCACGGTGGGGGGGCAGATGCTGACGGACGAGACCTCCGACGGACGGTTCATCGTCGAGTACCGGAACGTGCTGAACAAGTCGACGGGGACTCGTGAGACGTTCGAGATCATCCTGCTCGATCCCGCCCGCTACCCGACCTTCACCGGGGATGGGCTGATCCAGGTCCAGTACCAGCAGCACGCGACCGGCGCCGACTACTTCACCACGGGGACCGAGAGATGGCACCAGACCTCGGGTCTCCAGGTATTCTTCAACGGCCAGGGGATGCCGATCACGCCGGGCACCTCGCTTGAGTTCTACCCGGTCCCCCACGGGGACGAGGCGGCGCCCCGGCCGCCGGAGTCGCTAATCGCGGCATACGGCGAGCCGTTCGTGCGACTGAGCTGGCGCAATCCGACGCAGAACGTGAACGGATTCGACCTCCTCTTCCTGACGACACTCGACATCTACCGCGACGGAACGGCGATCGCGCAGGAGATCGGCTCGCCCGGCGAGGCGATGGCGTACGCGGATCGCGGAGTCGATCCCGGCACGCACGCCTATCAGGTGATCGCGAGGGTCGGCTCGGCGCAAAGCGCCCCCGCCTCCGCGCAGATCCAGCTTCCCGCTCGCGTCGACATGGCCGACCACAACGTTGGCAACGCCACCCTGACCGTGACGGATCAGGGGATCTGCGGATTCCTGAGCGGTGGCGGGCCCGGGAGCGGCTTCATCTATCCGCGGGGCGGACAGAACTGCCTCTACATCGGAAGCCTCTGGGCCGCGACGGACTCGGTCTACGCGCTGAACCGCGACTTCGCGGCCGATCCTTACGCTGACTGGCTCTTCCGCCGGGACGTCGAGGGGCCCGGGCACGCGATATCGAACCAGGACTATCTCGCGGCCTATGACGACGCGGGGAGCCCGTACGCGAAGGACCTTCGCGTCAGGCAGGACAGCTGGGCCTGGTCGCAGGCTCCGTTCGACGACTTCGTGATCATCCGCTACACGCTCACAAACGCATCCTCGCAGTCGATCTCGCCCCTCTACGTCGGGCAGTACATGGACTGGGACATCACGAGCGATGCAAGCCACAACGAGGGGGCCGTCGATCCGGCGTTGCGGATGGCCTACATGTGGAGCGGCACGGGGCATCCCTACGCGGGTGTGGCGCTGATGGACACGCTCCCGGACAATCCTCCGCTCCGGAACCTGACGATGGTTCACAACCCGACGTTCGTCTGGCCGCAGTCCTACCTTCTCGACCGCGATCGGTATCTCTTCCTGACGGGAGGTGACGCTGCCCATTCAGTCGCCCATTCGACTGGGCCGGATGACTGGAGCGCGCTCGTCTCAGCGGGACCGTACCATCTCAATGCGGGCGACTCGATCCGAGTGGCATTCGCGGTTCTGGGAGGGAATGACCTCGCCGATCTGCGCGCGAACGCCGTTCGCGCCTATCAGGCCTACACGCGTGGGCCTGCGGCGGTCGAGGGCGGGACGGGATTGCCCCTGAGGCTCGCCCTTCGCGTCGGCGAGCCGAACCCCTTCAGCGCGAGCACGATGATTCACTACGCGCTTCCCGCGCCGGCGCGGGTCGAGCTATCGATCTACGAAGCGTCGGGTCGCCTCCTGCGGACGCTCGTCCATGGCACGCAGGGAGCCGGCGATCACGCGATCCGGTGGGATGGAACGGACCAGTCGGGACGCTCGCTTCCCTCCGGGATCTACTTCTGTCGATTGCGGACGCGGACTGGAGTCGAGACGAGAACGATGGTCTTGATTCACTAGACCCGCGAACAGAGGTTCAGCGACGGTGGTCTGTGGATCCCGCACTGGCGGCGCTGCAGGAGGCGTTCGCGGCGACGGTCCGTCCTCCGGTGCCGGAGATCGGCCTGGAGGGAGGCGGGGAGATGGAGGAGGTGACGCCCGGCACTCCCGAAAACTCCAACACCTATGGGTTCCCTGGTTTGCGGCGCGATTCGCTGCTTAGCCACTCTCCTGACCCACCCGCCAGGGATCATGGCCCGCAGTGCGGGAGTATCTGAGAGAACCGACGCAGCGTCGCCATCATCGATCTCCTCATGCGTCCTCAATCCCTACTTCACCCCCAGGCCGTCGGACTGGTGATAGTTCGGGTAGGGAGGCCGGGGATAGGTGGGCGTCGGATTCTTCTGCAAGAGATCCATGACCACCTCGACCGCCTTCTCGAGCTGCGGGTCGTGCCCTTCCCGCACGAGCTTCGGATCTAGATCCACGTCGTA
>Ga0315286_10007664_pt1 | contig 10584 bp, 15 predicted proteins | sample YL17G10_0_MG_FD_205038 | JGI IMG/M metagenome (GOLD analysis project Ga0315286, IMG submission 205038) | Sediment microbial communities from Yellowstone Lake, YNP, Wyoming, USA - YL17G10_0 | ecosystem: Environmental > Aquatic > Freshwater > Lake > Sediment | place: USA: Wyoming | collected...
GGTGTGAGAACAGCGAAAACAATCAGGAACAGCCCCCAGAAAAATAATTCCCAGATATTTTCGGCGATGTTTGACAACCAGTCGAATATTCCGTGCCATGGTACGAAAAAAACTGCGAGAACGATAGTCATAATGGCAACCATAAGATTTACCGATCCCGATTAATGTATTCCATTAGCTCACCAAAAAGGACAATACTTAGTAAATAACCCCACAGCAAGCTGTGGGGCATTAGGGGAAAAGGAACCACCCCACAAGATTATGGACGAGGCCGCTTTCATCCCGCCAGCAAGCTGACGGGTATTCAGCGGAGATTTTTATAAACAGAATTTGAGAATAGTTTATCCTGAAATGCCGTAAAAGTCAACTACCAGTCACATAGTTGCCCAACATTAAGCTGGATTGCTAATCTACATTGCAATGGGAATTAAGCAACTCTGAGGGTTGGAAAACTAAGTCACTTCTTAGGTCAAACATTAATCGGAAATGGAGTTATTAATGAGCCTCGGCCAGAGAATGAAAAAAAGAAGAGAAGCTCTCAAACTCACCCAAGAACAACTGGCGAAAGCTTCTGGACTGACATCTCAGTACATTTCTATAATTGAGCAAGACAAGCGATCCCCTGCATTATCTGCAATTATCAAATTGGCAAACGAGCTTGGAGTTAGTATTGACTATCTCGCGACAGGCAGAGAAGGAAATATGTTAGACTTAATCCCGGCGATAAAAGCCGACAAGACAATGGACCTTGAAGTCAGGAAGTCGCTCATTAATTTGGTGCGTGCTCTTAGGCAGAAAAACGACTTACAAGAATAACGATTTTTTCACTCCCTCTTGTTGGTAACCTTATTATGCGTACTTAATCCGCCCATACGCATCGTTCCAATAATCCAATGTAATTGACTTAACGTTCTGATGTATTGTACACCGGTGAAGTGGACAAGGAGTTCAAACAGAGTCGAACTATCTCTGAAACACGATATATTGTGAAATGGCTGAATGGTTGCCTGATTCCTGAAGTATCGGTATCTGCTTGCTTAAGATAGTTCGAATCCACTTGGCTAGAACTCGGGTATCAGTTCATAGAACCATTAGGGACTGTAACTTGATATTCCTAATCTACCGCGATATCTACTGCTTTTTGCTCGCTGTCCTATTCTTTTTGCCTTGTTTCGTGGATTGTTTTGATTTCACCTTGGTGTCTATAAAAAGAGCTTCACTTTTCTGTTTTTCCTCCCAAATAGTCTCAGCTCTCAACCAGCGTTCGTAATCATTTCCATTGGGACAACCTTCTTCTTCCCAAATGCTGTAAGCAATCAATCTGATTTCATCTTCTCGTTCCATATCATTCCTCCTCAATGGCTTTTATCTTTGGGTGTATCTTCTTGTTGAATTATACCTTTTCTATAGATCCGTCCTTATCGGAGTTCAACTTATCAGCGCTCCATTTTAGCTTATGTTGTTACTTTCCACGTCAACTTTCTCTGAAAATAAAGCCCTACATTAACAAGTAATAATAACACTGGCACTTCGACTAATGGTCCAATAACTGCTGTAAATGCTTGTCCTGAGTTAAGACCGAACACTGCCACAGCTACTGCTATAGCCAGTTCGAAATTGTTGCCGGAGGCATGAAAAGCGATGGTTACTGTCTTGGAATATTCACCGCTCAACTTCCTGCCCATATAGAAGGAAACGAACCACATGATCGCAAAATAGAATACTAAAGGAATTGCTACCTTTACCACATCCAATGGCAACTGGACAATGATTTCGCCTTTGAGTGAGAACATAACGATAATGGTGAAAAGAAGCGCAATCAAGGTTATGGGGCTGATTTTAGGAATGAACTTGGTCTCGTACCATTCCTTGCCTTTCGCCTTTATGAGAATGAATCGGCTGATCATTCCACCAAAGAAGGGGATCCCAAGGTAAATGAGAACACTCTGGGCGACTTCCCATAGGGAGACCTGTACTTCCATCCCCTTTATTCCGAATAGTGGAGGTAGGACAGTAATAAAAATGTAGGCAAATATCGAATAGAAAACCAACTGGAAAATGGCGTTAAATGCGACGAGTCCGGCGGAATATTCGTTATCTCCTCTGGCCAGTTCGCACCATACAATGACCATGGCAATACAGCGTGCCAGTCCAATCATTATCAAGCCTACCATGTATTCTGGCATCGGCCATATAAAACCTAGAAACAGTAAAGCGAGGAAGAACATCAATACGGGTCCGATAATCCAGTTCTGTACCAGAGAAAGTGCCAGCACACGCCAGTTTTTAAAAAATTTGGGCAGTTCCTCATACTTAACCTTGGCTAGCGGCGGATACATCATCAGTATCAGACCAATGGCTATGGGGATAGATGTTGTTCCCACAGAGAAACGGTTGATTACATCCGCGGTGGTAGGGACAAAATAACCTAGCCCCACTCCAAATACCATTGCCAAAATAATCCATAGAGACAGAAAACGGTCAACGAAAGAAAGCTGTGGACCACATGATGCAGGTACCTGATTGCTCATTGATGCTCCCTTCTAATCGGTTGATTTATTTGTTTTGAGAGTGGAAGTCGGCGACCGTATCCCTACTGGAATCAAGGTGTGACTTCAACCGGCCAGTCTGCGCATGTGCAATGCGGTCGTAGACCGACTTTTTAAGATAACGTAAAGCTTCTTTTTCGTCACCATCGGTAATGATTCTTTCCAGTTCCATCAATTCTTGTGCCTCAAAGGAAATGGCGGTCTTTTCGATTTCAAGCATCTCTACTACCCCTTCATACTCTCAATTAGGTCAACAACCTTGGTTTGTATCTGGTCTCGAATTTTTCTAACTTGCTGAAGCGATTTCTCCTTCGGGTCTTCCAGCGCCCAGTCTTCAGTCTCGATAAAGCTGGCGGGGCAGACCGCTTCTGCTTCGGCACCACAACCCATCGTAATCATCTTATCTGCTTTCTCCACCATATCTACGGTGAGCATTTTGGGTCTGCTTCTGATGTCTATGTCGACTTCCTTCATAGCCTCGACTACCGTCGGATTTACCTTATCGGCAGGCTGTGTTCCCGCGGAAAGGGCTCGCGCCTTTCCTCCGGTCAGCTTATTGAAGAAAGCTTCCGCCATCTTACTCCTGCCCGAATTGTGTACGCAGACAAAAAGAATGGTTTTCATGGTAATTCCTCTTCACAACACGTCTCTCCAGGCTGACACGGTGCTATCCTGGCTACGATGTCTCCAGTCAGCAGTACCAGACTCGCGATGCCCTTATCACAAAGCCGATAATAGACTTTCTGGGTTTCTTGCCTTGCGCTTACGATACCACACTCTCGGAGGGCACGAAGATGATGCGAAACTAAAGGCTGGTCTTTGCCGATGGACTGGCAGATATCCGCCACATGTTTTTCTCCCTCAGAGAGCAGCTTGATAATCCGGAGCCGGGTTGGCTCTCCGATACACCTCAAGAAACGGGCTTGCTGACTTTCTATATTAATATCAATACTCATTTATATAAATGATAATGCATATTGATTATTTCTGTCAAAGTCTAAGATTTACGAGGGATGATATACCTCCGATACATTATCACCGCAATTGAAACAACAATGGCGATGCCTGTTATCCAGCGAGCGGTCGGGATGCCGCTTAATGTCCAAACATCAATTTTCAATCCTTCCAGAAAGAACCGTCCTATTGAGTAGTAGATAATGTATAGAAAAAGGATATCACCATCAAGGAGACGCTGTTTAAACTTACGGCCAATAAATAATAATAGAACGCAACCTACAAGGTTCCACATTGATTCGTAAAAGAATAGGGGATGGAAGTGGCTGAAAGCTTCGTAGCCAGCAAGGCGGTGAGCGGGGTCAATATAGATTCCCCATGGGAGATCGGTCGGGTAACCATACAGTTCCTGGTTGAAGAAATTGCCCCACCTGCCGATTGCCTGCGCCAAGATAAGTCCGGGAGCAACGATGTCCATCCATTTCAGGGTATCAAGCTTTTTCCACTTAGTATAGATGAAGAGCCCAACTGCACCTCCGATAATAGCGCCGAAAATCCCCAACCCACGTCCGCCAATAATCAATGCCGGGTTCTGGCTGTAGAAACTCCAACCATCAATAACATGATATAAGCGTGCGCCGATAATACCTAGGGGAAGAACTAAAAAAGTCATATTCAGTATGTGCTCGGTAGCCTGTTCTCTTCTTTTCGCCTCAAAGACAGATAGGGTTATGGCCGCTATGACACCCAGGGCTATCATGACGCCATACAAGCCTATAGTAATTGGTCCCAGGTTGATTGTCGTCTTCTTGTCCTTCCACTCTATTATTGCAAATCAAAACCTGGTATCAAAAGAAAATCACAACCATGTAGCGGGTGAGCGCAGATAAGAACCACTGTCTGTAAAGGGTTATAGTGCTTCTACTTCATAAAAATATTGATCCCATCAAGATGGCTAGATCGATTGGAACCTTTGCTCACCTTAAATTACCTTCATGAGCTTCAGTACAACCTGTACTGCAAGCACCCACATAATAATGCCAACTCCGACTTTCATCATGCCGGATTTCATCCTGACTCCGATTCTCCCACCAAGATTACCTCCGACCAAGACGGCTGCGCCAGTCGATAGGATTAGTGGAAGGTCGAGATTACCAAAAGCCGAATGACCTATCACTCCGAAAAGCGCCGAGAATGAGATAATTAGATGCGATGCCCCGGCTGCCCACCTGGTTGGATATTTGCAGATATAGGTCATGAACGGAACAATGATGATGCCACCGCCTACTCCAAGCATGCTGGAGAGCGTTCCCACAAGAAAACTGACAATTATGATAAGTGCATACATACGTTTGGAGAAAGTTTTCGGAACTTCTCCCTCATTCTTTGCCTTCTCTCGAAAAGAATAGACCATCCTCCCTCCAGCAATGACAAGGAACGCAACGAACAACCACAATAAGAAAGTTGTATTGACGAGATGCAAGTTGTCCACTACCGACCCCGTCAGAGAGCCAGCAATGATCCCTGGCACGAATAGAAGGGACCTTTTGAAGTCTATCATCTTGTGACGGTAAAAAACGTAGCCTGCCGATACCGACGTTATTAGGTTCAGCACCAGGGATGTGGAGACGGAAATCAGCACCACGTAGCCAAATAGAAACAATATTGGGGTGTAGACCGAACCACCACCCTGGCCGAACATGGAAAATACAAAGGCTATTATAAAAGCAAGGGCTACGATGACCCAAATCGTGTCCATTTAGTTCCTTCTTTGCATGCTCTCTAATGCTCCAACTCCGACTCGATGAATCTTGAGCAAGCTATCGAAATGCCTATCACTAACAATACAGACAAAAATACAGCGGCTGTTAGAGGCATCTATTGATCCTTTCGGAGGCAGGACTATGCCCGCCTGCTTTCAGCATTAACTCTTAGTAGCCAGAATCCGGTATGCAATGGGGTTGCCCGTTTACCATCCTCACGTAACGCTCAAAAACATACTCACCGCACTTAACGCACTTGACCTTGTTAAAAGAACCTTTTACCCGCTTGAACTGGTAATTCGGCAGTTTTTCAATCTTGAAGACTTTATCATCCGGTTGTGCATCGGTCCAGGCGATTGCTTTGTTGGTAACATCGGCTGGAATGTGTGACGGCTCTACTCCCTTCAAACGATAAGCAAAAAACTCCTGCTTTCCGAATTCATCCAGGAAGTCAGCCGTTAGCGCCAGTCGTATTGCCCCCTTTTCCGGATGATAGAAAACTGCTGCCAATTTGCCCCAGAAGGTCTTCTCCATTAGTGACTTGCCATAGGTGGCGCCGGTGGCAATCTGCATGCCGTCCATCAAGCAGGTCTGAGGGTGACCCACCCCAAGCTCGGGGATGATAAAGAATCCATGGTCTTTTTCATGTTCTACGCCAAGCTCCTGCATGGCGCGTTTGGCCAAACGATAGCCGAGCGGCATGAAAGGACACCGATGCCCGTGAAACTCCCATGCCCATTCTGGTACAGCACTCATTTGTTGTCCCTCCTATATTTATATATTATTTATGAAGATTCTTACCCGGAACAATGCAAAATAAATGTCTAACATTCCTCGCGGCTTATCAGGGCTTTATATACTGTCTTCCCCCTCACCCTGGGGATGGCTTTTTCATTCAACTTTTCGAGAGAACTGACAATCTCATCCAGGTCTTTAATGGGGAAGCCCAGTACAGTTTCACTCTCGGTTAGGCTGGTGGCTTCCCGGCACCCGTAGCATCCTAAGTTAGCATTCATTTTCTGTGTGAGAAAGGGCAGTATAGTGACATCCACACAAGTGGCTTGCAAGACGGCGGTACTAAAATCCAACCGGCCCCCCATCTCAAAGACTTTGGCTAAGGCAACCCACATCAAATGTTCCGGGTCAGACTCGATAACAACCACGTCCGGCTCAAAAGGGGCTTGCGCCAGGGAGCAGCCAGCGACCATCTTATATTTCCCCATCTCCAAGCGGGGCATCGTAGCAAGGGTATTCCTGACCGCGGCCGGGCTGGCGAAGATGCCCATAGCAACCGGCATCTCTCCCGATGAAAGCTTAGGAGGCGGCTCCTTGAAGCCTAAAGCCCAAGCTGCCGCCGGACAGGCGATATTCTCCGCAGTGAGCAGGTATTTTTTACCTTCCCTGGCCCCCATGAGGATCTGGCAGTAACGCCGGTCGCTCGGCAGTTGAAAGCCATCTAGAACCTCGACCTTTTCAAAGAACTTCACGGCAATGGGTGGGTATTTCAATCCCAATATTTCTGTTAATACCTTGGCCGACTTTTCAAAATCCATCTTATTCTCCTTTAGGATATAGCATTCCTAAACCGCTCCCTGAACAAACTCTATGACACAGGATTCCGGCAAGAAGATACCCGCGGTGACCTCCATCGCTTTCAGGATGGCCGCCGGTACGACGCAGCTTGTGCGGCACAGGTGTTTGGTAGCCAGGGTATAGGTCAGCGTCTCGTTCATTGGCTTCGTCATCTCGCTGCCGATATCCAGTTCTGTTAGTTCTTGGGCGAGAGCCTGTACATGCTCGCAGGTAGTGACGAAGGAGACGCTCGCCTTTGTCTGGCTGGTCTTTGTTATCTCAATGGTTGTCTCCTGTCCGCAGACTCCTGCCTTCACCCAGCACACTGCCACAACACACATTCTCCTTCATTAATATTTGTATCAATTAAAACAATAAGATTAAGAGATAGATTCCGACACCGATTAAAAGAACTCCAGCCACTTTTTTGGAATAGCTGGAGAAATTAGCGATACCCTTGGATGCGAGCACCTTCTGGGCAAACCCTGCAGAAATACCGGCGCCTAAAACGAGTACCCAGTGTCCCAGGGCGTAAGCAAGTAGTAAACCGCCACTATAGAAAATCTGCTTCTTGGTGGCGGCAAATGTTAAAATTACCCCCAATACCGGAGTAGCGCAGGGTGAAGCCACGATGCCGAAAAAGAGACCTAGCAGAAAAGCTCCGAGCAGTGCCTTTTTTTTAGGCATGAAACGTGTCGACAAACCGATATTAAAGTTCAATTTGTCAGAAAACAGAAGATAAAGTCCTAGTAAGATAATGACCGGTGGAAGTATATAGTACCAAAACCCTCCAACGTCGCCGAATAGCCTACCCAGAGCACCGGCGATTATTCCCAAAACGGTAAACGTGATGGTCAAACCCAGCGTGAACATTAATGAATACTGAATGGCTTTCTTCTGCGAGCCTTCAGCATAACCGCCGACAAAGCCGATGACTAGCGGTATCATCGCCAGTACACAGGGGCTAGCACTGGAGATAACGCCCCCAAAGAAACATGCCGGGAACGCTAGCCATCCCTGAGTTTGGACGAGCTCACTAACGTAATTGATTAAACCCTCCATTACTCAACTCCCATCTTGTTCAACTGAGAGATAATGTCTTTTTTTGCCCAGAAGCCCATATGCCGGGTTATCTCTTTGCCATTGCTGTCAAATATTATCTGTGTTGGTATAGCCATGATGCTATGTTGCCTGGTAAGCGCCATCTGCTCATATACTTCGATGATTACCACGTTCACCTTGCCTTCATACTCAATTGCCAACTCATCTAAAATGGGCTTCATCTGCTTGCAGGGGATACAAGTACTTGAGCCAAACTCAGTCAGTGTAGGCTTTCCATTAGACAGTGCCTGCACAATGGGTGATATAGAGGCTGACGTTGTTGGTGGTTTGGGGAAAGTCTCGGTTGACGGTAGCTCTTGCGACACGATTACACCAGCTCTGACGAGGTGGCTAATTTGCGCAGTTACCATGTGTGTCTTAGTGTCTGTCTTTTGTAAGCTTACCACGCTCCACTTGTTATTTTCATAACTGGCAATGCAGATAGTGCTCTCCTCTGCCCCATCAGGTAGTTCATCAGCATTGTATTTCAGAGTTAGTTGACTTGGAAAACTAAAAGTAGCTCCGTGAGGCTTCAAATCATAGACTGCTCCCATAATATAAGCACCTTCTGGAGAGAGCGGTAGTGTCGGATCGATTTCTACTTGAATTAGTTGCAGTGTATGCTTATCTTTATCCAGGAGTCTTGTGCCCTTAGTAATGGTTAGGCTGACGCTGCCATCAGCCGATGTTAATTCCGCACTAGCCGTGAGGTTTCCTTCGCTATCAACCAAAAGTGTATATGAGTTACCAAGTAGCTCAACCTTTAGCTCAGAGGGCGGCGGAGGTGGCGTCTGCTGGCAGCCTGAAGCCAGTGGCATGCACAGAAACAGCATTATTATGATAAAGAGTCCTGCTTTTGACATTATCATTACCCCACTACTCTATCCCCATCTTCTTAAGCTCAATGACAATTTCCTCCCTTGACCATACACCGATGTGCCTTGTTACTTCCTTCCCGTTACTGTCAAAGACTATCTGGGTTGGGATTGCCATAATTTCATACTGCCGGGCTAATTCCATTTGCTCATAAACATCAATAATAGCTACATTTAATTTGCCCTTGTAATCTACCGCCAGTTTTTCTAAAATGGGTTTCATTTGCTTACAGGGGATACATGTGCTCGAACCCAATTCAGCCAGAGTTGGCAAACCATTGGACAAAGTTTGTCCCAGCGGTATTGAAGTAAAGGATGACTCTTGTGAGATTGACTGGTAATCCCCGATTCCAACAAGCGTAATATCGAAGATCAGGTCATGCCCGGCAAGAGAATGGTTGGCATCGATTGTTATTGTTGTTTCGGAGACTTCAGTAACTGTAACAGTAATACTCTCACCATTACCCTGATCCATTTGCAGTTGCATACCGACTACCGGTTCCAGTTCCTCCGGAAGCTCATCCTTATTAACCTCCACGATCAAGTCATCACGACGCGGACCGTATGCTTCATCTACAGGAATGGTAAATGTTTTAGATTCCTCAATCTTCATCCCTAACACTGCCTGTTCAAAAGCTGGCATTATCTGACCCTCACCCAGAGTAAATTCCAACGGATCGCTTCCGATAGAGCTGTCAAATTCAGTGCCGTCCTGCAGTTTTCCCGTATAGTGCACAAAAACAGTATCGCCATTTTTGGCCTCTTGTGATGTACTATTGCATCCAGGCATTAATATTGCCACCAGAAGTATCATAACCAGTAAGGCTGCATAACTCTTTTTTATCAAAATCATTTTATTCATGTTTGGTATCCTTGTTTCTTGTTTTTAAACGATCCATCAGCTCTTTGGCTCGCGTCTGAGCTTCACTTTCCTTCTCGTCTGTCACGCTAACCCATGGATTTGTGACCCGCCAGGTTATCTTCCCACTTAAGGGCGGTTCAGGATATGCTCCGATATCATAGAGAGAGCAACCGCGGAAGACTACCGGACTCTCCTGATAGCAGGACCAGACAGCTTTCCTAATTAGTTCGGGATCACCTTCAAATTGAAGGTCGATGGCTGATATTTGTTTCCGAAACCGGTCGATCATTTCCATTGAAATGTTGAAAAGGAAAGGATGAGGAGCCGAGGTGCCGATAATACGTTTCTTATCATCCACCCCATTAAGTAGCAAGGCTTTCATTGCCTCTCCGGTTGAATGCCCCTCTGACTCTGGTCCCCCAATAACTAGATAACGGATGTTTGGATTCGAAGTAATATTACAGATAATTTTTTCAAATCCGATGTTTTCAGTCTGCACTGTACCAGATAAAGCTGCTCCGCTTTCTACTCCGGTTCTGACAAGCTTTTCGAGCTCAGGTGGAATTTTATCCGCATCGCAGTTAAGGATTATCGCTACAGCTACTGGAGAGTAGTCGTTTCCTCGGACATATCTTCCTTCCTCGGGTGGATAATCAGGATGTGGACTGACTTTTAACATATAAACCTCCGTTCAATTGAAGGGGTTTGTATGGATCTTTCAAAAAGGTACTCGTTATCTTGATGCATAAAACAAGGGATATAATCATTCAAGTGTTATCTTCACGATAAGATCTTTAGCTTTCTTTACCTCATCGTCAGAAATATAATCCATGACTCCTTTGATTTCCTTGCCGATGTCCTCGCTAAGCCCCTTCTTTTTCATGACTATGTCTCTGGTAAGTACGATA
>Ga0315286_10007665_pt1 | contig 10584 bp, 12 predicted proteins | sample YL17G10_0_MG_FD_205038 | JGI IMG/M metagenome (GOLD analysis project Ga0315286, IMG submission 205038) | Sediment microbial communities from Yellowstone Lake, YNP, Wyoming, USA - YL17G10_0 | ecosystem: Environmental > Aquatic > Freshwater > Lake > Sediment | place: USA: Wyoming | collected...
GACTTGATTCACGTCGAGCAGGCGTTTGGGAATCTCAAGACGGTCTGGGTGGAGATGCGTCCGTTTTACCATCATCGGGACGACCGGCTGCCGGCGCATGTGTTTGTGTGCATGCTGGCGTATCAGGCGCAGTGGCAGGCGAGGAGGATGCTGGAGCGGCTGTTCGCTTCGGATGGGAAGGGGAAGAACCGCCAGTGGAGCTGGGCGCGGGTGATCGAGCGTCTCAAAGCCGTCCGCAGAAAAACCTTGTGTATCGGCGGGACGGAGATTCCCGATGTCATCAGCACGCCCGACACGGATCAGCGGCGGATTCTGGATCTGCTGAAAGTCAAGTTGCAGGCTGACGCGTAAAATCGGAAATTCGTGTTTCGGTACGGTGGTTACAGCGTGAAATCGTGTTCAGGGGGAGGTAAGTTACGTGAAAAGCGATTCGTAGAGCTGCACGGCGGCACCGTCACCGCCGAGTCCACCGCCCATGGCGCCAGATTCACGGCCGTTCTGCCCAAGCAGCCCCCCGCCCCGCCGTCTGCCCCCCAGCCCGTCACGGTTCCGACGGCTTAGGCTCGTCCGCTTTCCCCTTGTCCCCCCCGCCGACCTCGCCACCCTCACCTTGAGGCTCATCGTCTGACGAGGGCACAACCTGCCCCCCTCCTGTGATCAAGCTCGCATAATGATCTGCGACGAATGACGACTGTTCCCTCTGAGACTCCAGGTCAACCAATCGGCACAACTCGCGGATCAACTCCTGCGCACCCTCGTCGTTGCGCTCCGCCTCCTGCATCGCGTGGTAGTGCCTCCGGTCGCGGAACCGCATCACCTGGACGAAGCGGCAGTTGCCCTTTGAGGAAGTGAAGTTCGAGTTCACCTGCTCAAACACCTCAAAGTGCTCGCATCCCAGCCGCAACAGAGCCTGCCGGAACCGCCTCATCAGCCTGGAATGCTCCTCGCGTTTGTCCTGAGCGACGATGTAGCTGTTGGTTTGCATTAGCATGGCAGATGCGATCCTCGTCAATGTCCCCCATACATTGTGCCATACTACCCAACGCTATTCAAACTATGGGGGGATACCATCAGGACCGGGGAACCACTGTGATGCTCCGCGGATACGTCGGGCAATCGTGTTGGCACACACCACATCCGACGCAGCCGTCCTCGACGACCTCGATCCGCCCCTCGCGGAGGCAGATCGCCGCGCTGCCCATCGGGCAACGATCGACGCACATCGTGCAGCTCCCGCCATCACGCCGCAGGCATGTGTCCTCGTGCCACAATGCGGTCCCCATGTCGATGTCCTCGCGACTAACCGAGACGATCGCACCCGTCGGGCAGGCCTTCATGCATGGCGTGTCTGCGCATACGGTACATGCCGTCTCCTCAGGGTCGATATACGCCGCACCACTTCCCTTGTAGCCGCTAGGGTCCAGCTTGATACACTGCACCGGGCAGACGCGCACACACTCTCCGCTGCGCCGGCACATGTCCGGAAACAACTGCTCCGACACCGCGCCGGGCGGACGAACCCATGTGTGAGGCGCGATCGGCGGCGGCGTCTGGTTCGACGCCATCGACTCCAAGTTGCTGATCTGCTTGGCCGCCTCCGCAAACTTATCGATGGCGCCTCCCAACGGGCGCAACAACTCGCGAAGACCATCGCGGAAAAACCTGCGGCGATTCATCGGGCGATCACTCGACATACACTTCCTTCAACACAGCCCCCACGCAGTCGTCTCCCTGTCATCTCTGCGGACGGGCGGCAGGCCCAGTCGCGGCAGCACGCAACGCCACATGCACGTCCCTCAGTGCCGTGAACGTCCACCCCGTCAGCTCGTCGCGGAACGCAACCTTCACCGTCACCTCCGCATGGCGAACGGCGCCCTGCCAAGGACAAACCAGCACAAAAGCATGCAGCGGGCCCAGACCACGCCACGTCTCCTTCATCGCAGTGGGACCAAACTCCCACCGCCCGATCCGGTTGTCCCGATCCGACGCCAGGTCAAACGCCTCCACCAGAACGCTGCCCGTCGCTTTCATCGGGTCCCCGGTCTCATCCACAGGCGACAGGTAAACCCTCATCCCCTCATCCCCAGCCGCGCTTTCATCCAGATCGGCCCCACCCGTCAATCGGCTAAGCTCGATCCCGTGCACCGTGAACATCCGATCGAGCCGGTCCTGCGGCAACGTCGGCAACGTCCCGACGCTCTTCTCAAGATCTGCAATCCGTGCCCGATCCGCCTCGCGCAGCTTGCTGGTCTCCGCCAGCCGCCCCTGCAGCTCCTGCTTGTCCTTCCTCAACTGGATCGTCACCGCGTTGGGTCTGACGCAGCCCGTTAACAGCGCCCCCCCAAGCCACGCCAGCATGACACGCAGGGCAAACGCTGAGTGACGGCCGCAGTTCCACATCTCGCTCGCTCAATCCTTATCGTTGGCGTTGGCTTCCTCATGCCGGCCGCCCGCGACCTCTGGAGCACGCTCGATCACTCGATCGACACAGCCGTACTCAACCGCCTCTTCCGCAAACAGCCATTTGTTCCGGTCAAAGTCGCGATGGATTTGCTCCGAACTCTTACCCGTGAACTCCGCCAGCAGCTTGTACAGTCGATCACGCAACCGAAGCATATGTTGCGCCTCGATCCCGAGGTCCGTCGCCGGCCCTTCCAGAACCCCGCCGATCAGCGGCTGATGGAGCATAACCTGACCGTTGGGCAGCACTGAACGCTTGCCCTTGGTCCCCGCCGCCAGCAGACAAGCTCCCATGCTCGCCGCCATCCCGATGCACGTCGTCGCCACGTCGCAACGCAGAAAGCGCATGGTATCGATGATCCCCAGGCCCGCCGAGATGCTCCCGCCGGGGGAGTTGATGTAGATCTGTATGTCGCTCTTCGGGTCCTCGTTCGACAGGAACAGTAGTTGCGCTATGATCACATTGGCCAGGTCGTCGGTGATCCCTCCCCCCACCATCACGATGCGGTCCTTCAGCAGGCGCGAGTAAATGTCATACGCTCGCTCGCCGCGCCCTGATTTCTCGATCACGATCGGAATCAGATATTCGCTCATGGTGTTCTACCGTTTCGCCTCGATCGGCCGCTCACAAGACACACGCGGTACGGCCAAGCCCGCCCTACTTCGGCTTGGCCGCATTCGCCGCCACATCCGCCTTCTCCTGCGCATCCTCCCCCAGGATCTCGTCGCACACGCCGTACGCAACCGCTTCCTTGGCCTCGAAATACCGGTCGCGCTCGCTGTCTTCCCGGATACGCTCCGCAGGCTGGCCTGTGCACTTGGACATGATGTTGATCAGCGTCTCCTTCGTCTTGAGGATTTCTTCCGCCTGGATCTGTATGTCCGCCGCCTGCCCGTACACCCCGCCGAACGGCTGGTGGATCATGACCTTCGCGTTGGGCAGAATGAAACGCTTTCCCTTCTTGCCGGCCATGAGCACGATCGCACCGCCGCTCTCCGCCCGCCCGATGCAGTACGTCGCGATGTCGCAGGCCATGAAACGTATGATGTCGTAGATCGCCAGAGTATCCTCCACCACCCCGCCGGGACTGTTGATGTACAGGTTGATGTCCTGGTCGCGCTTCACGCTCTGCAGATACAACAGCCGCATGATAACGTTGGAGGCGGAGACGTGGTTGATCTCGCCGACGAGGAAAACCACGCGGTTTTCCAGCAGCATCTCGTCGATCGTCATCTCGCGGTAACGCATGTATCCCCCGGGGCCTGGCGCGCCAGGCATGCCCACCGGCGAGATAACCGGTCCAGCCGCCACCGGCCTCTGCATCAGCACGCGACCCGCCCCCCGCTCCGGATTCCTGTCTTTCATCTCGTCCATGCATCTCCTCAAATGATTCGTCTGCCTTGCGATGTTACGGCCCACAGGGAGGACCGTCAATTCGCACTCCCCCGCCGGAATCGGCACACCAAGTCAAACGCCTTGCCCCCCAACTCCGCCGCCACCCACCCGTCCTTGATCATGGCAATATTCAGACTGTCGCAGTTCAACGCCACATCCGTGTTGCTCTCTACGCCGCGCCCCATCCCTTCCAGCACCACGAAGTCCGCGTCGGCCGATAGCTCGTTCAGCTCGTCCGATACGCTCGACAGGTCAATCAGCGGTTCGCCCGTCCCCGTCCCCGACAGTTCGATCGGCAGGCCGCGCAGCGACGGTTCCGCCTCCACGATCCGCGGCCACCAGCTCCGCAGATCCCCAATCGACATGTCGTTCAACGTCGGCCGCTCGTTGGCCGCCAGCACCACACGCGTTCCGCGCTTCGCCAGCCACCGTGCCAGCGGCACCACTCCCAACACAAGGTCGCTGCCCGCATTGTCAATGAAAATCACCGCCTTGTGATACGCCTCGCCCAGGAGCCGATCCGTCAGCTCGTCAAAGTCGTCCACCAGCCAGGGCCGCGGCGAAAGGCGCGAACGAACCTGAAAAAAGTCCGGCCCCTTGTCCTTGAACGCCTTGGCCGTCGCCTCGACACCCATATCGTAAATATTACCCGCAAACACACCCTCCACCACCGCGCAGACCTGCTCCTGCCCGCGCAGTCGATCGAGCTGCCCGCAAACCTCCGGCAGCATCGGCAACACCTTCGCATTCTCCCGGTTCTTCAGATCGACAAACGGATCTCTGAAGCCCGCCTCCCGCAGAAAAAGGTCCCGCCACGCGTCGAAGGTCAGAATCGTCACGCGCCCGAACTCGTCCGGCCGCTCGTCAAACGCACCCAGCCGGCCCGCAAATGCCTTCCGGAAACCCTCGGCCCTCTCGTGCGCAGACTCTCGCGACTCACCTCGCGCCGCCGCCACCCCCACGGCCACCGCCGTGTTCATCTGCTTCTTGAAAAACTCGATCCAATATGTCCGCGCCGCCGCGTCCGCGCTCAGATCCCACTTGCACGCGACGTACTGTTTCGGATCGGCCAGTCTGCAGAAATGTGTCATGTGATGAACACCAGAAGTCGGGAGTCGCCATCTGGAAACGCTCGCCGCGGCGCCGGCCGCGCATCGGTTCTTGCACGCATCCGTCTATCGCGACGTGATCCCTCCGTCCACGTAGATGTTCTGCCCGGTGATATACGACCCTGCCTCGCTGCACAACAGCAACGCCAAACCCGCCGCATCCGATGGCTGACCGATCCGACCCATCGGCACCCATCTGCCCTTCTGGGCCATTTCCTCGACGCTGGCAAAATCCCCGCGGTTGCGCCACGTGTTGAACCACCCTGGTGAGATCATGTTCACCGTCACGCCATCCCTCGCCATGTCGCGAGCCAGCGCCTTGGTCAGGTTCTCCAACCCGGCCTTGCTCATCGAGTACGGCAACATCCCCGGATTCCCGCTTCGGCCCTGCACCGACCCCATATTGATGATCCGCCCCCATTGCTGGGCCCTGAAGCCCGCCGCCACTTCCTGGCAGAGCAGAAATGGACCGATCAAGTTGGCCCGCCACTCATGATCGATCTGCTCAACCGTGTATTCCGTCCAGCGCCGATCCGCCTGGATCGCCGCATTGTTGATCAGGATGTGCAACCCGGAGAACTGTCGGCGAGTCTGCTCGACCAGATTCCTCGGCAATGTCACATCCGAGATGTCTCCGCCCAGTGCCACAGCCTTTCCCCCCTCAGACCGCAACTTCTCCGCCTCTGCCTCCGCTACATCCAACTCGATATCCTGAACCGCCACCGCGCACCCTGCCGACGCCATCGCTCGGGCCATGGCAAGTCCGATGCCTCGCCCGCAGCCCGTGATCAGCGCCACCCGCCCCACCAGGGTGAGATTCGGTCCATTCATAAGAGCGGGAATGGTAGTTGAAATCCGCTCCTTGCGAAACAACTCACGCCGCGGTAGCGGCTCCCTTGACTGCCCTGCTGATCGCGCCCATAATCCGCCTGATAGGCCGTAGCGGTTTTCGATTCGGTGGACCCATTCGCCGGACTGGAAACCAGCAATGTGAATAAGGCGATGCCCCCTTCGTCTAGTGGCCTAGGATATCTGGTTCTCAGCCAGAGGACAGGGGTTCGACTCCCCTAGGGGGTATTAGGCAAGCGTTAGGGCCATCGCGCCCTGCCGCGGTACTCTGAGAAGCCCCGCAAATCGCGGGGTTTTTCGGTTTCCCGGCTTCCTCGTGCGATGCCGTGCGACCAGCCGCGTGCGGTTGCTGTGCCGGATTCTGTGCCGCCTCTGCTTTGACGGGTTGCTGCGGTTCAACGAGCGCGGCCGCAAAGTGCTCATTCGTCGCTTGCGGGTAGTGCTTGGCCGCAATCGTCGGGGAATTGCCGATCCAGACGCAGACCACGTGAAGGGGGAAGCTCTCGGCCAGCTCCGTTTCCCGCGTCGCCCGCAGGTTGTGGAACAGCTTCGGCCAGGGCTGCAATCCAGCCCGCCGGATGATCCGCTGTAGCTGGGTTCGCAGATTGACGCTTCCATCCCGGCAACGGGTGATGACGTATTCGGTTCCCGGCTCGGCCGCCTCAAAGGCTTCGCGCAGGTGGGGCAGTAGTTCGGGGAAGATCGGGACAAGCCGCGAAGCCTTGCCTTCGTAATGTTCGGTCTTGGGACTGCGAACCGTCATCCGGTTGTGTTCCCAATTCACATCCACCCACTTCAGCGCCAGGTGTTCGGACGGGCAGCGCAGCCCGGCGTAGCGGCTCAGGGCGAAGATCAATCGCCACTCGGCATCGGGGCAGGCGGCCAAGACCTTCTGCGCCTCTTCCTGGCTCACGAAATACAGCCGGTCGGGATTCGCCCCCACCGTACACTGGATGCCCTCGAAGGGATTGTGTTGCACCAGTTCCCGGCGGATCGCCGCCCGAAAGTATGGCCAGACGCGTCCGCAGATTCCCCGGACGGTGTTATCCGCCAGCCCCCTGCCGGGCAGCGCCAGCCGGAAGGCGTCGGCATCGCCGGCGATGATGGCCGCCAGGGGCTTGCCTTCCCAAAAATGGTCCACCAGCGTCTTGCGGGCTTATTTCAGGTTGATGAGGGTGCGGGGCTTGACCTCCACGCGGCCGGCAATGCAGGCGTCGATGAACACCCCCAGCTTCGTCACCTCGACAGCGGATCGCGGCTCCACCAGCCCGGCCCGCGCCAGCCGATCGTGCAGTGTGTCGCCGATGTCGGTCAGCCCCAAAGATGTTTCACGGCTCACGGGCTGCCCGTGAATCGTCGCCCTCGCCAGGGCCTCAACATGCCGGCAAACTTACTCCGCATCGCGCCCGCTGCACTGGCCCAGCCGGATCATCTTGCGCCTCCCATCGCCGGCCACAAAATGAATGCGTTTCCTGCCGTTCGGATCGCTGATGATGCTTGCCCTAGCTCACCTTTTCTTGCTCTGCCGGGCTTTCCGTTTCGCCGGCCGAATCACGATCTCCAGCCCCAAGGCGTCGGCCAGCTTCTCCAGATTTTCGTGCCCCAAGCCCTCTTGCCCGGTCATCAACCGGGACAGTTGCGATTGGGCAATGTCCGTTTCCTGCGACAGCCGGTACCGGGTCCTGTCACCCGCCGCTATCGCCTTCCGAATCTCATCAAGTATGCGGCTCAGGTTCAGCATCTTACCCGATACGTGAGTAATACGCAAGTACTTTTCAGTCATAACCGCCCCAGGTCTTCAAGTTCCCGCCGATAGCGCGGGTTCACCCACCCCCGCCGGCCGTCGGGGGTCTTGTACGGGACAAGCTGCGTCAGTTGCCCGCGGATTCGCCGCCGCACGTCCAGCACCGCCAAGCCGGCAGGTCCGCCGTCACGGGGGCGGAAGCGCAGGCGGTCCTCGTCGGCCTCAAGCTGGAGGCCCAGGGCGTCCAGTTCAGCCAACAGGGCCGATGTGGGGGTAGGAGTCATAGTTGCCCCCAGCCGCCCGCGTCGGGGGCGTGAGAGTGTTCCCGGTTTGGCCCCCCCGTAGATTCTGATTTAACATCAATGCCTCTGCTGGCCGTGACATTCGTCTGTCCGGTTGCTTCGGGGCTGGTTTTCGCGCCAGACTCCCCATCGCTCCCACCACCACCCCCACCAGAACAGGCAGGGTTTCGACCGTCCCGACCGTCCGATCTATCAACAGGGCCAGCGGTTTTCGCGGGACGGTTGGCCAGATCATACCGTCCCGAACCGTCCCGGCTTCGTCCCGACCAACCGCGTTTTCGGCTTCGGGAATGCTGGGTGGGACGGTGTGGGACGGTATGTCCCCCACTCGTTCCAGAAAGATCATGCGGGAACGGTTGCCGCCCGGTTTTCGTACAAAGGTTGTCTCTATCCGCAGCCGCCGTAGGTTCGGGGCTAGACGCCGAAGGGCGGCAGACAGACCTCTTGGCGTCTTCGGCCAGTCCTGCCTGTTTCGCGTGGCGCCGTCGGTATATGGTTCTGCCGACAACGCCGCCAGCAAGTCTTGCGGGGTTCCCTCCCACCGATCCCGCGTCTCCATCAGCTCTACCACCGCCGGTCCGATGACTGCTGTTTCAAGGGCCAGGGCGTTCGCGGCCTCACGATTGTCGGCGTAAGCCCGCATGAACGCGCCAGCCCCCAGCCCCAGCGCCCGCTCACTGGCAACCGCGAATCGCGCGAAATCCGCCATGCGCGGCAACCGGTCCAGCCGCACCGTCTCCAGGTTGCGAATTCCCTCAGGAACCGCGTCCAGCAGCGTCCCCAGAATGCGCGGCCTCACCGGCTCAAAGTCCCTCCACAGGTCCGCCTCTGTCCTTCGCTTTTCTTCTGGAATCATCGGCAGTTCCACCGTGATGCACCGATCCAACAGATCGGAGCGCATACCCAGCGCCTCAACTCCGTTCAGCATCACCGGCCGCATGGCGTCGAATAGCCGCTCCTCGCCATCGGAATATAGCTCACGTGTGGCGAAGCCCCCGCCCGTTGACAGACGGCATAAGGCATCGGACAGCCAGTTTTGTACGTGACTCAGGTTGTCAAATGCGAGTAGCGATGAGTTGTTCGCGGCAATCATCAAGTCCCGAACCTCTTTCGACCAAGATCGGAAACGGCCCCCGCCCGCGCAATGCCTGCACCAGCCACGCCAATATCAGCGCCCAGTCAGCATCATCCCCGATGTTCACAAACTGGCGTAGCTCATCGACACTTCCCCCGCCCACCGGCGTCGGCAGCGGCAGAAGTCCCGCGGGCCGTATGAATTTCACCGGCGGATTATCCACCACCCGCCAGCCATCGCGCGTCATCTCCGCGGCTTGCCATCGTTCGTTAGCCAGGTCCAGATAGGTCGCATCGCGAAATCCCTTGCAACTCACTCGCCACATCTCCCGATGATCGGCCACGGGAATCGTGGCGTAGCCCTCGCCGTCCGTGCCGGGGGTGTGGAACAACTCGGCCCCCTCGGCCAACTTCACCAGCAACGTTGATTGAGACTGAGCGGGGCCGTCATCGTCACGATGACCAGCATCATTGTTGGCCGGCTCAATCGTTGGCGGCGGTTCCACCGCCGGCGTCGGCGTGGCGTCCGCGGGCAGGCTGGACGATGCTTGTACGATCAGCGTTTCCAGGTCTTCGCGCATCACCGCTTCGGCGTGGCCGGCCTTGCGGCAGCGTTCCACCCAATCGTAAATGTCGCCCCGGTGGGGCAGGTCCATTCCGTCGGGGCCAGCGTCCACGATCCGCACCGCTGCCGGCGGGTTCAGCTTCGCCAAGATCGCTGCCACGTCGGCCGCGTACTTCGCACCGGCTTGGTCGGCATCGGGCAGAATCACCACGTCCCGGCCGGCCAGGGGCGTCCAATCGGCCTTGCCCGCGCTCTTGCTGCCGTGGGGTGAAGTAGTGGCCAGCAGCCCCAGCGCCGTCGCCGCGTCGGCCGCCTTTTCGCCTTCGGTGATGTGGACGCGCTCCCCCGGCCGGGCCAACAGTTCGGGCAGTCGGTACAACGGGCGCGGTTCGGGCATTCCGCCGATGATCCAGCCACCGACCGCACCGGCTCGCCGGCTCACGGGGCCAATGTCCTTGTCACCGTTGGGCAGGTTCCAGCGGACTATCAGGCCCACCGGTTCCGCGTCGGCGTTGTGGTACGTCCATAGGGCGGAGCGCTTGCGATGTTGGCGCTCAAGCTCGGCCACGGCATCGGCGGCCATGGCGAAGATCGCCGGGCCCCGGGGCGCGGGCTTCGTCCTCGTCGCCGGCTTTCGCGTGGGCGTGGGGGCCGTGGGGGTATTTGCCGGCATCAGGTCCGCCAGCCTCAACCCCAACACTGATAGGCCTCGGAACGCGAGGAACGCCACAGGTACGAAGTCAGAGAATCCTCTTTCCGGTAGTACTTCATGCCTGTGCGGTCTTTCACACTCTCGGCAACGAGCCAGATACACTGGGCATCCGCACCTTGTATATCTTGCGGCGCATACTGCGGAATCAGGTATAACTGGCAGGCGTCGCAATCCATCAGTTCTCTTATGGCGTCCACGACCCTGTCCCATGTCCCGATGTCGTCAAGAGACGCCACTCCTTGCAGGGCACCCGGTGCCAGGAGGCGTAGCGTCCCTGTCTTGAAGGCATCCCCGAGCGAACGCATCTGCGTCAACAACCGCGGGAAGTCCTGTGCCATGAGGTCCAGAGATATCGCCCGCGCCGCACCCTCAA
>Ga0315286_10007670_pt1 | contig 10581 bp, 5 predicted proteins | sample YL17G10_0_MG_FD_205038 | JGI IMG/M metagenome (GOLD analysis project Ga0315286, IMG submission 205038) | Sediment microbial communities from Yellowstone Lake, YNP, Wyoming, USA - YL17G10_0 | ecosystem: Environmental > Aquatic > Freshwater > Lake > Sediment | place: USA: Wyoming | collected...
GGTCGCGTAATATATTCCCTTTTCGGTCTCTGCTATTTCTCTTTCTTCTGTTGTCATTGTTTTACTTGCATTATCAGGTGTGGTGATTGTCAATCTGACGTCAGCATTGCTTACCAGGTGCCCTTCAGTGTCAAGCACAACCATTAGTATTTCTGCTGTTTCTCCAGGGTAATAAATTGGTTTTTTGGTGTTGATGCTGGCAACTCCTGTTTCTGCATAGGCTGGGTCATTGGGCGCAATTTCTATGCTGTATTCAAAGCCAGGTATAATATCCATCACCTTTTCCCAACTTCCAAGGCAGCTCTGGCTGTCAAAATTCCAATCCTTGCACTTCCATAGCTCTCTTCCTTCTGCAACAGCTGTTGCTGTTCCGTTGGTGAAATTCAACGCAGAGGCGTCTATGCTAAAGGCTTTCAGAATCCTGTTATTTCCCATATCCTTTCTTGCTTCTGTATTTTCTGAAAGGATTTTCTCAGGAAGCACATCATCTAATGCAAATGTGATGCCTGATGTTTCATTCTCAATCCAGAGGTTATTGAGCACTATTCTCTTAAGTGCCTTGTTTTTTGGTTTTATTTCCAAGTCATAGAAACCATAGAATCCATAGAACCTTGGTGTAATGCCACTTAGATTTATTGTTAGGTTGTTTGTTGCCAGGTTATCACTTTGCCTTAGCTTGTTCAATACTCTTGATTTTTTGAGTATCCTGAGCTCAACATCCTCTTTTTCACCAAGCTTGTTCTTTGTCTTAATGATTTTCTGTAAATCTCTCTGCTCAATCATTATTGCACTACTATCTACAGAAATATTTTCAAGGATTACAGGGATTGTTTCCTCAACATTATCTTCTGTTCCATTGGTAAGGTTATAATTGGTGAGATTATTCGAAACATTGGTTTGTGTTTCTTGTGTTTCATTTGTTTCATTAATCGGGAGTTCATTTTCCTGAGCAATTTTCTCAACAACCTTAAATGAAGTTTTTTCTACTTCTCTATCGCCTTTGTCTCTGAGAACTAGGTAATGGACTCCCAGGCCTCGCGGTACAAAGGTTATGTAAATGAAATCACCCATGTACCTTTGGGCAAAGCCTTCATATTCATAGTACAGCTTGTAATCTTGCTGCTCAGCCAATGATAGGCTGGCACTTGCAATAACAGATTCTCCGATAAGGTAGCTTTCTTTATCAGTTAATATTTTCTTAATAGTCTCCTTGGTTTGGTTCAGTCCCAGGGGGGCATTTGTTTCATTGCTAGTCTCATTGCTGGTTTGGTTGCTTGTTTCATTCGTTGTTTCATTGACAATGTAATTTTCATCTGCTGGCTTTCCTACAAAGAACTCTATTGCATCAACAATTACCTGGCTTGTTTTGCTTGTTAGCTCAACCCTGTATGGTCCTTCTTCTTTTGGATAGAAGTCAATATTGTTTTTTAGTTCTCCTCCATACTTATAGAAGTTTTGGTTAGAGTAGACGCTCATATCATAATCATCGAGATTGGGCGCTGTTATTATGAGAGTTACTTTTTCACCAACGTCATAGTAAGGCTTCTCAACAGATAGGTAGAGGAGCTTTTGCTGTGGAGTTTCGCTTAGGGTTAGGGTTGTGCTCATTAGAATTAGGACTATTAAAGCCAGCAGTATCCCTACTCTTCCAATTCCTGTTTTCATTCTTTCGTTGCTCTTTGTTCCTTGGGTTTTTGGTTTCATGGTATTAGTTTTGAAAATCTTAGCTTTAGCTCATCTTCTATCTCCTTGATGTACTCGTAGTATTTTTCATAGCCATGCAGTATAGTGTGCTTTTCATGCAGCTCCTTGGTTTTCAGCATCTCTTTGAGAAAGCTCTCTTTGGTGTGAATCTCTGTCTTGTAGCCCTTCATTGCCTGCTTTAGAATTGCTTTTTCAAACTGTTCCTTTTCTTCTGGCTTGTCAAGCACAAAAAGAATCCTGTCCCTGCTTTTGAGCACCAGCTGGAGGTTGATGAGTTTCTTGGCTTTGTCAACATAATCAATTACTTCCTGCAGCCCGGGGTTTTGCTTTAGCTCATTTGCTTTCCTGTGTATCTCGTTAAGAATCAGCAGGTAGATGGTTTCATCGTTGCCTAGGTTGAGGGAGCAGAGGTAGGAGCGCCCTATTACGGTCTTCCTGAAGATGTTGTTCTTTATGAGAAGCGTGACTTTCTTATTAATATAAGGATATTTTTTTCCGAGCTTGTGCGCTATCTGGTTTATGCTATATAGAGAACTTATGTCCTTGGAGTACAGGCTGATTATTTCCTGCTCTAGCTCGTTGCCAATCAATATTAAACCTCAAAAACCCTCAAACCCATCTATTATACTTATTAAAATATAATGATATACTCATTTAAGAGCATATTATTTATAAATATTTCGATTTTGCCTTATATTATATCTTTTAGAGTATAATGGAACGAAATAAAGAAAACTATCTCTTATGGTGAATAAACCATTCTCCCCTCAAAACAATAATATGATACCCGGAAACCAAAGTATTTAAGCTTTTCTAAGAGATTTCACGGAAATCTCGTAAAGGTGTGCTACACTCGCATTAATTGTGCTCGGTAGCACGTATGGAATGGGACTTCAAAAATGTAAATTTTTGAATCAAAAATTCCTTGAATTTTTGTCTTCCGAAAGAATGTCCCATACTAATCCTTTCAACAAAATCTTTGATTTTGTGTCCCAAAAGCTTTTGCTTTTGTGATACCAGATTTTGTTATGAAAATCTGATCTCTCTCAGAACAATATCTGCTCCGCACAAAACCTTTGGCTGTTTCCCGCACTCTGGGCACTCAAACAAGGTAAAGTCATGGTGCTGGGCAAGTATTCGCGGAGCCCCTTCATAGCCGCACTCGCACTTAACCCTGGCTTTGACCTGTTTTACAATTATTTTAAAATCAGCCATTGCCCTAAGAATTTCTTTGAGCTCATTTGCCGGCAGATGCGCAAGTTCGCCTATTTCAATAGTTATTGATTTAATTTTCTTTCCTTTAGCCTTAGCCCTGGCTTCTTTTAGAATTTCTTTTGCAATAATGGTTTCGTGCATTCTTAAATCGGTTTTTTTGTTTTTTCTTATTTTTTTCTATTGCTTTTATGGCTATTTTTCTTCTTCCTCATCACTCAGCCTGCTGGTTATTATCCTTCTCTTCTTCAGTATGTCACCCAGCCCTGGCTCTGCTGAAGGTCCAGCCTCTTTTTTTGGCTCTTCTTTTTGCTCAAATGGTTTTTCTTCCATCTGAGGCCTCTTTGCAATACCATCTATTCTTGATAATCCATCAATCTTAGATACGCCGTCTATCTTGTTAAGATACTCTGATTCTTCCCCAGGCATTTTCTCATCTCTAACCATGGCCTCATCAAGCATCAGCCCACGGCCTCCCCTTAGCTCGCTCTTTATTTTCTTCACATTTTCTTTTAGCTCTATTTTCATGTGCTTTGAGCGCTCATCAAGAAGTTTCATTATGTTACCTGTATGCTTTTCGAATTCTGTGAAGCGGTCCATGAGGCTTCCGAATTCTTTTTTCTCTGCCTTGTTGCTCAGCTGGAGCTTTATATTGTCAAAGTCTCCCTGCATGGCGTGGAAGGTCTTCTCAACCTCATCAACTGTTCGCTGGAATTTATCAAATTCTGCATACTTCTTTTCTAAGTCAAGGAAGATGCTTTCTGACTTGTCAGCATGCCTCTCAATAACTGCCTCGACTTTCTTAATCTCAAGAATCTCACCCTTGACTTCTTCATTAAGCTTGACAACCTGCTCTATGCCCTTGTAGAAGTTCATCTGCTGCCTTATCTTCTTCAGCTCTTCCATAAGATCACGCATCATTGCCTCGTTGCTCTCAATATTAGCTTTAAGAGCTTCTGCTTTTCCTTCCTGCTTTCTGATTTCAATCATCAATTTCTCAGGCTGAACACTCTCAACAAGGTCAATTGCCTTGGTAGCGCTCACTTCTATCTTTGACATGGTCTTGTTAGTGTCCATTATCATGCCGCGCAATTCTCCCATTTGCTCGCTTACTCTTGAAAACCTCTCAGAATTAGCCTTCCTAATCTCATTCAGGGATTCCAGCTGGGCTTTTATCCTGGTAAGCTCTATGTCAACTTTTGCATTTCCAGAACTAAAGCTATCCTCTTTTTTCTCCTGGCCAGCACCTGACGCCTCTGCCTCTGTCTGGGCAATCCCATCAGCTATGATGTCATCCCTGCTCTTCTTTTTTCCTCCGAATAAGCCCAATTCCTCACCTCTCTTTTTTATTAAATTAATAATGATATGTTTTGATATATTTATTAACCTGTAATCTGATTAATCTTCAATTGCCTTGATTAATCTTCAATTACCTTGCCTGTTTCTTTTGCTGCTCTCTCCCTTAGCTTTTGGATAATATCTTTTTTCACATTAAGCTCTTCTTCTTTCAATGCTTCCTGTAGTTCTGATTCTGCCCTTTTTAAAATTTGCTCTACTTCATTAAAATCCCGCGGTTCATGGGTCACTTCTGCCATTTTGATCTTGGCATTAGCATTTTTCAGCACCAGGTCTGCTATTAGAGGGTCTTTGCCTGCTTTTCTTGCATCACCTATCCTGGCTTTTAGCTCTTTTAATGCTTCATTTAGGTGCGCTATCCTCGTCTGGTGCATCTCTTCACTTTTCTCATCAGGCAAAAGCTTTTTTTTAGCATCCAGCCTTCTCAGCTTCTCATCATAGGCTTCTTCTATTTTCCTGTTAGTCTCGTTTACTTCTTTAACAAGCTTTTTAATTATAAATTCGTCATCTTCATGCGCTCCATTGCTTTCTTGCGCTTCATTATCATCCATGCTCTGTTTATCTTCCATGCTCTATTTTTCACCCGCTCTCTAATGCTTCTAATAGGTTGTTCTTGTCATGTATACTGCTTATCTTTTCTGCAAGTTCATCATTGTGCAAGCCTTTCTTAACCCAGTCTGCGAACCTATTGTAATCCTCGCCAACATAATGCTTGAAAGTGGCTTCATCCATCTGTCCGATAACTTTTTTCAGCTCGCCTATGTTTTTTATCTCTTCGCCATTATCAAGCTTGAAAGTATAGGTAATTGTTGCTTCTATCCCATTAGGTTCTTTCTCTTCTTTATTCACTTTTTTCTCAAGGCTGTGCTCTTCTTTTTTTAAGCTCGGCTGAATGGCCACAGGCTCAAGCTTTGGCAATGGCTTGTTTTCTTTTCTAAGGCCCAGCAAGTCAAGAATTTTTTGCTTGTCCTTGGCAGCAGCTATGTGCTCTGCTAGTTCTTTGTCTCCGACAGCATCCCTTACCCAGTCTGCAAACTCATTCTTAGCGTCAGTAACATGCTTTGCAAAGTCATCATCCTTCATGGCAGATATCTCGTCGTATAGGCTGGCCATGTTTATCACTAGCATACCGTTCACGAGCTTGAGTATTTTTTCAGGGCTTACGTCTTTCTTGAAAAGCGCTGCTCCGCTTACTTCTTTTTTCTCTCCTTCTTCTGTTTTTGCAGATTCTTTTTTAATTTCAGTCTCAAATTGCTCTCTTGCTTTTTTCGCTTTTGTAATTGCTTCCTGCAGTTCTTCTTCAGATACTAGTTTCTTCTCAAGCTTCTCAGGCTTTTTACCTAGCTTGTCCCAGTCCTTCTGTATTCTTGGCATCAGGCCGTCGAGATATATCTGTACCATGTTGAATTTGCCTGTCTTTACCTTGTCAGTGGCAAGTTTCAACTCCAGTTTGAGGTCAAACACGTCAAGCCCTTCTTTTTCCAGCTGCTCAAGCTCGTATTGCAGTTGGTCTATCTTGTCATTGTATTCATTGTACTTCTCAATTTCTTCATCAGTAAGCCTTTGCACACTGTGCAGCAGCGGCCTGAAGGCGATGAAATAAGGCTTTCCTCTATTATAGTGTGGGTTCTCTACCATTCCGCTACCAACAGTTGCCTTTACTAGTGATCGCAGGACTTCTTCTCCATATTTAACCCTGATTCTTTCCAAGTCCCCTTCATCCCTTGTCCTCATCTGGATTTCTGTGTTAATGTTAGCTTTGATAGTCCCGAGAAAGTCGCTCAAAACCTGTGATATCAACAGCATGCCAAGTCCCCATTTTCTGAACTCTCTGCATCCTCTCTCTATCTGGAGGAATCCTTCTCCGCTTCCTCCGAACTTGGGCAGCAGCCTGTGGACCTCGTCGTAAACAAACAATACCTTGAGAGTCCTGCTCTCTCCAAAGTTTGCCCTGAAAATCTCCCTGATGCTGTTGGATACGAACATGTCCATTTCTTTTGGCTCGAGCTTGTGGCAGGCAAAGATTTGTATCTCTCCAGGCTTCACATATTTCTTGATATCAATTATTTCTCTCGGATTGGATATCTGCCTGATGTTGCCGTTGAACGCTCTTGCCTCTGAAGGCTTCATGCCAAAGAATGGATAGAGTGCAAGCATGGTCTTGTCTGTGCATTTCCTAAGCATGCCTGTCCATTGGGCTGTTGGGTCAAACACAATCACAGCCACTCCTTTCAGAAGCATTTCTTCTACAATAGCCTGGGCAGATACTGTTTTTCCTCCTCCTGTGCTTCCTGCATCTATGGTGTGAGTCATAAAGGCTTCAAGGTTGAAATAGGTTTTGTGGTCTGTCTCTGCTATTTTTCCTACAGGTATGCTTCTTGGCCCTGGCTTTGGCAGCTCATTAAGCTCTACTTTGAGATGGAATTTTTTCTTGGACTCTAATCTCCTTTTTATTTGCCAGTAAGCTAATAGAGCCAGCGCAACAAGTATTAGGAAGAGCAAGACATGCCATACTCTTATTGAGCCTACCAGCAATATCAAGTACCAGGGTGTGCTTATCCTGAACATAGTGCTTGTTCCTGCGCTTAATCCGAGATAGTTGGCAGTGACTCTGAGTATGTAGTCCCCGGGCTTTGCATTTCTAGGTATTACGGCGTTCTTGAGCATTGAGAATGATGTTTTTAGGAATACGTTTGTTTCATAGTCCCATAGTGTTTCTTTTCCCTCAACATCCTGGATAGTATAATATAGCTGCACAGGGTATTGCAAGTCTGTTAGCAGGTTTCTCAAATCAGTTTTGAATTTTAAGGTGTCGCCTGGATAGGCTATTTTCTTGTTAAGCTCAAGGTCTATTAGTAATGCTTGAACAGGAAGCTTTTCTTTTGGCAGTATCTCAATAGTGATAGGTATGCTTGCATTTATATCCCCGCTCATAAGCAGAGTGCCGTTGTATATCCCGACATCCCCGACTCCGAATATGGTGATGGTCATGTAATCAGAGCCATGAGGCAGGAGCATCATTGAGGTTTTATCCATTTTTATGAGGTTGCTGACATTTCCTTCAATTGTGAAATAAACAGTTGCTGGCTTTTCCTTGAAGCTGAAAAGGGTTATTTTTTCCTGGAGGAAATTTCCTAGGCGTATTTTCCTGTTAATCTCAGATATTGAGACCACATAATCTGTTCCCTCAATTTTTTGTGGCCTTTGGATTACTGGAGGCATATCATATTCTGCTGTCTTGGTTTTTGTCCCTTTCGCATCGACTCCTGTATCGAAAGTGTTTCCTGGCTCATCATAGCCAGGCCCTATGCCTGGGTTTGGAGGATTAACAGGCTGCTTTGCTACCATGACAATGTTGTGCATAGTCCCATTTCCTCTTGTTATGTTCACGTTGCTAATATATGTCTCGTATCCTGTTTTCATTGCATAAATAGTCCAGTTGCCCTCTCTTACAGTCATATTATAGAAGCCGGTTATATTCTCGCTATAATTCACAGAGCTAGCAACTTGTATTATAACTAATCCTAATGGGTTGCCAGAAGTATCAGTGACATTACCATATACATAGCCAGTCCAGGGCGCTGAGCCTTCTCCTGCTGGGCAATTATCTGTTGGATCAGCCCAGACATAATAATTCTGCCATGTGGTGTAATGAATGGGCAGGATTATTTGATAGTTTAAGCGTTGGCTCTGGAACCCGTTAATAGGGGTATCAAGTATTTTTGTTACAATCACGATATTGCTGTTATTATCTATTAATATGCCGGTGACAAATGCTGTTGAATTGATATTGTTCCATGAGTAAGTATACGTGGCTGGGGCAGTAATAGTGTTTTCTCCAACATTAAAGCTTGCGCTTTGCGTAAACGTGTTGGCTGCTGAGAAGAACTCTGAGCTGCTGATGTTCAGGTATGAGTCAATCTCTGCTGTTGTTGCTGCCCTGAGCGAATTGAAAAGTATTTGGTCTTCTGGCGTCATGCTTGCATATATTTCATGCTCCTTGTCTGGCTCAAAACATTCGAATAACAGGTGCTTCTCATTATCGACTTGTGAGAGAGTAACATTTCCAGTCAAGTTAAAGTACCATTCGGTAGTCCAGCCAACTCCCCAAGCTGTTCCATAAAGAGCAGACCAGTGAGTGACATCATAGGTTATTGCTAAGCCTATTTCACTGACTGTTCCTCCTTCTGTTTCAAGATAGGCAGCATAGCCCAGGAACTTGCTAACAATAACCAAGCCTTTTACAGCCAGTATTAGCATTATGATTATCAAAATCCTAAATGCAATCTCCTTCTGTTTTGTTCTTACAACCATTTGTTTTTTATCTCATCTGCAATGCGCTCTTAAATCAAATTCTTTGTATTCTCAATTGCGATTTGTATCTTGTTGCCAAGGGCTACTAGGGTCGGATGAATCAGTTCCCTGGTTTCATCATCGAGTTGAGTGTACGCTGCTTCAATCCTCTTGTATTCTTCAAGAGTAGCAGACAGCTGGCCGTTGTTAAGCAAGCCCTGGATATTATTCACCATTACTTTCAGCTCAGCAATATTGCTTTGGGCTTGCATTGCATCGCAATATTCCTTTACTCTCACTGCTGTTTGGGAAATATTATCGTATACATCATTCTTTGCAAGAGTTGATAGTTCGCTGTAAGCATCTTTTGCTTCATTATAAAGATCAATGGCTTTCTCATGATCGCCTCCGTCAAGGTTGTCATTAATCTCATTGAGTATGATGCTGATATAGTGAAGGCTTTTCTTGCCATAAATCCTGTAAGCCAGGTATCTGGCTGTGTTGATGCCGTATTTTATTCCTGCAAACACCAAGCCACCCAGCAGTATTATTATTACTGGTATGAAAATTATTCCTTTGCTTGATGGCATTTTCAGGCCCTTTATTGAGAAGCCTGTTATTTTCTGTTTAGCCTCAATTGATGCCGGGTCTACAAGCACCACAGTCTTTATTTTCTTCAGCAGTTCCAAGTCTCGATTAGCTTCAAAATAATAAGCTATGGTGGTGTCGCCTTGCAAGCCAAACTTGATGATGGGGTCTTGCATCACTACTTCATATCCCTGTGAGCTCATAATGTCATCTGCTTTCTCAGCAACATCCTTAGGTATTATTTCCATGATGAATGAGCCGGCTGTGATGTTATAGGTTTTTATCTCCCTGAAAATAATGCTTGCATCGCTTTGAGTCCCATCCCTGTAAGTAACCCTGGCAGTTTTTACCTTGCTAGAGATCAGGACTTCTTGCTGCAAATCATTAATGAATTTCAAGAGCTCTTTCTTGCTAATGCTTAGCGAAACATTGTTTATCTCAAGGTACTGGTCGAGCAATGCCTCTATCTCATCTGGTTTTACATAATCAACAAATGCATCCTTGTTAAGCAGCTCAATGCCTATGGGCGTTTTTTGATAGGCTTGTTCTGCGTTCAGCACCATTTTTTCTCCTTCTGCCTGCTTATCAACATCTGATAAGTCTGTCCTGAAATTAAGAGCATCAAGGTCTCTTATGGTGTTCTTGAAAACAGATATGCTTTCATCTATTTTGCCTGAAATTCCAAGGGCTTCTGCTGCTTCTTTTTCATCTTTTGGCAAGGAATTAATGTTGTCAAGGATTTGCTGGAATTCCTTAACCCAATCGTCATATGTCTTGAAATTTCCGCCATTTGCCTGCGGATTTGTTGTTTCCGGGATTAATAATGCGCCAGAGCTTCCCACGTTGAATATCCAGCTATTGCTCATCCCGCTTTTCACGTTCTTATCAACGCATTCAACTTTCCACCAGTAGCTCTTGTTTTCAAGCTCTATAACCCCGAATGCATGCTCAGCAGGGTCACTCACTTCTACACTCCCCAGATAGGCAAAGAAGCCATCATTTTTCTCATTAATGTAGAAGCTGCAGTTAAGTGTCCTGTTGTATTCTGCCTTGAAAACCAGCTCTGTTGTTGTTCCTGTTATTCCTGAATTATTTTCTGGCCTTATAAGCGTGATTACTGGCTCCTGATTAATAACTGGCTCAAGGGGCAAGGTGATTGTCTCGTCTTTAGTGATGGCTAAATCACCATGGTATATTGTGTAATTTTCTTTTATTATGAATATTTCTTTCTGCCCAGAAGTAAGATAGTATCCTATTTCTCCGTTTGCATCTGTCTTTTTTTCCTCATCATCAATATCAACAGTTGCTCCTGAGATAACTCCTTTTGTTACTGAATCTTTTACAACTATTTTTACATAATAAGTATTGTCAACAGTTATGGTTATGCTGCTGTTCTTGGTGTTATTATAAGCATCTTTTACTGAGACC
>Ga0315286_10007673_pt1 | contig 10580 bp, 7 predicted proteins | sample YL17G10_0_MG_FD_205038 | JGI IMG/M metagenome (GOLD analysis project Ga0315286, IMG submission 205038) | Sediment microbial communities from Yellowstone Lake, YNP, Wyoming, USA - YL17G10_0 | ecosystem: Environmental > Aquatic > Freshwater > Lake > Sediment | place: USA: Wyoming | collected...
AGTTTTAACCGGTAAGTCACGGGGGTTACGCCCAGTCCAGATCCACCCAGTAGGGGAAGTGATCGGAAGGGAAGCGTTCATTCTGACGGTCGCGCACAATACCCGCCGCTTTCACCCGGAAATGCGGGCTCACCAGAATCCAATCGAGACGGCCCTTGTTGGGGCTTCCATGGAAATCGTGGTGCGTCATGCTCTGGTCATCTTCATCCCGACCAAGGATTTGCCAGGAATCACGCAGTTCCGTATGCGGCTGGGTCAGAATCTGATGCACAGCTGATCCCGGGAGATCATTGAAGTCCCCCATCAAAATCTTAGCCCCCCGGCAGCTCCGGAACCACTCGCGAATGATGTCCGCCTGCCTTAGGCGGGCCTGTTCTCCGATATGATCCAGGTGTGTGACTACCACCAACAACGGCGTCCCAGTCTCTTTCTCCCGCAACAGAACATGACTCATCATCCTTGGAAAGGCGCTGTCCCAATCCTTGCTGCGGTGTATCTGAGGGGTCTTGGACAGCCAGAACTCTCCTCCCCGGAGGAATTCCAGGTTGGGGGAGCGGTAGAAGAGCGTCGGATACTGGCAGGTGATGTCTTCGGTGGGGCGCCCCACGGCATGTATTACGTAGCCCGGAAGATGCTCCGCAAGGTACTCCAATTGATTTGGAACGCCTTCCTGGGTCCCCAGAATCCAGGGCGAATGAGCCGCAATCAGATCGGCCACGTAACTGCGGCGGAAGGGCCAGCCATCGTCGCCATCGCGGTCGTTCTCGAAACGGATGTTGAAGGTCATTAAACGCATAAGCTCTATCCCTGACGAACTACATCGAGTCTCTTGGTTGATCCGCTGGGGAATATACAGGTCTTTCCAGGTCGAAGGGCTCGCCGCCACTGTCCGTTCGCACCCAACCGTTCGCTCCGCTCGGCCACAGCTCCCTCACTTCGTGAAGTTCTTGACGGCCATGTCGCTTTGCCCTAGAGAATACCAGAGTTTACCTAATTGACCAATGACTTTGTCCGCGGCCAAGGAGGCTTCGTGTCACAGATCATCCTCTATCAGGGCGCTTGCGGGATTGTGCTGACCACAGACAGTCGCGCGGTACACTTCACGGAATCCGGTGAACCTCGCTACTTTACGATATCCAAACTGTATCCCCTCGGCGCCACCATTCTCCTCGCCACCGTGGGGGCAGGATACGGACATTCGCTCTGCCGGGCGTTTCAAATGCGAGTCCAGCAAATGCGTCTAACTCGAGGGGAAGACGTCATCGACCTGGCTTTCCCTTTTTTTCGGGATGCTGTTCAGGCACATCCAAATGATGGCGAGCAAGAAGGCGACCCGGAGTTGCAAAAGGTGTATTTCATCATCGCTGGAACCATCACCGGAAACCCGGACAACCCTCTGGGATTCGCGGTCTACGCTGCGGAACACGCCGCCGATCCGCTCCACCCGTTGTCAACCGGGCATTTTGTCTGTATCCCCCGGCAGCTCTCCCTGGAACGGCGATTGCTCACCCTTACCCCTGGGGAGGTTTCCTGCGAACAGGTGGAAGAGCTGTGCACTAATTTCCTTGTGCGACTGGCGTCCTCTTCCGAAGATATTGGTGCACCATTTATTGTGTCGCGCATTTCGACAGGCGGTATCCATACCAGAACCGTTGAAGCCAGCGCTGCACAGGAACCATAACGTCCATTGGATAGAGGGGAGACATCAGAACCGTGGACTGGCAGCACATCGGCTTGGATTTTGGGAAAATTCTGCTCGCCGCGATTCTTGGCGGGGCCATTGGCTTCGAAAGGGAATCTCATGGGCAAGCAGCCGGCTTCCGTACAAACATCCTGGTCAGCGTCGGCGCGTGCCTGATGATGATGTTGTCACTGGAAATGGAGCATCTCTTTCGCCACCTCACCAGCGACGCGGTGGTCCGCTTGGACCCCGGCCGGATAGCATCCTACGCCATTGCCAGCATGGGTTTCCTCGGAGGAGGCGCCATCATCAAGGGAAAAGGCTCCGTGCGAGGGCTTACTACCGCGGCAAGCCTGTGGCTGGACACGGGACTCGGATTGGCGGTCGGCGCCGGTTATGTTTTGCCGGCCATCGCTACCACCGCGGTCTGCCTTCTGATATTGTACAACTTGCGCCACTTTAAGGATTACTTCTCGCGAGATATCTACACTGTGCTCACCCTCACCTTCCGCGACCTGGGGAGGCCTTTGGAAGATGTCAAGGAGGTTCTCGCCCAGTATCCTGGCTTCAAGATCCAGTTCATCAATTATTATCATTACATTGCGGATCGCAAGGTGACCTACCGCCTGCGCCTGCATAGCAAGGAGCATATGCCCTGGGGAAAAATCACCAGCAGGATTTTACAGCTCCCGGGATTGGATGAATTCGCTTGGGAAGAAGGCGATGTTCCATGATGGATGTTTCCGCGGGACGCGGATGCCGGGATAACCTCTCGCACTCCGTTCGTTACTCATGGATATTTGACTCACTTTACGGTAGATTCCTGCCCCGATCCCGGGGCCGTTCAAGTTAAGTGACTACAGTTCCAGATCCAGTGCAACAAAGCTGGTTCTTCAGCTTTAGACACTTCAGAAGCTTTAGTTCACTTTAGTCACTCCAACTGAAGGTAAGTACATCCGTGGCTCAATCGGGGAAAATGCTGAGTTTGCTGTCACCAAGCGTTGGGTTGGATTGCCGATGGCGATGCTTTGTCGCCATCCTTCTGGGGATACTGTTCAGTAGCCCGGCTTACGGCCAAGTGGCCCCCGGGTATACACTCCATTTCAACTTCCTGAACTCCCCGGCCGCATCCGCGGAAACAGTAGCCCTCGCTGAAAAGGCGTCGGCACAAGTGGTCAGCCTGGTCCCCCCCGCCCACGTCTGGGAGGACGGGAACGGTTTGCGCTCGCTCGATGCCGCCATTACGGCCGTCAAACAGCAAGGGCTACATTTTGTCCTGTCCCGCATGGATGCCAACCAAAGCACCGGCCTGGCCTGGCTGTATGAAAACCCGCTCGCCCAGCCCGGGCGACTTCCGGACGGCTCGGCTGCCATTGACTGGTTTCGTGCCACGGTGGGCAACCATCGCTATGAACAATGGCAGAACCAAGAAACGCGGTACTACTCCAAACGCTACGGTCGCCTGCCACAATTGGTTGGAACCGCCCTCGGCGGAATGGTGGAACCCTTCGTGAGCCAGCGGGGAAGCCTGCTGCAGTGGGATGATACCAGCGATTCCTATGAGATCGTCCAATACACCTCCGACTGCCTTGCCGAATGGCATCGCTGGCTCCGCCGACATTTCGGCGGGGTGCAGGCGGTCAACCGTGCCTATCACACCCGCTTCCTCAACATTGCCATGGTTCCCATGCCGCTCCACGGAGAGGACTCCCTGTTTGGACGTCCTCGGGAGGCATATTTCGATTTCGTGCAAACCATCAATGATTGGTTTGTTCGCCAGTATCAGACCAATCGCAATCTCTGGCGCCAGTTCAGCACCAAACCCTTCCTCCTCCAATTGAGTGGTTTTGAATCAGAGAAGATTGCCCGGGGACGCCCGGAATTCGCGGCCCTCGATATCCCCGCCTGGATCGCTCGGGCCGACGCGGTGGGAGTGTCCCTTTACACTCACGCCGGTTACCCTGACTGGGGGCATGCGGCCAATGTGGCTACGCTGCAATTGCTGGCTTCTGCCAGAGACGACGGCAAGCAGGCGTTCATCATGGAAAGCGGTTGCGAAGCTCCACGGGTCACCCTCAGGGCTCACGAACTGAGCTTCGTCACCCACATCGGCCTGTTGCTCAACCCCATCTGCTACGTGTACGAATACTTTCGCTACGAGCGGAGTCGCAGAGTGGACCCCGGGATGATGGTCAGCCCCAGTGGCAGCACCCATCAACCCGGATTCGACCGAGTGACGGAGCAACTGCGATCACTAACAGCAAGCAAGAAAACCGTTACTTCTCCTTGTTTCTTTTACCTTTCTGCTCCCCGTACGGCGCGCAGCAGCGAAGTGGCGGGCCGGCTCAACCGTGCCGTCTATCACCTGGCCGGCTATGTTCCCTGCCGCCTCCTTCCCTGGCAACGGTTTGACCGCATTCCGACGGGCAGCGTCGTGCTGATTCCCCCTGGGCTACATAAGGTGGCATCCACGCAGCAACTGAAGCAGTTGCTGAACAGTGCCAAGCTACGCGGCTGGCGCCTGGTCAGTGACAACCCAACCTGTCTGGCACTGTTGCGGCTAAGTCCCCCATCCACGGTCCAGCCGCTGGCCCTGGACCGGTTACTGGCACGGGAATGCGTAGACGAAGAGGCGTCCATCCTGCTCGAGGAACTTACCGGCGTGGCGGCCTTCCAGCAGCGATTCGCTCAACAGCCGGTAGAACCTCGTCCCGGCGTATCATGGGTGCAGGCCGGGGCGGATCTGTCGGTGTGGGTCGATGATAGGAAGCCCCTGGTGTGCCACTGGGAAACACTGCGCCATCATGGTATTGAACGTTTGTGGTGCAGCAGCCGGGGTGGGGAACCCATAGAACTGGTTATCAAGCGGCCATCTGGCGGGCAATTGAATCAGGCGTTGCCTTGCCGGGAATGGGTCCAATTAAAAGACCTCTATCCGGTGGAAGTGGCTATGGTGTATCCTTCACACTGAATCGAACCGTCTTGACCCAGACGGCTTTCTCCTTCCCGACGACATCCAGGTAAAAGGCTTTTCCCACCACCACAATCCACAGCTGACAATAGGTAAAATACATCAACGCCATATACCAGACCGCCCTGGGCGAATCCTCATGGTCATAGGAAAGAGCCAGCAGGATTTCGCCGAAGAAGAGCACCACGGCCAGAACCCACACGATGTTGTATGGACCTGGCAAGGGGATGGAAACCAGACGAGTGGCCGTGAGTATGAAAATGAAATCGGAAATCAAGATCGCCACGAAGAAGATGTAGTACATGGCAAACAAATACAGGATTTCCAGGCGCAGTCGTTTGCTCTTGATGTCCTTGCGGAGCCCGAAAAACTTCTTAGCCACGTAATTGTTGCCCCGCACCCACCGAGTCCGTTGCTTCAGCCAGACATCCCAACGCTCCGGCTCCTGTTCGTAGGTCACCGAGTAGGGTATGAACTTAATGCGCCAGTTGTTCATATACATCCGGATGCTCAATTCGGAATCCTCGGTTATGGCATCCTCGTCCCATCCCCCCAACTGATCGAGGACTTCCTTGCGGATGACAAAATTGGTGCCGGGAAGGGTGGCGATCCGGAAAAGTCGCCATCGACCGGCCTGAAGCATGGACTGAAAACTCAGGGTCTCAATATTGATAAAGCGCGTGAGCAGGTTGCGCTTCTTGTTGATGGTGCGGAACTTACCCAACACCGCCCCCAGTTCAGGGTGAAGGAGCAATTGCGCCACCAAATACCGCAAGGCGTCGGGCGCAGGGGTATTGTCCGCATCATAGATCGCAATGTAGGGGGATTTGGCGATGCCCAGGCCGAGGTTGAGCGCGCGCGATTTGCCCTTGCCGCCCTCACCACGGGGAACATCGTAGAGGACGACCCGGGCGTCCTTGCGCGCATAGTCGGCAACGATGTCGCCGGTAGCATCGGTAGACCCATCGTTGATGACGACGATTTCCAGCTTGTCCCGGGGATAGTCGAGGGCCAGCATGGCATCCAGCGTGGCGCCAATGACGATTTCTTCATTATGCGCCGGAATCAGGATGGACACCGGGGGATAGTCGAAGTTCATCCCGTCGACTTCCTTGCGTTCCTTGAGCGACCCCATGTGATGGAAAAACCCGGCAACCGTCAGCACCAGCTGATAGCCGATCATGAACCAGATGAGGATGACCGCAACCAGAAAGAGTATGCTCAGACCCAGCTGAATGACAGATTCCATGGCGATTCCTAAGGCTCCCTATGGACAGCACTGGAACAACAGGAAAGAACCATCATGAAAACAGGAAAGAAACCAGAACACAAAAGAGGCGCATGCGGCTTGTCGATACAAAGACTATCCAGCCGATTTTCGAGCTTGAGCCCTGCTTTCGTGCTTTCCTCCTTGCATGATTTCCTGATCATATTTCGCTTTTGCTCCGGCTCGTCCCTGTCAGCTTTCTCTAACGGCAGGTTCGCCCACCGATCCGCACAATGCAATAGAACACCAACAGCATGCCCATAGCGACAAGGCCGAACACGACGATAAGCGACGAGGACCACAGGCTGGTAAGATCGACACCGTAGGATACTTTGCTGAGCGTCATGATCTGCACATCGTGTTTGCCGGGTGGGAGCGCGATACTGAAGCGGCCGTTACCCTTGAGTACTTGCAGCGGCGCGGCCTGGCCATCCACGTAGAGCGCTACGGGGGCTTGGCTCAAGGACACCAAACAGCGTGATCGGGCATCATAACCAAAATCAACACCCCTTTCCTTTTCCCTGGCATACAGCAGGTTGCCTGTGATCGACACTAAACTCGCATGGAAGGGCTGCATCGAGAACATATTGCCTTCCGGTACGGCGGTCTTGACCACATGCGTCCCAGCCGGGATCAGGAATTGGCCGGGGCTGATGGCTGAACGCGGTTCGCCGTCCACCGTGACGACTCGATCCCGGGTATTCAAATTCAAGGTCACAGCATAGGGCGAACTCACCCGATAGCCGTCCTCCAATCGTTCCAAACTGGCCGTGCTGGCCGCCGCATAGGCCATCAACGGAAAATCTTGCGGGTTGACGCTGGATTCGGCGTAGACCACCACCCGTTCAGCCTGCTGGTGCGCCACCGAAACCAATGCCAGCGCTTCAGTGCCCGTCTGGATCAGGGTCGGAAACATCGTGGGCTGCTCCCGAGTACGAAAGGCCAGGATGTTGAGATCCAGCATAAAATCGTTGCCCACCAGCTGTCGATAGCGGTCCGCGATCTCGCGATAGCGGCGCGGATCTTCGGACCAGGCAGACTGCGGGTCCTCAACCAGCAGAGAAAACGCGAAGCGCTTCTTCAATTCGATGATACGACTGATGTCCACTCCCTGAGTGCGACGCAAGGCGGGGGTTCCAATGCTATCGAGCGACGTCACAATCACGTCCAGACCAGGCCGGACCTGGCGAACTTCTTCAGCCAGGAGAAGCAGCCGTTCATGGACCTGGACCATTTTCTCGACCCGAAAATCTTCATACTTTTGCCACGCCGCCGTGTTCTTTTTCCAAAACTGCGGCGATCCCTGCCGCACTAGCAATGCCGGGTCAAATCCATGCAACTGCTTGAATTCGGCGCGGGCCGACGGGTGCATGGGGGTAAGCTTCTGATCCTCGGCCGGTCCGTCAATCCCCGATTCAAAGTAGATCTCGGCCAGGTTGACCCCGTCAAAGTCATGCGTTTGTAGCAAGGCCCGGTATTCCTTAAGCATCGCCTCAAGACAGGCCGGGTCGGTAAGTGCCATGGGGTAACGCCACGAAGCGCGGACATCGATTCCATCCGCGTTCTTCTCCCGCCACTCGGGATGCTCGAGCCAGAATTTTTGCGTCACCTGTGGCGGTTCCAACCAGGCGTATACCAGAATACCGTTGGCATGGCACAAGGCAATGAGCCGGTCGTAATCGTAGCTGTATTTCGGATACTGGTGCCAGCCGGCCGCATGGATGACCCGCACCCCCACATGCGCCCAATGCTTCACCAGGTCTTCGATGCTCATATTGTGCCGATAACCCGGATCAAAGTAAAACTCCAGCGCCTCGCGTTTGACCACCGGCGCCAACCCGAGGTAGCGCCGCACATATTCGATAGCATAGGGAAATCGGCTGAAACCGGCATCGCTTTCGGGATCAAAACGGCAACCGAAATAGAGGAATTTCCCTTCGCCGAAGGCCCTGCCAATGACCACAGGCGCTTCGGTCTCCTCATCAGTGGCGAAAATCTGGTCTCCCTCCAAGGCCTCGAACTTAAAAAACGCTTCGGGAGTCCGCCATTGAATGGATTCTTCCACAAACAGTCGGTCACGCAAATGGCTGACGCTGATGGTGGAATCACGATGGGCAACCCCCAATTCCTTGGCAAGCTCACTCCGACCATCCGTGATGCAGTTGCCGCCCGCTCGAACCCACTCAACGATACGGCTCAATTCCGCATCGTTGAGTTGTTCCACCGCACTGTAAGGAACAATCACCAGATTGTAACGCTCAAGCGACGGCAACTCGCCCACCATCAAGGCATCTACCGGTATGCCCACGTATTCGAAAACGCTGCGGAGACTTTCCTGGTCGTTACCGGCTCCATCGATCAGAGTTTCGTCCCAGACGATGGCGGCACGCGCTGCCAGGCTGGTCTCTTGGCGCGCAGACAACCCGGGGACAAAGGACTGGATGGTCCGCCCCATACGCTGCTGGAACCGGTCCCAGCGGCTCAGTTGGTGCATGCGGAACTCGGTGGGGGTAGCCACGTACGTCTGCCCGTTTTCCAGATGAATCTCGCGGGTGATAGGCCCATTGACGCGCTCGGGGGCGACCTTGTCCTGGATCACTTCGCCGTCTTCATCCACGATCACTTCCCGCAAATACTGGTCGGAAAGGGTAAGGGTCACGGCGCCGTTTCCCGTAGCAATGGCCTTGTCTGTCAGGGTCACCACATTGTTCTCATCCTTCAGATCGATGTAAGTGTAGCCCAGAGCTTTGATCCCCTCTACCAGCCGCTCCAGGTTCTCAAGGGGAATGAAGGAGTGGTAGAAACAGGAAGCGAAACCATCGCGCACATAGAGGTTTGCTTCCGCATGTTTGAGGATTTCCTCCACCTGCTCTGCCGGCAAATCCGGGTTATTGGGATCCTGGGGCACAAACCCAAGATTTTCGGGATATATTCTTTGTCCGTGCAGGTCGTGTTCTATAATGTAGGGGAAGAACTGGGAGTAATCCGCATTGTCGATGGCCAGGCGCTGCTCGATAGCCGATGAGAACACCTTGGCGACAGTGTCGTAGGTGAGCTGGGATCCGGTGTAGTGAGGCGTCTCCCAGACAACCGGGTAAATCCCGTTACGCAGGCACTCATTCAGGCCCATGGTGAGCTTCCGCAGCACATACTCCGGAGAATCATCCTTGATGGGCTTCATGGTGCTTTCATCCCAGAACTCGTAGTCCGCCGCGGTCACCCCCTTGTACTGATGGGTTACGCCGTGCATCACCACGGTCCCGCCATGCCGTACCATGTAATGAATGGCATCTACCAGGTCGGGCTTGTCGGAAAGACTCACCCGAATTCCGCGTCCAGGGTCCACGTAGAATGGCATTAGCGCAATAAGAAACGGCACATTTTCGCCATACAGCACATCGGCCACATCCCTTAACCGTGCCGGGTCTTCCAGGGGATGGACGTCTTCGATGCGGATGATGGCCCGGTGCGACTTCGGGTGATCCTCACGGAGAATATCATGCAGCAAATCGGCAAACAGCAGGTAACGATCCTGTTCCGATGCGTAGGCAAACGGCGAATCGGCAACGTACCAGAAGTCGCCGCTACGCACGATATAAGGCACGGTTTCCCGTGGCGACGACGCACTGGCGATGACCGTGCATTTGTCGGGATCGGTCACCCGGATGACGGTGATGTTGGGCTCTTCTTTGGTGAACGTGGCAGAACCGCGCTGAACAACCGCGTAGTCGCCGGTCGAGTCCAGCCGCAAAGGTTCGAAACCATAGCGCGAGGCTGTGGGGAACTGGCTATTGAAGGCCACCATGCCGGTATGCAGCCACACGAAAGTGCGCTTCCGAGCGATCGCGTCCTGCATCATCACGGGTGTAGGCCAGCACTGCAAGGTGTAGCCGACGAAGAACACCACGTCGTAGGCATCCATCTCACCCTTCTGATAATCAGCTAACCCCCTAAAGGTGATTTTCGTCTGAAAATGTCCCAACAAGGCACCCAGTTGGCGCGCATCTCCCTGAGCCAGATTCCCCGGTTCCGCTTTCCCCTCGTACACGATCAGGACCGATTTGGGCTCCGGAGTCTGCGCATGCGCCAAGCAGGACCAGGCCCCCAAAATCACCACCAGTATTGTAGAAACAAACAACCTCATGAACTACCCACCTCATTAAGGAATGCCGAGTATCCCTCCAAGGATACCGGTCACAACCTCTCTGCCCAAATTTCAGCAATCCGTGCACAAGCTTTGCCGTCCCCATAAGGGTTGATGGCCCGAGCCATCATCTGGTAGCAATCCTCATCCTCCAACAGCCTGGAGGCCTCGGTCACGATCACTTCACGACGAGTGCCCACCAACCGCGCCGTTCCCGCATCAATCCCTTCCCGGCGCTCGGTCACATCGCGCATGACCAGCACCGGTTTCCCCAGGGACGGAGCTTCCTCCTGGATTCCCCCGGAATCCGTCAGAATGAAATGGGATTTGCTCATGATCCAGATGAGCTGGGCGTAACTCAATGGCTTGACCAGATGAACATTGCCGCAGCGACCCAATATTCGCATGGCCGGTTCCTGTACATTTGGATTCAAATGTACAGGATATACGAATTCAAGGTTAGCATATCGATCCGCAAGCTCTCGGATGGCCAGAAAAATGTTTTCCAGAGGTTTTC
>Ga0315286_10007674_pt1 | contig 10580 bp, 9 predicted proteins | sample YL17G10_0_MG_FD_205038 | JGI IMG/M metagenome (GOLD analysis project Ga0315286, IMG submission 205038) | Sediment microbial communities from Yellowstone Lake, YNP, Wyoming, USA - YL17G10_0 | ecosystem: Environmental > Aquatic > Freshwater > Lake > Sediment | place: USA: Wyoming | collected...
GCCGTCAGCAGCCGCCGCCGAGCGCGGCCGCCACCTCGCCCGCGAGCGCCTCGACCTCGTGCGCCGCCCCCCCCGCCCCCGCCGCCCGCGCGTCGTCCGCCCACGCAGCCGCGTTGGAGGCGATGAGAGAGGCGCAGGCGGCGAGGTGGGCAGCGGCGGCGGCGGCAAAGCAGCGGGGAGGGCGGCGAGCGTGCGCCAGGATCGCGTGCCGCAGCGTGTAGCCTAGAGAAGAGGAGGAGGTGTGGGGTGGTGTCGGGTGCGCGCGGGCGCTCCCTCTCCTCCCCACCCCTCTCCCCTGTCTCTCACCGCGCACGCGCTGCGTGTACTCCGCCGCCGCCTTTTCCGCCCGCGCCCCCCCCGCCCCCGACTCGTAACCCGGCTCGTTGTAGTACGGGGTCTCCACGAGGATGAGGGCTTGAATCGAGAGCACGACTTGCAGCATCGTCGACGTGCCCGCGATCCACCCCTCGCCCCGGCCCCCGGCCCAGGTGCCCAGCAGGGAGAGGCACACTTTGCCGCAGGCGTACAGGTTGGGGTTGAAGCGGACGCCGCCCGTGGTCAGGAGCTGTAAAGGAGACGGGATGGGTCGGTCCTTCCTCCCTCCCACTCCCACCCCTCCCCCCTCCCCTCTCTTCTCTTCTCTTCGTACCAGCACTTGGGGCGGGGCGGATGGATACGCCGGCGGCGCGTAGACCCCAAACTCAAACAGGCCGTGCGCGTAGGGCGTCCCTGCCGGCCCCGCGATCAGCACCCGCCACAGCGTCACGCACCCCGGATCGACCGCGACCCAGACGCCGGGAGGAAGATCGGAGGGCAGGGACGCGAGCTCGCGCGCGAGCCGCACGAGGCGCGCGCGCGGGCCGCCAGAGGCCCCTTCGGCGCGGGCGAGGGCGGCGTGGGGGTGGCCGTCGGCCACGCCCTCGACCTCCGTGACACGCTCGAGGACAGGAGAAGGAGCGGGAGGCGCGGGCGCGGGCGCGGCAGCCGCTGCTGCCGCCACGCCGCGCGTCACGCGGCGCCCGGCCGGCGCCGGTGCCGGGGCCGCCGCCCGTCTCGCCGGCGCGCGGGCGGTCATCGCCGCCGCGGCGGCCACGGCCGCCGCGTGCACGGCCGCCACTTCGCGCGCGACGTCCGCGTCGGCCTCCGTCGCCTCGTCTTCCACCGTCCGCGCCGCCCGCGCGGTCGCGGCCCGGGAGGCGGCACCGCGCCCCCCCGACCCCCCTTCCATCACGCGCTGCGCCCACGCGGCGTGCCTGGCGAGGCCGGAGAGGGCGCCCGCGATGCCAGAAGGGAAGGCGAGGCCGCGCGGGCCGGCGAGTGGCAGCGAATCTACGATCGGCGACCGCAGACACGCCCCGGCCGCCGAAAGCAGCCCACGCGCGTACGCGCCGCGCGCGGCGAGCCCCCCAAACGACGCTTTCCCCAGGTCGCGCTCGAGCAGGGGCAGCAGGGCCGAGTCGGTGACCACGGTGGCGGCGGCGGCGGCGGCGGCGTCGCCGGCCGGCGTCGCAGCGAGCGCCGCTGCCGTGCTCGCGACCGCTTCCGCCAGCGCAGCGTCAGCCGCCTCTTGCGCCGCCGCGGCCGCAGCCGCATCCCACACCTCGCCGCCGCGCGCCCCGGTGCCGTAGCCGACGCCGGCGGCCCAAACAGTCGACCGGGCCAGCGGCGACGCCCCCTCCCCCTGCTTGGCCTTTTTGCGGGGCGCCAGGGCGGCGACCGCCGCCGAGTCGACCGCCGCTTCGCGCTCGAGCGAGTAGAGGGAGGGCCAGTCGGCCGCCGCCGCCGCCGTCACGCCCGAGAGCGCCTCGACGCGCGCGAGCGCTGCGTCGAGCGGCGTGTGCGCGCCGCCGGCAGCGAGCGGGACGCCGTTGGACGGGCAAGAAGCGTCGACGCGGGCGGCGCCGGAGAGCCAGTCGCGGAGGGCAGCGAGGAGGTCGCCGGTGGGGCGCCACGGCGACCACCCCGAGAGCCGCAGCGCGGGGTGCGCCGCCAGCGCCCCCGCCGCCGGCCCCTGGAGCCGGGGCCGCCCGAGACACAGCGCCGGCGGCATAAAGGGGTGCAGGCCGCGCGCAAAGCGCAGGCGCAGGTCGACAGTCGCCGGCCCGCCGTCGCGCGAGCGGGCGAGGGCGCGCAGGTCGGAGGCGAGCGGGGAGCCGTCGCTGAAGGACAGGGAGACGTCCCACTCCCACACGGAGTCGGCGACGGCGGTCGCGGAGACGCCGGGGTGCGCGCCGCGCGACACGTCGGCCAAATCGCGTGCAAGGCGGTCCCACGCTTCCGCCGGCGAAAACAGCTGGCGCGACGCCGCCACCCGCTCCTCGGCCGTCATGTGGGGGGCAGAGGAAGGGTCGGGCGCGCCGCCGGCGCCGCCGGCAGCGCGTTCCACCACCGCCCGCTCGGCCGCCTCCCACCGCGCTTTCGCGCGCAGGATCGACACCTCGAGCGCGTCGTCCTCCATGTCTTCATCGTCAAAGGAAGGGCGGCCCGCGTCTTCGTCGTCCAGGACGCCGGGCGGGAGAGGGGAACGCGCGGCGGCCGCGACCGCGCGCACGACGGCCGCCACCGGCGCGCGCTCGTCGAACGCGTCACCCATGGTGGCCGCGATGGCGTCGGCCAGCAGGGGGTCGTCGGTGTTGGCGACGGCCTGGAGAGGGACGAGGACACGGGGCGTCGGCCCGCGGCCAGCGGCGGACCTGCGCCCCGCCGCCGCCCCCGCCCCTCGGACCCCGCGCCGGCGTCGAAGGGCGCACCCACGCCTCCCCCTCCTCTCTTGTCTCACCGCGGTGTCGGGGTAGGCGTCCGCATCGACCCAGAACAGGGAGACGCAGCGCGCGCTGCCCCCGTCCTCCCCCTCCAGCTCCAGGCCGACCTCGGACGCGCCGGGGGGGAGCACGCCCAGGCGCACGCGGACGACGCTGGCGGCGGCGAGGTCGGCGGCCGCCTTGGCGACGGCCGTGGCGAGCATGGTGGAAAGGTGCGGTGGGCGGGGGGGGCGGGCGGTCGTCCGGGCCGCGCGCGCGCCGCCGGCGGGGCGCGCCGCGGCGGGTCGGGTCGGGGCGAGGGGAGTGGGGCGACAAAAGCGCGTCGCCGGCGTCGTCGCCCCGCCACTCTCGCGCCACCCAGCGCCGCCCCCTCCCGCCCCCGATCGCGTGGCCTCTGCCCCGATTGACGAGGGCCTGCAGGGACGGCATAATGCGCGGCGCCGCGCCCGCGCGCGGTGTTCATGCCGCGGCCGTGGCCCCGCGCCCGCGCCCGGCCCCGGCCGCGCGCGGCCGCGCACGCGGTCGGTTGGCATTCATCAAGCGTGTCGGAGCTGCTGGATCCGAGGCCGGAGGCGTGCCTGAACCGCCGCCGCTCGACCCGTCCGACCCCAACCCTTCCACCTCATCCAACGCCGCCTCCATCGTGCTCGACGCCGAGGCCTCGTGGCTCACCGGCTTCCTCCCCTTCTCCCGGCTGAGCCCTGACGCCGCGGCCTGGCTCTCGGCCAACGCGCCGCGCGCGACCGCGGCGGCGGGGGACCAACTGCTGGCCGCGGGCGGCGACTGCGGTGAGGGAGAGAGAGAGAGTGGATGAGCGTGCGTGGAGCGGGGCGAGAGGGCGAGAGGGCGGCTCCGCTCACCCTTCCCTACCCCCAGCCCTCGTCGCCGTGCGCTCCGGCGGCGTGACCGTCTCCACCCCGCCCGTGACCCCGGGCACCGACCCCGCCGTCTACTTTGCGGGCCCGGGCGCCGTGTTTGGCGCGGCCGACGTGATCGCGGAAAGGCCGGCGAGCGTCACGCTCGTCGCGGCGGCGACGCCCACGGTCGTGCTGCGCATGCCGCCCTCGCTCATCGCCGACATGGCGGTGCGGTTTCCGGGGGCGGAACGGGAAATTCTGGTGGGCGCGGTCGACGCGGGTGCGTCGGCCGCCGCCGACGCGGCCGCCGCCGCCGGCCGCGCGGCCGCGCTCCAACCCTGCCTCGTCGCCGCGCCCAAGCGCGGCATCGTGGGGCGGTCGCCCTACGCGGACCGTTTGAGGCGCGCTGTCGTCGTCGCCGCGCGCGACACGTCGCGCAGGGCGGTCATCGTGTATGGAGAGCCCGGCCTCGATAAAGCCAACGTCGTGGCCCTCATTCATCACGGCTCGCCCGACCGGGCAAAACCCTTGATTGAAGTCGACGCCGCCAGGCTCGGCTCAGGCGCCGAATTGTTTGGCCGAGGCGCGCGGCGCGGCCTGCTGGCCTCGCTGGGCGACGGGTCGCTGCTGCTCAACAACGTGCACTTGGTGAGAAGAGAGGAGAGAGGAATGGTGGGCGGCGTGCGCGCCGGCGCCCGAGAGGGGTAGGCACGTCGACCCCCCTCCCTCCTCCCTCCTTTAGGCCCCTCCCGCCCTCACCGACGCCCTGGTCCAACTCATGACGTCTGGCGTCTACATGCCCCTCCCCTCCCCCCGCCGCGCGGCCGGCGCGGGCGCGCTCGGGCCCGCGCCGATCCTCGCGTCGCGCGCGCGCGTGCTCGCGACGGCGGAGACGCGCGTGCCGAGGCTGGAAGCGGTGGCGACCATCATCAAGGTGCCCCCTCTGCGCGTGCGGCCGGCCGACGTGGGGCCGCTGGCCAAGCTCTTCCTGCGCGAAATCGCGCGCGACGCGGGGACGGCGCCCATCGCGCTCACCGCCGCCGCCCTGCGCCAGCTGGAGGCGCACACCTTTCCGGACAACGTGGCCGAGCTCAAGGCGGCGGTGGCGCGCGCGGCGGCGGCGTCAGGGGCGCCGGGAGGGGCTGGGGCGGCCGCGACGGGCCCGCGCCGCCGCGCGGCCGCCGCCGCCGGCCCCGGCTCGGCCAAGTGGGCCGCCGCCCGCCCCTCATCCACCGGCCCCGTCATGACCCTGGCCTCCATAGACACGGCCGACCCTGGGCTCCAGATCACGTCCGACGCCCTCTGGTTTGCCGCCGGCGCGGGCGACCGCCTGCGCGCGTCGCTCCTCGCCGCCGCCCCCCGCGTGCGCGACTTTCTGCGCGGCGACTTTTGGTGGGAAAACTTCACCCTCAAACTCGTCGCCCCCGTCTACTTTGCCTACTGCGCCTACCTCTTCCTCGGCCCCCAAGACAGGGCCCACAATTTCGGGTTGAACCTCTTCTGGGCGTGGTGGTGGCCCGGCATCTTCATCGTCTACCCCTTTCTGGGGCGCATCTGGTGCGGGTTCTGCCCGTTCATGGCGTGGGGCGAGCTGGTCAGTGCGAGGGAGGGGTTGTTGTGCGCGGGCGCGGCTCGGGCGGCACGGACTCACCACCCCTTCCCCCCCTCCCGACAGACCCAGCGCGCGCGCATGGCACTGCTGCCCAATGTGCCCCTCAAGAAGTGGCCGCGCGACACGGCGGAGAAGTGAGAGCGCGAGGTGGGGTGGTGGGGCGGGCGTGGCGCGCGCGCTCGCGCGAGCCGACCCGTCTCGTCCCCCCATCTCCAGGTACGGCCCCTGGTTCCTCTACGCCCTCTTCTTTGGCATCCTGGTCTGGGAGGAGGTTTGGGAGCTGTCCGACCACGCAGCGTTGAGGTAGGAGAGAGGAGAGAGGGGTGGAGGGAGCCTCGTGCGGCCGCCCGCCACCCCCACCCCCACCCTCTCTCCTTCTCCTCCCTTTAGCTGCTGGCTCCTGCTCATCATCACCGCTGGCGCCATGATCTTCTCCCTGTTCTACGAGCGGCGCCTGTGGTGCCGGTTCCTGTGCCCGATCGGCGGCCAAAACGGCCTCTTTGCCAAGCTGGCCATCACGGAAGTGCGGGCGCGCAAGGGGGTGTGCGGCGCGGAATGCTCGACGTACGGCTGCATCAAGGTGCGGGGGCGGGCGGGCGGGCGGGTGTGGGGTGGCGGGAGCGCGGAACTTTTCTTCTTCCGGCCTCCCCACCCTTCTCATCCCCAGGGCAACGAGACCCCCGTCCCGCCCGAAGGCCTCGTCGAGGTCGGCTGCCCCCTGGGCTCCCACCCCGGCAACCTGGCGGACAACAAGGACTGCGTGCTCTGCCTCGACTGTTTGAGGACGTGCCCCCACGGCAGCGTCGAACTCCGCCTGCGCCCGCCCGCGGCCGACATCCTGACGCCCACGTCCCACAACGCGACGCCGGCCGAGGTCGCGCTCATGTTCATGCTCCTGGGGTCGGTCCCCGTGCACCACGTGGGCGCGCTCGCGGCGCAGGCGGGGTTGGGCGCCGACCCCGCGTGGCTCGCCGCCTCGCCCACCTTCCTCGGCCCGCACGCCGCCGCCGCCGCGGCCCTGCTGGCCGCGCCAGGGGCCATTGCCTGGGCGGTCGACGCGGGCGCGCGCTGGCTCGGCCCGCGCGTCGACGCGGCCTACCGCCCCCCTCCGCCTTTCGTCCGCCTCGCGTACGCCTGGCTCCCCTTCACCTGGGCCGCCATCCTGGCGCACTATGAAGAGTGGGGCCTGACTGAAGCGGGGCAGGTGCTGCGCGTCGCGGCCGCGGGCCTGGGCGCGTCGGCCGAAACGGTCGCCGCTGTCCCCGGCGGCGGCGCGCACCCCGCCGTCGTCGCCTTTCTGCAGGGCGCCACCCTGCTCTTTGGCCTGGGGACGGGCGTCGGCCTCACGGTTAAGTACACGTGGCGGCGGCCGCTGGGGGCGGCGGCGCCGCAAGTGGTGTTGATGTGCGCGGCGACGGCCGAGCTGTGGGCGCTGATCCTGCCTTGATCCCCTTGGCTTGAACCTCTTTTTTGGTTTTTGGCGTTGACTCGGTATGATGGGCGAAGCCCGATCTGGGCGCGCATTGGGTTGGGCGGCCGCGTGTTGGACGCTGGAAGCGGGGGCCAGTGAGAGCGTGGCGAGGTGAGACGCGCGCGCGGCGCGTCGCCACTCTCTCCCTCTCCTCCCTCCCTCCCCCCTGGGCCTCCTCCCATGGCAAAAAAGGGCGCCACCCGCCAGCTGGCCGCCAACCGGCGCCGCCTCGCGGCGCTGACCGCGGTCGTCGCGGCCGCGCTGGTGAGGAGAAGAGGAGGTTGGGGCGGTGTCGGGGCCGCGCGCGCGCGATGCGACATCGCCTCACGCGCTCGCCTCTCTCTCGCGCGGGAGCGGGGACGCCGCCCGCGCCGCGAATCCCCATCGCGCCCCCCTCCCCTCCCCTCCAAAGCTCGCGTTCGCCTACCGCCGCCTCGTGCGCGGGTCCCCCACCGCCCGTCACTACGTGGGCGGCGGCTTCGGCGCGGCGGTCGCCCTCGCCTCGCTCGCCGCGCTGCGCGCGCACGCGCGCCCGGTCTACGTGCGCGGCGCGCTCGAGGACGGCGGCGGCGACCTGGCGGCGGGGGGGATGGTGTCGACCTTTCACGACGCGGTCTACGTGTCGTCGGCCGCGCTCGCGCTCGGCGCGGCGACCGACTGGTCGCTGCTGCTGCTTCTCCTCTTCCCCCTCTACGGCCTCGTCAAGGTCTACACGGCGGTCATCCACCCCTGGATCGTGACGCCGACGGCGGACGAGGAGGCGGCGCACGCGGCGGCGGCCGAGCGCCGGGCCAAGGCGGCGGCCAAAGCGGCGCGTGGCGCCAAGGCCAAGGCCCAGCGGCGCGCGTGAGAGGGGAGAGGGGGTGTAGGCTTGATATTGCGTCCATGGGCGGGGGCGTGCGCGCGCGTGTGCGTCGCCGGTCGAGCACGCCGGCAACAGAAGAAAAAAACAAGGCACGCCAACAGACAACCACCCTCTCCCCACCCCTCCCCTCTCCCTACTCCAGCCCGCACACCACGCGTGCCGCCGTCCACACCGCGGCCAGCACGGCGCGCGCGAGCCAGGGATTCGTGTACGCGGAGAACGCGGCGGCCGACACCGTCGCCCCCGCGCGCAGCCAGCGGCACCAGGTCCACACGGACGAGATGCGGCCTTTGCGCAGCTCGGCGAGCGTGGATTTGAGGGCGGCGGCGAGTTGGTCGGGCGTGAGTCGGGTCGCGTCGGGGAGCGTGGCGAGGTATGCAGCGACGAACGCCGCCACCGCGTCCGCCACGTCGGCCCGCGTCACGACGACGTACGCGCCGCCGCAGTCGCTGGCGCCGGGCGAGGGAGGATGAGGGGCGGCGGGCGCCGGCGCCGCGCGGTCAGCCCCCGCTTTCCCCGCCGCCTTCGCCCGCGCGTCGGCCAGGGCGGCTGCGTAGCCGGGGGACGCGACGCGGTCCTCGAGCAGGGACAGGAGCTGAAGGGGAGGAGGACAGTGGGGTCGGGCCGCATCGTCCCCCGCTCGTGCCCACCCTCCCTCCTCTTCTCTCGTACCTCGTCCGACCCGGCGTCCGTGTCGGCAACGGCCTCGGTCCAGCTGGCGGCCGCGGGGCGGGCGGCGAGAGCGCGCAGGGCGGGGCTGCGGGGGCGTGGCGAGGGTTTGGGGGGTGCGGACGCGACGGCCGCTTCCACGCCCACCACCGCCCGGGAACGGTGTCGCCACTCTCTCCCACGCACCGCTGGGCGTCGAGCGCGGCGCGCAGGCCCTCGTCGGACGGCACAGCGGAGTCAGACTCGGCCATCGGACCAGGCCGGGGGGAGAGGCGGCCCCGGCTGCCTGGCGCGTGAGCGGGCGGCCACCGGCGGCCTGGGCGCGGGCGGCGGCGCCGGCGAGCACTGGGCGGGGTGTGCAGCGGGCGCGGCGCCGCCCGTCCCCACTCCACTCTTCCCAATCCGCACGCCGCGATGTCCGGCGACCCTCCCGCGGGCCCGCCGCCCGCGGCCGAGAGCCTGATGGGCGCGCTTGCCTCGTGGGGCGGCAGCGCGTGGGCTGCCGCCTCGAGCGCGGCCGCGTCGGCCGCCAGGTGCAGAGAGCGGTGGCATGGGGGCGCGCCTGGATTGGTGGCACGCGTCTGGAGGCGCGCGGCGGCCGGCGCGGGCGCCAGAGGCGCTGCCGCGGCCGTCGGGCGCGCGTGCGCGCCATCGCCCAGTGCCACGCCGCCTCAATGCCGCCCGCGCGCGCCCGCGCTCACCGCCATGACGCGCGACGGCGGCGGCGGCGCGGCCGAGGCGCCGCCGCGCCCCCCCGCGCCCAAGCGCGCGCCGCCGCCAACGGCCCTCTTTTTCCTTGCTCCCTCTCCCAGCTTCCTCGGCTACGAAGACCTGGACGTCGTCGACCCCACCGCCGGCGGCGCGGCCAAGTCGGCAACGGACGCGAGCGACGTAAGAGATGAGGAGGGAGGGAGGAGGAGGGTCGAGGCGACGGCGGCCCCGCGCGCGCCGACCCCACCCCCCCTCCCTCCCTCTCCCCTCCCCCACAGCAACGCCAGCAAGCGTTTGCCAACTTCCGCGAGTTCATTGGGGCCGACATCACGTCCCTCGTCACTCTGCCGGTGTGGATCATGGAGCCGTACACGCTCCTGCAAAAGGCGAGGGACGGGGGAGGGCGTGGCGCGCGCGCGTTTGCTCTCCTCGTTCGCCTCGCCCACCCCTCTCCGCTCTCCTCCTTTTAGGTCGCCGAGATCATGGAGTACACGTCAGCCCTGGACGCCGCCGCGGCCGCCGAGGACGAGATCGACCGCCTGGCCTGGGTCGCCGGCTTCTGCCTCGGCCCCTTTGGCGGCAACGAGCGCACGTGGAAGCCGTTCAACCCCCTCCTCGGCGAAACCTTTGAACTGGACCTGCCGTGCGGGGGCCGCTTCCTGGCGGAGCAGGTCTCGCACCACCCGCCGATCGCCGCCGCGCACGCTTCCTCGACCGCCTGGGCGTACGACATCGTATCCGCGCCGACGACCAAGTTCCTGGGCAACGCGGTCGACATCTACCCGGTGGGGCGGTCGCGCATCCACTTGAAGGCGACGGGGGAAACGTTTTCGCTCGTCCCCCCAAACTCGAAAGCGCACAATCTGATCGTGGGCCGCACGTGGGTCGACTGCTACGGCGACTTCAGCCTGATCAACACCAAGACCGGCGCCCGCTGCTCCCTGCGCTTCACGCCGTGCGGCTGGTTTGGCGCGGGGCGGTACGAGGTGGCCGGCCACATCGCCGACTGCGCCGGCGTGAAACGCCGCGCCGTCGCCGGCGCCTGGAACTCGCACCTGGACGTGACGCCGTGCGGGCCCGACGGCGTGGCATCGCCAGGGGCGGCGCCGACGCGCGTGTGGGCGTGCGCGGCCAAGCCGGAGGGCGACAAGTACGGTTTCACCCATTTCGCGCGCACCCTCTGCGCCGGCGCCGGCCTCGCCCCCCTCCCCTCCGACTCGCGCCGCCGCCCCGACCGCGCGTCGCTCGCGGCGGGCGACACGGGCGCCGCGGGCGCGGCCAAGCACGCGCTGGAAGAGGCGCAGCGCGTCGAGCGCCGCGAGCGCGCCTCCCGGGGCGACGCGTGGGCGCCGCGCTGGTTCCGCGCGACGCCGCCGGACGCGGCCGTCCGCTACCCGGGCGAGTGCGGCGCGGCCGAGTGCCCGCTCTGGGAGTTCGGGGGGACCTTCCCGCCCGCGCCCCCCGCGCCGGCCGGCGCCGATTGCGTGGGCCAAGAGTTTAGCCCGTGGTCCTACCCGGAGCTGGCCATCCACGCCAAGAAGTGAGCGTGAGGGCTGGGGGGGGGGGGGGGGGGGGCGCCCCGGGGGGGTGGGGGGGCCCCCGGGCCCGCCCCCCCGCCGGGGGGGGGGGCGGG
>Ga0315286_10007675_pt1 | contig 10580 bp, 7 predicted proteins | sample YL17G10_0_MG_FD_205038 | JGI IMG/M metagenome (GOLD analysis project Ga0315286, IMG submission 205038) | Sediment microbial communities from Yellowstone Lake, YNP, Wyoming, USA - YL17G10_0 | ecosystem: Environmental > Aquatic > Freshwater > Lake > Sediment | place: USA: Wyoming | collected...
GTTGGCGAGGGGGGAGGTGTGATGGTGACCTGGGCAGCCTGGTTTTCCGCGTTGGCGGTCAGGCTGGCCTTGACATCGGCAGCCATCTTGGTCTCCTGGTTGTCATTGCTCTGACCGGGAAGATTGGGGGTAAAAATGGAACAGGCGAAGGCTGGCAAGCTGAACAGGATAGCCAGCGCCAGTATGGTCGTTATGGTCAATGAATATTTAGATCTCATTACGGCCCCTTTCTTATTTGCACAAACCGGGCAAGAAAATACCTGGCCCTATTATCACCAATTTAGAGACTTAAGTCAATTGCCTGGGATTTCTTTTATAAATCAAAAGAATCTACCCACCCATCGATCCAAGGAATCACTGGCTTAGTGAATCAGTTGGTCTGAGCGCTGACAACTTTCCCGCTTCCTGATAAGATAAGAATATGAATGCGAATGATGCTTCTCATACGATATACATCATCTCGGGCGGTGTTGGCGCGGTGGGAGAACAGCTCGTCCATACGCTATTGCCGCAGTTCCCGGGCAAGCAAGTCAACGTCATCACCGTACCGAACGTGCGCTTCACCAGCCAGATCGATGCGGCGGTTAAAGAAGCGAAATCCACCGCTGCCACCCTGGTGCATACCCTGGTGGACCCTGAATTGCGCCAATACCTGGTGAACCTGGCTGCCGAGCAGCAGGTGGTTGCAATCGACGTGATGGGCGGGTTGCTCGGCAGGCTGGCAGAAGTGTTAGGGCAACCCCCGCTAGGCCAACCCGGACTGTACCGCCAGTTGAACAAGGCCTATTTCGACCGGGTTGGCGCAATCGAATACACGATGGCGCATGACGATGGACGCAACCCGGATGGCTGGCTTCAGGCTGATATGCTGCTGATCGGCGTCTCACGGGTTGGCAAGACACCCACCAGCCTTTATCTGTCCGTGCTGGGCTGGAAGGTTGCCAACTTGCCGCTGGTGCCGGGTCTGGCTTTGCCAGCCGAACTGCGTATGATTGATCCGCAACGGGTGATTGGCCTGACTATCGATGCCGGACAGCTGCTCGCCTTGCGCCAGCAACGCCAGCGCCGCCTGGGTGCGCCAGGCTCATCCGACTATGTCGAACCGCAGCATGTTTTCGATGAGCTTGAAGAGGCTGTGCAGATCTTCCAGAGTCTTGGGATCACCGGTATTGATGTGACTGATAAGCCGATCGAGTCGACCGCAGACGAGCTGATCCGTTTGATCTCGCGCCGCTTCAAAGCGAAAGACCGGCCGGTATCTTGATGAATGATATCCTGCGCAACATCTTGCTTGGGATCACTTTAGCAATCCCGATCGGTCCTGCCAGCCTGGCTGTGATCCAGACCGGTTTGCGAGCGGGCTTCTGGCGCGCCTGGCTGACCGGCGCCGGCGTGACTCTGGCCGATACAACTTACTTACTGGTGGTCTATTTCGGGTTATCCGGGTTTATGGGCATTCCGGCAGTGAAGGTAATCGTCTGGATCCTGGGCGCGCTGATGTTGTTCTATCTGGGCTGGCAGAGCCTGCGCACAATCCGAGGCGATGGTCACCAGCTGGAATTGTCTGAAGATACTCCTGATAACTCGCCACCCCGCTTTACTGGGCGCAATCCGTTGCTGGTGGGCTATCTGGTCAATATCTCAAACCCGATCGCAGTCGTCTTTTGGGTCGGCATCTATGGTTCACTGATCGGTGCGGCAGTCGCGGGGGGCGGCGATAAAACCGATGCGTTGGTTAGCGGCGCGGCGATCTTGGTGGGCATCCTGATCTGGCATACCACCACCTCATTCCTTTCCCATTGGGGCAGGCGGGTGCTGAATGAAAAAATCACCCAGATCCTCACGGCGCTGGCGGGCGTGTTTTTAATCGTGTTTGGGTTGCGCTTCGCCTGGTTTGCGCTTAAGGTTCTATTGGGGGATTGATTTCTGAAGTTTTCCCAACCTCGCCTGGTAAAGCTAATATGGCTGGTATCGTCAGCAGGTAGGCGAGCGCGCCCCAATAGAAGGCAGTCTGCAAGCCCAGTTGGTCGCCCATGTAACCAACAGCCAGTGTGCCCAGCGGGCGCAGGACAAAAACGATCATCATCACCAGGCTGTTCGCCATGGCGCGATTTTTGGGGAAGTGTTCCTGAGCCATAGCCAGGTAGACAGGCATCGAAGAGAGCGAAACGAAACCCAATGCGACCAGTGAAATTAATGCCAGCCAACCACTCACGTTAATGAAAATCAATGCCATGATTGTGGACGCCAATGAAGTGAATATCAGGACCGGTTTGCGTCCTAGGCGGTCGCTGATCCAGCCGCTGGTTAGCACGCCTGGGATGCCCGAAAGCTCGAAGATGGACATCGATGCCCCCGCGATCCACAAGCTGGCGCCGCGCCCGAGCAGGTAAGTTGGCAGAAATGTGGAAAGGCTCTCCATCAGGGGTTGGCGGAATAGCGTGATAAAAGCCATCGGTATGAACAGGCGGGCTAATTCTGGCACCATCAGGCGCAGGTTGCCCGGCTCTTCCAGGCGGGCAGCCACACCGTTTCCGCTGCCTTTCAGCCTCCAGAACAAGAGCAGAGATGCCGCCCAACCGATCACAACCACCCGCCAGTATCCGTCCAACGTCCAGACCGTGATTACCCAGACTGCCAATAGTGGCCCCAAGGTATAAGCCAGCTCGCCGCCCACCATAAACAAGCTCATCCCCAGGCCGATCTGACGCCCGGATACCCGCCCGATCATGGCAGGGGCGGTGGCGTGAAAAGCTGCGATACTCGTCCCGGCGCACAGGAAAAGCAGCGCCAGGACGTAATAGTTCGAGGTCAGCCCGATGCTGCTGAGCATGGTGGCAGTAATCGCCGGCGCCAGGATGACGAAATAGCGTAGATTGACTTTATCCGCTACATAACCGATGAATGGGTTGAGTAAAGAGGGGATTTGCAGGCAGGCAGACAGGGCGCCTGCCTGGGTCAGGCTGAGCGAGAGTTTTTCGATCAGCACCGGCAGCAGGGGGGCGACGCTGGCAGTATAAATATCGTGCGCGAAGTGTGCGGCTACTACCGGAACGACCTGGTCAGTCTTGAAGTCAGCTTGTTGTAGGGTTGCTTCTGGCAGGCTGGCTGAGGCTGTCATTGCGGAGTGATCGCCTCAGACAGTTCCTTCCCCAGCCTCTCTAATCGCTGCGGGCGTTCCTGTACAAAGCGCCGGATGCCCTTCAGGATCCATTCCGGCGAGAGGTGCGCCTCGTCCAGCACTTCTTCCAAAGCGCCGCCCGTACGCCAGCGGTTATCCCAATCGGTAGACAGGGCGTATTCCTCCGCTACTTTATTGTATAGCCAATCACTCATCAGGCAGCGCGCCTGGGTTGTGATGACCGTTGAATCAGCCCGGTCAGCATTCGATATCACCATTTGGCGGTATTCAGCCGGCTGCAAGGCGAACAACTGCGGGCTGGTAGCGCACACCACCTTCACGTTCAGCGCGGAGCGCTCCAGCTCAGGCAGCAGCTTCACCAAATTCGCCATCGCGCTGGCGCCTTGGACGATAAACGTACCGCCGCGCGGCTCGCCGCGCTTGAAATCTCGGACGATATAGGCGCCGCGCGCCGCCTCGAAATGCGATGGGATGCCTAAAGCCTGCCGGTCAGGTATCTGGATAGCCGGACGGGTCAGGTTCAGCATCACGATTGGCGCGGCTTGACGCAAGGCTGCGCCAAGCAAAACGGGCACTTCGTTATATTCCCAGGGATGCAGTTCGATGACGGCGCCTTGCGGGAAGAGTTTAGCCACGCCCGGCTCGTAGATGCCGAAATGGGTCCGGCTGTCTTCCGCGGTCTCCGGACCTGAGTGCCCGGCAACCCAGATCACCTTACCCACCCGCCACTGGCAGTCCTGAGCCAGCTGGCTGAACAGGCGGAACATGCCATATTTGAGATATGAGAACGAGCCGTAAGTTGAGCAGGCGCCCCAGAATCCCTGGAATTCTTGTTCTGGGTCAGGGGCAAAATTGACCGAAGCCATGCCGACCATCAGACCGGCATTGGCAAACTCGGTGATCTCCTGCGGTAGCAGCACCCCTTCGGCCGTGCCGTAGCGCTCATACCAACCATAGCCTGGGAAGTCGCCATACTTCTCGGCAAAACCGCTGATATTCGTCGAGCCAGCCAGGTCAGCCGAGCAGGCGATGAACAAGGGGCGACCATACTCTTTTGCGCCAAAGGCATTCGCCCAGGCGCCCCACTTTGCCAGCGCAGCCCGGTTTGCCGCTGAAGCCCCGGGCTTGACGAACAGGTCGTCTGGGTAGTTGGCAAAATCGTACAGCCGCTGATCCTGGTAAGGGTTGCCTCCACCCAGTTGGAAGCTGGGCAAGTTTTCCGGCACGCTATCGCCCAGCTCTGCCAGCCGGTCTGCGAGATAGTCAACCAGCGCCTGATCGCGCTGCAACACGCCCATCACTACCTGAAGATTGGCAGTGAACTCGGCTTGTAGCGCTTGCGGTTCGTCCGGGAGGCAGCCTCCAAAATTAGTAAAGCTGACGGCATATTTTTCGGCAAATGGGCGCTTGGTCTCCCAGAATAGCTCGCAGTTGGCTTTGTGCGGAGTGCCGTGCGAGGCGTTGTCATACTTCAAATAACCGCGTCCTTTGCGGGTCTTGACCCAGGCCATGTTCGGTTGGTGCGCGGGGTTTTCCTTCTGTACCATCGCCAGCAACGTCTGGTGGATGGCTGCCCAATCCTCGCCTTTCTCGGTGCCGGAAACACGCCAGCCGTGGGCGGCGTACCAGTCAGCTGGTTTGCCGTATACCACGCTGCTGACCGGGTGGTCGTCGATCCCATAATCGTTCCAGTCGATGATGTGGTACAGGTTGTCCAATGCCAACCCCCAGGCTGAGTTCATCGCCTCGTAGTTGGCGCCAGGGGTCAACCCGCCCTCGCCTTCGATAAAGAAGACCTTCACGCCCTGTGCACCGGCGCGTTTGAGCGCGAATGCCTCGCCCGCTGCCGCGGAGCAGCCATGCCCGGAGGGGCCGGTGTTGAACTTTAGGAACAGCGTCTTGCCTTCCATTTCCGCATGTCCGGAAAGCCCGCCCCGGCGGCGGAAGTTGAGCAGGTCTTGCCAGTGCAGGGTGTGCTCTGGCGGCGTACGCAGTGCGTATTTCGGGTCGCCGGTCTGTTCAAATTTTATCCGCATGGCTTCGTTCAGCACTGCCAGCGTGCAAAAGATCAGTGGGATGGTATGCCCGGCGCCCAGGATGAAACGGTCGGCGAAGGGTTTCGCGGGCTGGCGGATATCCCAGCGCATCGCGCCGCTGAGCAAGAGCGTCACCAGCGGGTAAACTTTCGAGCGCGAGCCGCCGGGGTGACCGCTCTGGCGGTAGTTCAACGTCAGGTCGATCAGCTGGTCGATCAGGTCTTTGACTTTTTCCCATTGCTCAAATTGTGATGCCAGGGGGTTGCTTTTTTCGGTGATCTGTTCTAATTCAGATGTGGGCATGGTGATTACCTTTCCAGGGAGATGAGAAGAATGACCCTTATTTTAACATGGCTACCGGCGAAGTCACAAAAGAGATAAAAAAAACCTCGCGCAGGGTATTAGCCTGGCGAGGGTCTATTGAAAACAGGTGGAGTTATTTACGGATCACCGGCATGAACAATGCATATGGCGACCATAACACGCCGTAGATGTGCCGGTTGATGACGGAAGAGTCGCCTTCGTAGGCGATCAGGAAGTTGCTATCACCGGCGGCTACTGCTGGGGCTTCATTCTCCCAGAAAGCATAATTGGCAATATTTTGCGCAACTGATTCTCCATTCCACCAGCCTATGATTGCATAACCCGCGCCAGACAGCGAACGTTGCCAGGCTAACATCCAGTCGCCAGCAGTGTTATAGCCGATATCGGGATTCGTGTCGTCATCAGTGGAATTGACGGCATAAACAGTAAGTCCGGTGTTTGTATCCCAATCGAATGTGACTGCCCAGACATCGTGGTTCGTCGAACTCTTCTCCATATCCCAGGCAACTATGTAACGGTTCAGATTATCGGTAGCGATTGCCGGGTTGTTCTCATCCTCCACGTTCTGCGCGATGTGTTTGATCCCAGGTGGGTTGAGCAGCGCTCCAATACTGCTGATCTGGATCGCATCGATATCATTTTTCGTGGTAGCCGAGCTATGTACCGTAACATAAGCCAGCGTGTACTCATTGTACGTGGGATTATAGGCAATATCCACCTGGTGCGGGTAATCCGTGGTGGTCCAAGAGAAAGGTGAGCCAGGATTGATGACGTCCCCATTGTAGTCGACGCGCGTCCCGCCGATATCGTTGGCGAAACCTGGTGGAAAGCTGCTGGTCGTATTGAACGAGTTCCAGGCTACCAGGTATTCATTTGCCGAGGCATTCCAGGCTACGCGGGGTGTCCAGAGGCTGCGGTCAACCCAACTGAAGATGAATTTCTCGGGGTTCGGGCCAGGACCATTCCAGGGTATCACCCTGCCCCAGATTTGATATACATCTGGGCTGGATTCATACATATAGACAACCAGATACTCCCTGCGCTGAGAATTGAAAGCCACAGCTGGCTGGAGGCGGCTTTTGCTATCTCCACCCGGCCCGCCTCCGCTGGCGACGGAGAACCAACTCAACACTTCCCCATTGCTTCTTACGCGCCGGGCATAGATATCGCGGAAACCCCCGCCCCAAGTGTTGTGCCATACCACCAGATATTCCTTGTCGATGGGGTTGTAGGCAACATCGGGTAGATAGCGCTCCCCATCGGAGTTAGCAGGTGAAAGTTGTAATTCTTCACCCTGGAGATATGTATCAGGCGTCGGACCTTTTGGGGCTGGTTCAACTTTAGTTTGGGTGGTTATGTTTGATACTATCCCACCTGTTTGCGCCATTACCGAGCTGTTGCTTATAAAAAATGAGGCGAGCAAAGCCAGGATCATTAGGCGGATTAGGTTCTTTTTCATTTTATACTCCTGATTTTCACATATGGGTTGAAAGATCAGGCAAAAAATAACCGGCTGCCTGATTCATTATAACAGCATAGCAAACAGGTGGCTACAATCCTGCCATCAAACCAGGCGGAAAGGAACTGAAAATCAGGGGTATGAGACCTTAAAAAGTCAAGCCTGAGTTATTTGTAATGTTGACAAATTTTATGAGAATACATTAATAATTATTTAGGGATGGAATAAGATAAAATCACTGCTAAATTTGGTGTGATAGTTATCAGGGTGGAGAAGAGTCGAGCATTGGCTGTTAAAAAGTATGGGCGGAGCCTGGCGGATTCGAGAATGTCCAACGGGTGTATGCCAGGAGGAACACAGGATGCAAGTTGCATCAACGAATCCTCAACCAGATGCGTTTGAAAGCTCTCCGATCTTGGCTGGTTCTGAGGTATTGCCAGGACAGATAGAAACGGCTATTCACTTCGCTCAGCAATCATTATTGAAACGGCAAAACCCGGCGGGCTACTGGGCAGGTGAGTTACGGGCGGATGCCAGTGTGCCTGCCGGTTACATACCGCTGATGGTCTTTATGCGCGGCGTGGTGGACCCGGATCGAGCGCGCAAGATTGTCAACAGCGTGAAAGCCCAACAGAACCTGGATGGCTCGTGGAGCAGCCATTACGCCGGGCCTGGGGATTTGAACGTAAGCATCCAGGCCTATTTTGGGCTGAAACTGGCTGGCGTACCTGCGCAAGAGCCATTTATGCAACTGGGGCGCGATTATATCCTTTCGCAGGGTGGCATCAGCCGGGCGAACGTCTTCACCAAGATCTGGCTGGCGCTTTTTGGGCAATATGATTGGATTGGTACCCCCAGCGTGCCGCCGGAAATCATTTTTCTGCCGAACTGGTTTTATCTGAATATCTATGAGTTTGCCAGCTGGTCGCGCGAGACGTTGATGGCACTGAGTGTGGTGCTGACGTTGAAGCCGGTCTGTCTCACTTCACCAGAGGCTGGTGTGGGAGAGCTGTATCTCGAACCGGTAGCAGCCAGAAGTTTCCGGTTGGGAAAGATCGAACGGCTATTGAGCTGGCGCAGCTTTTTCTTGCTGGCTGACAGGCTGTTCAAGCTCTGGGAGCGTTTGCCATCCCCCCCGGGGCGCAAGCGCGCTTTGCAACGAGTGGTGGATTGGATCGTGGAACACCAGGAAACCGACGGTAGCTGGGGCGGGATTTTGCTGCCCTGGATTTACTCATTGTATGCATTGAAAAGCTTCGGATTTGGATTGGAGCACCCGGTTATCCAACACGGGCTGAATGGATTTGAAGATTTCATCATTGAAGACGAGACCGACTTTCGTTTCCAACCAGCCACTTCGCCGGTCTGGGATACTGCCTGGAACCTGATCGCCCTGCGGGATTCAGGCCTGGCTGCGGACCACCCGGCGCTGGTCAAGGCGGCGGGTTGGCTGGTGGGTAAAGAAATCCGCAAAGCCGGCGACTGGCGGGTGAAGAACCCGGATACAGAACCCGGCGGCTGGTCTTTCGAGTTCGTCAATGACTGGTACCCGGACCTGGATGACAGCGCGGTGGTACCCAGGGCGTTGCTTGGGGTGCAGCTTCCGTTCCTGGATGAGCAGGCAAAAGCCCAGGCTATCCAGCGGGCGCTAAAGTGGGTTTTGAATATGCAATCGCAGGATGGCGGTTGGGGCGCCTTCGACCGGGATAACAATAAACAAGTTCTGACCCATGTGCCCTTTGCAGATTTCATGTCACCACTCGATCCCACCTGCGCCGATGTCACAGCGCATGTCATGGAAATGCTAGTGGGACTTAACCAGGGGCAGGCTGCATTACGTCGGGCGGTCGCGTTCCTCAAAGTGAACCAGGAACCCGATGGCGCATGGTATGGTCGTTGGGGCGTCAACTACGTTTATGGCACCGGGCTGACTTTGGCTGGTCTGGCCGCGGCTGGCGAGCATTCACAGCAACCCTTTGTCCAGCGGGCTATCGCCTGGCTTATCGCTCACCAGAACCCGGACGGCGGCTGGGGTGAGACCTGCCAGACCTACGAAGATCCCGATCTGCGTGGAAAAGGTCCCAGCACGGCTTCACAGACCGCCTGGGCGCTCATCGGGCTGATCAAAGCCGGGATGGTATCCAGCCCGTCTGTTCAGGCCGGCATCCACTACTTGCTTTCCACTCAGGCGGCAGACGGTACCTGGCAGGAAGCTTATTATACTGGCGCCGGATTCCCGAAGGTGTTCTACTTACGCTATGATTTTTACCGGCTGTGTTTTCCGCTAATAGCATTAGCGCTGTTTCAGAAAAATCAATCTAGACCAACTTGATCCTTTCTCTTTATCCAGAAATGACACTTTGATCTCATAAAAGTGAGTGCAGTCAGCTAAGGAGGCAGGCATGGAATTGTTATTGGCACAGGCATTGGAAACGTTGGAGCGCACCAGCCGGACATTCTTTATCCCTATTCAAAGATTGCCGCCCGATTTGATGGAAGCAGTTGGTTCCGCGTACCTGTGCTTGCGGTCAATCGACGAAATCGAAGACCACCCCACCCTGGATTGCGCAATCAAAGAAAAACTGTTGCGCAATATCAGCCAGACTCTGCAAGCCTCGGCGGGAGAAATCCGGGTTAATAGCCTGCTGATTGCCTCAAACGGCTACCGGGAATGTCTGCCTGAGGTGACCATCCGGCTGGTCGATTGGGCGACTCTGGCCCCGCCAGACATCGCCCCGCGCATCTGGGACGCAACCGCCAGTATGGCAGACCGCATGGCTGATTGGGCTGGCTCTTGCTGGACGATTTCGACCCAGGCCGATCTGGACCGCTATACCTTTGGCGTAGCGGGAGCGGTGGGATTGATCCTCTCGGACCTGTGGGCCTGGTATGACGGGACAAAAACCGACCGCGCGCTCGCCATTGGTTTTGGGCGCGGCTTGCAGGCGGTCAACGTTTTGCGCAACCGCTCGGAAGATCTGCGGCGCGGGGTAGATTTCTACCCGGTTGGCTGGGATGACCTGTCAATGCACGCATATGCCCGGCAAAACCTGGCCAAAGCCAGCGCCTACGTGCAGGCTCTACCGGCGGGTCCGGCGTTAGATTTTTGTAAGATCCCGCTGGCCCTGGCAACCGCCACTCTCGACGCCCTGAGGCAGGGGAAAATCAAGCTTGAGCGCAGTGAAGTGCTGCGTCTGTTGGAAGAGAATGTGAGCCCTTGATGCATTCATGGAGCGGTTGAATTGAACCGGACGAGCTACGAGATAGGGATACGCATAGCCTGGCATATTTGGAGCAAGCGCTTATCCGGAAAGGTGCGCTTCCCAATCGTGACCATGCTCGAGCCATTGGAGACCTGCAACCTGGCGTGTACGGGCTGCGGGCGTGTACGCGAGTACCGGGAGAGTGTTATCAACCTGAAGAAGATGGTCCCGGTGGAAGGATGCCTGCGGGTTGTTAACGAAGCGGGTGCGCCGGTGGTCTCGATCGCTGGCGGCGAGCCGCTCATCCACCCTCAGATCGACAGGATCGTGGCGGGCATCATCGCCCAAAAACGTTTCGTTTTCCTTTGCACAAACGGTTTACTGATGGAAGCGGCGATGGAAAAGATCCCGCCCAG
>Ga0315286_10007677_pt1 | contig 10579 bp, 23 predicted proteins | sample YL17G10_0_MG_FD_205038 | JGI IMG/M metagenome (GOLD analysis project Ga0315286, IMG submission 205038) | Sediment microbial communities from Yellowstone Lake, YNP, Wyoming, USA - YL17G10_0 | ecosystem: Environmental > Aquatic > Freshwater > Lake > Sediment | place: USA: Wyoming | collected...
CCTTGGGGATCGTATTCCCCGGCCGTTTCCGTTTGGCGAATTCCCAGGCCAGGCTATGGTATTGACGTAGGCTGCGCGAGGCGCTGGCGGGGGCACGTCCCGGCATTCCTATGTGGGCCGAGGGGGCCCCTCCACTCCGGGCGGGCAGGCGGTGCTGCTGGTAGTACCATAGCCCGGCGCTTGGATTTGCCAAACCGGACGCCGGGCTGATCCCGAACCTTGGGGAGCGGATTCCCCACGGCTTGTGCCGCAGGAAATCCCTGGTGATCCCTAGAACGCCCGGACCCCGTAGCGGTCATAGGCGGCGTTCCGGCGCTCATCGGCGGGCGTCTGGTAGCCCTTGCCGCCGCACCGGAAGCAGACGCCTCCCGGTCCCTTGGGCTGGCCGTTGACGACCATCGTGATGAACAGGCCCGTCCGGGCGCAGCGACGGCAGTCCTGGCGGGTCGCGGGGGCTTCGGTAGTATTCATGCTTTACCATAGCCGGGAGCCAGGATTTGCCAACGGCGTGATACCCAAGGTTGCTGGACATCAAGAAACGAAAAAGCGGCCTGAGCCTTTCAGCCCAGACCGCTGATCCTGAACCTTGGAAATCGGATTCCCCGACCCTCCCGGTCAGCCAAAATCCTGGGCTACCGCCCGTAGATCAGGCTGTCCAGCGCGGCCTGCGCCTCGGCGCGGGTCTTGAAGTACTCCGACTCGCGGGAGTACGGGCCGCAGTTGCAGGACGTCCGATGTAGTACCCGCAGGTGAACATCACCTTCGGGACCAGCTTGACCTTGCAGTCCGGGCAGGTCTTCGGGGCTCCGCTTCCGATCGTTTCTCCGGGCAGCATATGCGTTACCTCTTGATCTTCTCCGGGGCCACAAGGTTGACGCCGCCCAAGACGAACGATCCCTCGTCTGTTGTAAAGGTCAGGTCCGTCAGTTTTCCACTATGCAAACCATTCTGCATCACGGGTTTCCCATCCACGAGGATGTCCAGCAGTCTTGCAGACTCCGTAACCCCGTTTGTCGTCGTACTGGTATCGCGCACTCTGAAGGTGACCTCGGTCCATTGTCCAAGCCGCGCCGGAGTCGCCAGCTCTTTGCCATCGCCAGTCTTGACCAACCACTTCCCGGCGCGCAGCTCAAGCGGCCAATTAAAGTGCTGGCCGTTCACGTCCTTGCCGAAGTCCATCATGAAGCCGCTCACGAGCGGCAGCACGTAAACCTTGACCACGTAACTGCCGGACTGCATCCTTTCCGGCAGCGGGTTCAGCAGGAACTTCCCGTCCTTCTCGATCCGGTAGTTCGTGCCGACCTTTGTGGCATTTGTCACTTCCGCGCCAGCCATCAGATCGACGCCCTGTGCAGGAAACTTTTTGGTTTCTTGCAATAGGAGCAGCGTGGACATTACGAGAGCGAGCATGAATCCTCCGTTCATCATGCCCTACCATAGCCGGAACCCAGGATTTGCAAACTGCCCTCAAAGCTTGCGGAGCAACCAGAAAAGAAGTGACCCCGGAGACTCCGGTATGGAATCCCCGGGGGTGAAGGAAGGCGGGAGGAAATCCTACGCCAGCACCGAATCCGGCGCGGCCACCAGTCGGGCCGCTTCCATGAAGGCGTCCGCCTTGGACGCGTGACGGTCGCGCAAATTCTGAAGTACGCGGAACATGGCCTCATCATCTGCCGTCAGCAGGAGGATGCGGCGCAGGCCCGCGTTGTACTCGCGGGCGATGCGGCGGTGCATCCTCGCAAGGTGTACCAGCCCGGAGACACCCGAATCGAAGTTGTGTTTCATACCCGTACCATAGCCGTCCACCAGGATTTGGTAAACCGCCGCTGATCCCCAACCTTGTGGGTCGTATTCCCAGCGGAGACTGGGGACGGCGAATTTCAAGACTCTGGAAGGCTCTGGAAGACTCTGGAAGGCTCCCCAGCGTCAGGAACCGCCTATTCCTCACAGGCTGTTTTACAACCTTGCTGATCCCCAAGGACTTACAGCCGGGCGGTATCTTGGGCCTCCTTGTGCGTTCCCCCGGTATTCCCGCGCTTTTGACGCCGCGCCTGGTCGCGCACAGCCGCCAGCAAGCTTGGCTATTGTGCTGGCACATCCGGTTCCGCCGCCTCCGTGATCTTCTCCCCAACCTTGTAGGCTTCGATGTTCTCCACCGTGTCGATGGGGATGGGCAAGACGTACTTGGCCGCGTAGCGGTTGACCATCAGCGCCGTAAGGTTGACGACCGCCTCGGACCACTCGGCCCAGAACTTGCGCATCGGGACCGCGCCGAAAGGTCCGGCATCGCCGTACGCGCTGCCAAGCTTGGTCAGCACACGCTCGAAGGGCGCGGTCAGTTCGCTGGACTGAGGCACCAGAGAGAGGTACCACTTCTCGTACGCATCAGGGCGGCCTTCCTTGCGCTTCTCCGTGCAGACGCGGGCCTTCGACAGATCCTCGATAACCTTGAGGAACCCGTACAGGACGGCGGTGGACTGGCTCTTCAGACCCGTGGCCTCGGCAATGACCGCCAGGCTTTTGGTAGCCTTGGCCTTGAGGACTTCCAGATCCGCCGCCGACATGGTGCTGAAGTCGTCGCTCATCGTCCCACCTTCCTGAGAACCTTAACCTTGGACTCCTTGGGGCAGAAGGCGCACTTCCAGCCGTGGAGGACCACGCCTCGCGGCCCAGCGGCCTCCCGCGTCCCGTACGCCGTGTGACAGCAATGCAGGACGTGCGCCGGGTCGCACCGCCCGAAGCCGCACTCCGGCTCCCCGGCTTCCTCCGTGGGCGCCGGATCAGGGGTCATAGACTCCCCAGACCACATCGCCGTAGGTCTCCATGATCCGCTTCTCGGACTCGACCACGCCCCCTTCGTCCACCTGATGCCAGAAGGACCGCTTGCCCTTCACCGGGGACGCCTCCTCGAAGCAGAAGCGGTGGGTCCGGATGAACCCGCCGCCGGACAGGACCGCCTCGGTGGTCGTGTACGTCTCGGTCTTGCCAGAGACGAGAGGAGTCGCCACGAAGTCCAGAAGCTCTTTGGTCGTCATGGTCTTCATGCTTGTACCATAGCCGTCAGACGGCTTTTGCTAAGGCGTGTCCGGGCCAGTCAGCCGATCCTCGACGAGCGCCAGGGTTACGGCAAGCTCGCAATCCGGGTCGTGGCCACCCTCCCGACTCCCGTGCCTGTGTGCGCAGTTGAGGCAAGACGGACAGACCGAACAATGGCCCTCCGAACGCCACTCTAGCTCCTTCAGAACCTTGTGGATCTTCTTCAGCAACTCATCGGAGGGCATCGGCCACTTCCTTCTTCCCGGCACGACGGACGGCACGGCTGTGCGCCTTCCGCGCCTTGCCCTTCATGCCGTCAACCTTGTTGATCCGGCGGACGCCGTTGTGGAACTTCACTTGCCTACCTCCTGCAACGCCTTCCGCGCCACCCGGGAGGCGCAGTAGCAACGGTGGTCGTCCATACAGTCGCCGTCCCGGGAACCTTGGTCGCTCATGCACTCGGCGTCGTGCGGCGAGTCCTCGATCTTCTCAAGAGCGGCCTTCAGAACCTTGATGATCTCCGCGCCAGTCATCTTACGCCTCCGTCACGGGACCGTCCCAACCCTTGCGGAGCATCGCCTGAGTCAGAGGGCGAAGCTCCTCCCACGCGGAGTGTGCAAGGATCTCCAGCCAATCCGCCGGGACTCCGGCGAACTGGAGAAGGGCCTCCCGCTGGCGGCGGGTCGCCTCGGCCCACGTCTCATGGACGGTCACGTTCTTCCTCATGCTCATACCATAGCCCTCCGCCAGGATTTGTAAACGTAGGACGGCGCTCTGGGTTGAGCTACTCACCCCGCAGGCCACACGATCTTGGCGTTACAGCTGATAGCACCAAAATCTTCGGCTACCGCCCGTCTCACGACAGCTTATGATGGGATGGGGCGGTTGGGCTTTCGCCCGGTCAGTTGGGAGACTTTCGAGAGCCCGTGGGCTTCTCTTGCGGCTATTACCCCGCGTCATCTCCGGTTCGTTCCGCCATCTCCGTCCTACGTAGATACTATAGCTGTCTCCTTGGTTTTGTCAATACGTGTTAGCAAACCTTGGGACCAGGCTATGGTACTAGTGGAGAAGGACGGACCCCCCGGGAGAGGAGGGGGAGGCACGGCACGCATAATTATGCGGGTACGCACTCCCCCCTTGTTCCTACATCACTACCATAGCCTCCTGCCAGGATTTGCCAAAACCTGGGCCATGCGCTTCGGCCTCCCGGCCTCCGCTGGCCCGAAATAAAAGGGAAGCCCGGGACAGCGTGAGCCATCCCGGGCCTCCAAGAGGGAGGAAAAAGGCTAGAGGGGGCGGCGGTGGGCGGGCAGGCCCTCGGCGCGGAGGTGCTTGCACGTCTTGTTCCCACGCGAGAACTTCCACGCGGGACAGGTGCAGTACACCACGCCATCCTTGCCCAGCCGGATTTCGTACGTCTTGCCGTAGGTCGAGCGGGACTCGACTTCCTTCAGGATCATCGGGGTCAGCATCTTCGTTCTCCTTTTTCCTTCGTCCCAACCGTTCATCACACTCGTACCATAGCGCAGGGTTCGGTTTTGTCAACTGGGCTAGGCGGGTCCGTTGGGCCACACCGCCACCAAGATCCACTTGGTGCCAGCCGCCGCCAGTTCCTCGGCGGTCAGGATGCGCCCCTCGGGAAGCCGGGGGCCTTGGTACTGGCCGATCAGCGCGGAGTCGCCCACGGCCAGCCGGACGTTCGTCCGGTTCACGGCCACGGGGATGCCCAGCTTCGCGGCGTACAGGTCCGCCGAACCTTGGTGACCAACGCAGGACTCCAGCCCCGCGAGAGCCAGCACCCGCGCCCCGGCCTCCGTGACTTCCTCGAAGCGCACGATGGCGGGGAGGGTCAGCATCGCGGGGGTGAATGCGTTCAGTAGCTTCATGTTCATACCATAGCCCGCCTCCAGGATTTGCTAATTGGGCTTGCCGCTGATCCGCAAGCTTTGCCGACTGCATACTATGCAGTTTTGACAAAAATTCCTGGTCGGCTATGTTTAAGTATGGACAAGAACACAGCGGTCGAAACCCTCCGGGCCGGGATCAAGGCCCTCTCGAACAGCCAGAGCTTTCAGGACTACCTGAAGGCGGCGGCCCGGTTCCACAACTACTCGTTTCGGAACCAGCTTTTGATCTCCCTCCAGCGCCGGGACGCCTCGCACGTTGCAGGGTTCAACGCTTGGAAGGATCTCGGGCGGTTCGTCAAGAAGGGCGAGAAGGGGATTGCGATCCTCGCGCCCATGATCGTGAGCAAGACGGACGCGGCGGGAACCAAGAAGGACACGTTGACGGGCTTCCGTACCGTCTACGTGTTCGACGTGAAGCAGACGGATGGCAAGGCCCTCCCTGAGCCCACGTTGCCCAAGGAACTGACCGGGGATCAGGGCGGGGAACTGTTCGCGGCAATGACCGACTTCGCCCAGCACGGCGGGTTGTCGGTCCTCCCCGACTTCGCCAGCTTCGACGATGAGCGGAACGGGGACTACTCGCCCAGCGGGAAGCAGATCCGCATCCGGGCGGGAATGTCCATGCTTCAGAAAAGCAAGACGATGGCCCACGAATGCGCCCATTGGATTCTGCACACGTCTCCCGAAGGGTCCGCCCTCTCCCGCGAAGTCAAGGAGACGGAAGCGGAATCCGCCGCGTTCCTTGCCCTCGCGTCCTTCGGCATCCCGACCGATGCCTACAGCTTCGCCTATGTCGCGCTGTGGGCCTCCGGGGACGTGACCCTGATGGAAAAGAGCCTTGGGCGCATCCAAAAGGCGGCGGACGAAATCGCCCACGCGATCCGGTCCCGGCTGGAGGAAGCCGCCGGGATCTAACCAGTACCAGGGGCCTCCAGGGTGCGGTCGAAAGATCCTCCCCGGAGGTTTTCGCGGCGCCGATCGACAAGCTTGGGGATCATGCGTTTTAGCAAATCTGCGCGGGACGCTATGGTACTGACGAGGACGCAGCGGCCGGGAGACGCCTGCGGACCCTGAAGGGGGGACTCACCCCAAGCTTTTGAGACAGGCCGAGCCTCCCCCCTCCCTTCGTCGTCGGTGGGTCCGGCTTCCCACACCAGTACCATAGCCCTGGGCCAGGATTTGCAAAAAAATCGACTCGGAAAGCTCTCCCCGTCCTCACCGGGGGCCTTCCGAGCCCTTCCGCCGGAGTCGCCTCCGGTGGCCTTGGGTCGGGCTTGCGCCCTTCCCCCTTGTGCCGCTCCCCCGCAGACAGGCCGGGGAGTCGGCGTCCCGCTTGCGGTGAGTCTCGCGCCTTGGTGTTCATACGAGAACCATAGCCTCGCCCAAGAATTTGCCAACAGGCCGCGCGTCCTCAAAGCTTCGCCAGCAGAAAATCCTGGGATTCGGTTTGGCAGATTCTCGCGCACAGCTATGGTTGAGTGTGGATACGAAGATGGAAAAAGGAGAAGCGAAGATGAGCCAGATCATGACCCGCACCTGTTTCGCGGAGTACTTGTCGAAGCAGAAAGGCGCATTCCCCGTGGGCTTGCTCACGGTGACGGAGCCCAAGGCCCGTAAGACGGGCAATCCCTTCATCGGCGCGAAGCGCGAAACGCTCCGCAACGTGTTCCTCGGCGGGAGCTACGAGAGCATCGTCAACAACGCGCAGGAGCGCGACGGTGGAACCCGGAGCTTCGTCGCGGATTCCCTGCCTTGGGGCGAGGCGATCAACGCCTTCCTCATCGGCAACAAGGGCAAGCTGTACCTCCGGTACTTCCCGGTCAAGAGCGGGTGCAAGGGGCAGGACAAGTGGACGCACAACGGGGCGGAAATCCCCGTCGAATCCGTCCAGCCGTTCCTCTACACCTCCGCGCCGTCGAACGAGGCCGGGGTGGAGTGGCGCACCGTGGGCCTCGACAACGTGATGGAAGTCTCCATCAAGGGCGAAACGATCAAGCTGACGGACTAGCGCGGGTGGGGGAGGGTCGGGGAGAAATCCCCGGCCCTTCCTGTCCCCAAATCCTCCGGGTGGTCCGGAGGGATTCCCGGCCCCAGGATTCCCCGGAGGCCCTCCATGTCCTCGAACCTTAACTGCAAGATCGTGGAGCGGAAACCCCGCGAATGGTACTACCTGCTGGAGCAGTATTCCCAGCGGGATGAGTACGACGAATTCGGCCCCTTCGCAACCTTTCGAGACGCAGAGAACCACCTGCAACGCAACCATAGCAATCCCGGCGGCTGCTCCATCAGGCCGTTGCCGGGGTGCGTCCACGACCTGCTACGTAAGGTTGAGCATCGGTCGGATGGTGACCCCACCCATGTCTGCGACAGGTGCGGGTCCAGCGTGGATCAGCGGATTCCCGAGGAGAAAGCGCGGGGGAAATTCTTGGACCTTCTCCAGTACGACCCGGAGCTTCTCCTGCTGGCCGCGCTCTCCAAGGTCAAGCTGACGGGCGCCCAGCGCAAGAAGCTTCACGCGCAGGGCGTCCTCGACCCGACCATCGACGGGGTTTTGCGCCGCGCCCAGGAACGGATCGGCAAGGTTCTGACGCAGTAATCCCCGAGCTTCGCTGTTGACAAATCCCAAGGCTAGGCTATAATAAGGGTGCGAGGAGAGTTGCGGGATGTTCATAGAGTAGGGTTCGATAGGCCCCGGAATTTTTCCACCTTGGGAGAAATCCCGCCATGCCGAAACAGATGCATCGAACCCTACTTTGTTAGCTTCCCCCTCTCCTCGGGTCCGGGGGTGCTGTCTGGCCCCCGGGCCCACTTTAACCGGATTCCCAGTTAGCAAATCCTGACGAAAGGCTACGGTAAGACATGGACAAGCAGACTTGGTTGCGGGCTATGGGCCCGATCCTCCACCGGAGGCGCGGAAATCCTGGCCCCCTGCTGGTTGCGCTGGAGGCTTTGGAAGCCCCCGCGCTGGAGTCCTTGTTCCGTGTCCTCCAAGGTTTCGAGCAAGACCTGTCCCAAGCGGAGCGGACCTTTCGACCGTTCCCCGGTGGCCCGAGAGTGAGGATGTAACCATGCGCCAGAGCCCGTACACAGTCGCGGAGTTGATCGAGTTTCTGCGGCAGATGGATCAGGAAGCTTTGGTTGTGCTTTCCCGCGACCCGGAAGGCAACGGATTCTCCGAACTGCATCAGGTGGGAACCAACACCTACCGGGACGGGCAGATCGGCATCGAGAAGCTGACCCCCGAACTCAAGAAGGCGGGGTACTCCAAGGAGGACATTCTCGCGGGTGGCGTGAAGGCCATCGTCCTGTGGCCGTCCTAACTGCATAGTGTGCAGTTGGCAAATCCTGACGGCTGGCTAAAGTAGAACATGAGAAACGAAATCGAATCCTTCACGGTGGGCATCAAGACCGTCAAAATCCTGGCGGACGAGAATCCCGAGTCCCCGCGCAATGACGACAACATGGGCGTCATGGTGGCGTTCCATCGTCGCTACGACTTGGGTGACAAGGACCACGGCATCAGGTCCGAGAACTTCGGCGGGTGGGACGAAATCGAGGATCATCTCCGCAAGGAGATGGACGCGGCCATCATCCTGCCGATCTACCTGTACGACCATTCCGGCATCACGATCAACACCAAGCCGTTCTCCTGCCCTTGGGACTCCGGGCGGGTGGGCTTGATCTACGTCACCAAGGCCAAACTCCGCGAGGAGTACGGCGTCAAGCGCATGGGCGCGGCCACGATCCGCAAGGCCACGGCGGTGCTGGAAGGCGAAGTCGAAACCTACGACCAGTTTCTCCGGGGTGACGTCTACGGCTTCGTAGTGGAGGACGCCGAAGGCAATCAGCTGGACTCCTGCTGGGGCTTCTACGGGCTGGACTACTGCCGGGAAGAAGCCAAGAGCGCGGCATGACCTTCCGCCCGTTCACGGTGTCCCGCAACAAGTGCTGGTGCTGGTTCTACTGGTGTGATGAGGAAGGTTTACTGGCAATCCAGATCGGCCCGATAGTGCTGGAACTGGAACACAGTTAGCAAATCCTGGCTCCCGGCTATAGTATCGCATAGGCCGTGAGAGGGCCTAGTGGGTGGGGCGCCGTGGGTAGCGGGATGAACTCCGCAAGAGGCGGCGAAAAAACGCTGGCTGATGCCCGTTCGTTCGCGGGGAACGTAAGCCAGGTTCTCTGGGAAACCGGGGACCGCCCACTAGACCCTCTTGGGCTGTTGACAAATCCAACGTGGAGGCTATGATACTTCCATGAACGAGAACAAGGAAGCCACGAAAGCCGTCCGTGGTCCGGGCGGAATCAAATGCTCCTGCTGCCGCGCCAGCAAGACCATCAAGGAGGCGCGGACCCTGCACAACCGCATCCTCCGGCACCGCATGAAGGCCGCGCTGATCGGGGCGGGGCGCGAAGAGGCGTGAGCTTCGCGGTCCAACGGGCCGGTCTCGGATTCAACCCGCATTTCTTGGTGAAGCCCAAGGCCGATAGCTGGGGCTTCTGGACGCAAAGGTTGGAGGACGTCTACTGGTTCGAGACACGCGTCGAGGCGGACGTGGCCCGAGAAGTTACCAATTGGCCGTCCTTCGTGGTGACGCGGGAGGAAGCCGAGGCCCAACTGATCCGCAAGGTGCTGAGTGAATGAGCTGTTGCGGAACACGTTCAGGTTGCACGGGCGCCGGGAAGGAACGCCCAACGTGCCCGACTGTCCAGAAGGTTGGGTTGCCGTCCTATCTCCACACACGGGACTGGTCTTGGTGCTTGGGGAGCATAACCTGTGGTCGGCGGCGAGATCGCGTGCGTCCGTGTTCAAAGGGCCGAGCCTCAAGAAGGCGTGGGCCTCTGTGCGGAGTGTGAGGCCGGGAGACAGCTGGGTGGATGTCCGGCTGATCTCGAAGCCTGTGTACGACTCGGTGTGCGTAGCGTGGGCGCTGACCAATGATTCTGAACATTAACGGAAAGTTCGTCCCGTGTTTCTCCTGTGGTGGGCTGGCTCACGACAGCGAGATGTTCGCGTGCCCGGAGTGCAAGGTTGAGCATCCGTTCTGCATGGACTGCCTGGAGGCCGGACTGGAAGCCGAGGTCGTAAGGTTCGACGACAAGCGTGTGTTCTATCTGGTGTCCTGTCTGCGGCCCGTGGGCATCGGGCGGCTGCTGCGAGGCGATGCGTGATGGTCCCCAAGGTCTGGATCTTGGAGAGCTACTTCTCCGCGCTGGCCGACGACAAATCCAAGATTGCGGTGTTCGCTTCGCGGGAAGATGCCGAAGCTTGGCTGATACTCAGGACGCTGAGACTGGGGTGGGGAGATGAGGACGTCAAGCCTGTGTTCCTTCCTGACTGTCCGCGTGCCTTCGCGTGGAGTCATTCCTTGGGTGTGTTGACAAAGCCTGATCCTGCGCTATAATACTGTCATGAGGTAAAGAAGAGATGCCAATAGGTGACGGAAGCCCGAAGAAGTGGGCGGTTGGGATGCGGCAGAGCTGGTCGATGCCGCCGGATGATTCCGGGGTCTGGGACGGCAAGGACTGGACAACCTTGTACAGCAAGGCCGAGCTGTACCCGGACAAAGCCGCCGCCGAGCTGGCGATGGTGGGCCTGGCGCTGCTCTACCCGGAGGAGAAGACTCCGAATTACG
>Ga0315286_10007679_pt1 | contig 10578 bp, 8 predicted proteins | sample YL17G10_0_MG_FD_205038 | JGI IMG/M metagenome (GOLD analysis project Ga0315286, IMG submission 205038) | Sediment microbial communities from Yellowstone Lake, YNP, Wyoming, USA - YL17G10_0 | ecosystem: Environmental > Aquatic > Freshwater > Lake > Sediment | place: USA: Wyoming | collected...
GTCCAGCGTCATGGGGCCCGGCCAGGTCAGCTTGCCGGTGATGATGGGCTTGTGGTAGTAGCGATTGCCGTAAGAGCGGACGAGTCCCCCCAGCTTCATCCCCTCGATGGTGCGACCGCCCTCCTCGCCGGCGAAGAAGGCCACCATATCGCCCCGGCACATCTCACCGTCCACCAGGATGTCCAGCCCCACGTCCTCCTGGAGACGGATGACCTCCGCCGTGGCCTTGAGCTCCAGCTCCGCCAGTTGTTCACGGGTGAGCTTTCCCAGCGAGAACTCGTTGCGGGCCTGCGCCAAGTAATCGGGCTTGGGGAAGCTTCCCACGGTGGTCGTCAACAGGCCTCTGCTCATGCCGGCACCTCCTGGGCCTGCCGGACTCCCTGCACCATGCGCGCCAGCTTGGCCTGCGCCACCTCTCGCGGGACGTACTCCAGACCGCAGCTTGGATTGACATAAGTCATATCGGCCGCAACGAGGGCGCTCGCTCGCCGCACTGCGCTCACGATCTCGTCCACCGACTCCAGCCTCGTGTTGCGGGCATCGATGATGCCCAGGCCCAGCTTCTTGGTGAAGGGCTGTCGAGCGATGACGTCCCAGTTGGCCGGCCCCCTCACAAAGTCCAACCCGATGGCGGCAAAGGGCAACTCCAGGATCTGGGGGTAGAGACCGTCGATGTCGCCGAACCAGGTGTAGAGATGGGCCTCCGTGCGCACGCCGTCCATCATCATCTCCAGCGCCTGGCGAAAGAGAGGGAAGTCCTGCTTCTGCTGGAGGATGGCCGGCTCGTTGATCTGAATGATGGGCGCCCCGGCCTTCTCCAGAGCCAGTACCTCGTTCCGCAGCTCTACGGCCAGAGCCAGCGTCAGGTCGCGCAGGCTGCCGTAGTGCTGATCCGCGGAGAGGGCGGCCAGGGTGTAGGGGCCGGTGACCAGCGCTTTCACCGGCGCCGGGCTTTGGATCTTCGCGAACTCGTAGTCGGCCGCTACGGCCGACTCGCGCCAGCGCACAGGGCCTTCCACCACCGGCTGGCGATAGTACATGTTGGTATCGAAGTAGCGGATCAGGCCGTCGATGCTGAAGCCCTCCATGCGGCGGGCAAAGTAGGTCTGGTCGTCCTCCCAGCGGATCTGGCCGTCGGTGATAATATCGACGCCTGCCTCCGCCTGCTCCTGGATGACCTCTACCGTCACCTCGTCCTCCACGCGGCGCAGCTCATCCGCCGCCATGTCACCCCAGTCGAAGCGGGCGATGGCGGAGCGAAGCTTGGGGGGGTGAGGTCGGTCAGGGATCTTCGGGTAGCTGCCGACGACAGTGGTCAGCACGGATAGCTACACTCCTTTCACAGGTTCACACCGCACGAGCCGTGTCCAATGAGAAGGCGAGGGCCGATCCCCCCGACCCTCGCTCCGTGCTCGTGCGATAGGCCCGCCTTCGACGGCATTCTAGCACGGGCTTGCGAAGGCGGTCAACGACGAGGAGTTGCTCCGAGATCTTTATCACATCTGAACATTCGTCTCCTAGCATGTCCTTCGAGGACTGTGTGAGGAAAGGAGGTGGTCGATGCTGAGGTCACGCTGAGGTCCATATGCGGGGCGTATCGGCAAGGCAGCGAGGAAAGGAGGCAAATCGATTCTCAAGCAACCCTAGTTTCCCAGAATTTCTTTAGGACAGTCAGTGCAAAGGAGGCAAATCAATGGTGAAGTCAAGAGTAATGCGGATCGGCTGGCTGGCGGGGCTGGCGGTGTTGGCGGTGGCGGGAGTGCTCTTCTTCCGCGCCATCGATACCGGGTCCAGCGCTTCGGCGGCGCCGTCCGCCCAGGACGAGGAACAGCAGGACTCGGAGAACCCCTGGCTCGGCCTGCGCGTCATCGCAGGGGCCGACGGGCTCACAATCTCCTACGTCATCGCCGATAGCCCCGCCGAGACCGCGGGTCTGCAGCGCGGCGATGTCATCACGGCCGTGGACGGTACGGCGGTCGAGACGCCGCAGGACTTCCGCGACGCTCTCGCGGACAAGAGCGTCGGCGACACCGTTACCCTGAGCATATCTCGCGACGGCGTGGCCCAGGACGTAACCGTCACTCTGGAGGCGCAGCCCGAGGCCCTAGTGCCAGCCATCCCCCTGCTCCCAGAGCTGGAGGGGATCGCGCCGGATGAGTTGTTCGGCCATTTCCAGGGCGGCCAGTTCAACTATACCGACGCCGACGGCAACGCTGTGACGGTGGTTGTGGAGCCCGGGACCGTCGTCAGCGTTGACGCCGATACCGGCACGCTAACGGTGAACCTGAACGCAGGTGGGACGAAGACCTACACCGTGGAGGAAGACGACCTCTTCGGCCGGGGCGGCGATCTCTCCGATCTGGAAGAGGGCGACAACGTGACGGTGATGACCGTCAACGACGACGTGCGCGCTGTCCTCCGCGGTGGCGGGCTGGGCTTGCTTCCTGGCCTTGGTTGTGGTGGAAGGCACGGCGGAGGCGGCTTCGGTCGTGGCCCGATGGGCGGTGGTGGGCTCGAATTCGGAGCCGACAGCTCGTACTCCGTGCCGGACGCAACGTCCGGCGTTGCCCCCAGCGGTGGGCTGTAGGTAGACAAGGAATCGACCTCGAGCCTGAGGTAACGTTACAGCACAGGAAAGCTCCTCCTTCTCGGGTTGGAGGGGGCCTGCGCCGAGACCGGGCCCCCTCCAACCTTCCCCGGACGAAACGGCGAGCGATTGCGCGGACGAGCGAGCCATTCAGCCTGAATAATTCCTTAACATTCTCCCTGTACTGTGGTGGCGGGGTGTATCCAACGAGACCGAAAGGATATCCCGCAGAAGGAGATGATCAGTCATGAGCGAAACCCCGAACGAGTACGACGATCTGCTGGACGGCGCCGATCACCCCTGGCGCAAACGCCTCATTGCGCTGGCGATGCTGGGAGTGCTGATCGCGGCCGGCGCCTACGCGCTCTGGGCCACGCTGCTGGGTGGCGGCGGCTCCACAGCGGCGGAAGCCCAGACGGCGACGGTGGAGCGGGGCTCCATCTCGCAGTCGGTGAGCACCACCGGCGTCGCCGTGGCGCAGTCAACGGCGGACCTGGCGTTCGAGCAGACCGGAACTGTCTCGACAGTGACCATCGCCCTGGGACAGGAGGTCAAGCAGGGCGACGTGCTGGCCGAGATCGAGTCCGATGACCTTGAGAGCGCCCTGACGACCGCGGAGGTGAACCTTGACTCCGCCCAGGCAAAGCTAGACGACCTCCTGGCGGGCTCTACTGCGTCCGAGCTCGCGTCAGCCGACCAGAGCGTCGTGCAGGCGCAGTCGGCGCTGGATCAGGCCGAAGATGCCCTGGAGGACCTCTTGGACGGAGCTACTGCCTCTGAGCTGCGGCAGGCCGAGCAGGCTGTGGCCGCGGCGGAGTCGCAGCTGACCAGGGCGCAGGAGGCGCGCGCGAAGCTGTACACAGATAGCGAAGATGCCATCGCCGCTGCCGAAGACGCCGTGACCAAGGCCGAGGACGCGCTGGATACCGCCGAGCGCGCGGCCGCCGACGCCGACGAAAACGTTACGCTGGCCAGGCTCGACCTCCTGAGCGCCGGCGACACCTACTGCGATACCGATGGCCACCTCGATGACATCTGCGACGACTTCAGCATCCCCCTGTCAAGCACAGACCTACGCGAGCTGACCGACTCCATCGAAGATGAGATCACCGCCTCGAGCGCCGAAGCAGGACCCACGCCGGCAGTCACAGCCGTGCCTACAGCCGTACCCACGGCGGTGCCCACTCAGGAGACCAGCTCATCGCAATCGCAGCAGGAGACGGGCTCGGAGCTGGTGTCGGCCGCCACCAATCTCATCTCCGCCAACACGGCCTACAACAACGCCAAGGCGGCGAGGAGCAGCGCAGACGAGGCCGTTCTCTCGGCGGAGGAGGCTCTGGCAACGGCGCAAGAGGATCTGGCGGAGGCAAGGCTGGGGCCAAGCGCCGCCGACATCGCCGCGGCGGACGTCGAGGTGGGAGCAGCGCAGCTCGCGCTCGACGACGCCAAGGACAAACTCGACGAACTCAAGGCAGGGGCCACAGAGGACGACCTGACGGACGCCCAGAACAACGTTGCCGCAGCCGAGGCGGCGCTCACTTCGGCGAAGGCCAAGCGGGACGACGTCTATGACGGAGCGGATGCGCAGGACATCAGCCTCCAGCGCGAGCAGGTGCGGCAGGCTGAGCTCGCAGTCAAGAAAGCGCGCGAGAACCTGGACAACGCAAAGCTCATCGCGCCGTTCGACGGCAACGTGGCGGAGCTCAACATCGAAGTGGGCGACGAGGTCAGCGCGGGCGGGGCAGGAGCCAGCACCAGCGGCTCAGAGGCCGCCATCGTACTCAACACACCGAATGCCCTTCGCCTCCAGCTCACCGTCACCGAATCAGACGTGCTCAGCCTCAAGGTCGGCCAGTCCGGCTTCGCCACCTTCGACGCGCTCGAGAACGCGGTGTTTCCCATCGAGATCGAGTCCGTCAGCACCAGCCCAACCACAACCATGGGCGTCGTCACCTACGAAGTGTGGGCCAGGGTCCTGAGCGCGCCGGTCGGCGGCTTGCCGGGGGCGTCGTCACGTGGCTCCCAGACTGCGATCCTCTCGGCCGCCGCCGAGATCCTCGGCACGACGGAGGAGGAGTTGCAGGCGGCGCTTGAGTCGGGCCAGACCCTAGTGGAGGTAGCGGAGGCGCACGGGATGTCGGCCGAGGACTTCCAGGCCGCCCTCATGGAGCAAGCCAGGGGCGCGGCCGCGTCCGGGAGCGGCACGTCGCCAGAGACCACTGCGACCGCCGAAGCTACCCCATCCGGCAGCGACAGCGGTTCCACCGGCGTCACTCCTACGTCGTCCATGCCCCTGCCGGGCATGAACGCCACGGTGACCATCATCGTGGACTCGGCCCAGAACGTCCTCATGGTTCCCGAGGCTGCCATCCAGACGGAGGGGCCCAACAGCGTGGTCGAGGTGCAGAAAGACGATGGGACAACGGAGAAGGTAGTCGTTCAGACGGGACTCAGCGACGGCAGCAACATCGAGATTACGGACGGCCTGGAGGAGGGACAGACGGTGCTAGTCCCGACCCGTGCAGCGTCATCGACCACCGACACCAGCAGCTTCCCGCAGGGCGGCACCAGCATCATCGTGGAAGGCGGCCCGTCGGGCGACGGCTCGGGTGGTGGCGGCTTCGCCATCCCCGTCCCGGGAGGAGGCGCGCCATGATCCGCTTGCGGGGCATCACGAAGGTGTACCGCGCCGGCGACGTCCTGGTGCCCGCGCTCCAGGGCATCGACCTGGATATCGAACGGGGCGAGTTCCTGGCCATCGTGGGGCCGTCCGGCTCCGGCAAGTCGACGCTGATGCACATCCTGGGCTGTCTGGACCGGCCGACGCGCGGCACGTACGAACTGGAGGGCCACCCCGTCTACCGGATGAGCGATGCCCGGCTGGCCAGGGTCCGCAGCCGGCGCATCGGCTTCGTCTTTCAATCGTACAACCTGCTTCCGCGCCTCCCGGCGGTCGCTCAGGTCGAGCTGCCGCTCATCTACCGCAGAGCGGACCACCGCCGGAGACGGGCGATGCGCGCCCTGGCGGAAGTCGGCCTCCAACACCGGGCGTGCCACCGACCGACGCAGCTTTCAGGCGGCGAGCAGCAGCGCATAGCCATCGCTCGAGCGCTGGTCACCAACCCCGCCCTGATCCTCGCCGATGAGCCGACGGGCGCCCTCGATACCAAGACCTCGGCCGAGCTGATGGAGATGTTCGCCCGGCTCAACAGCGAGCGTGGCATGACGATCCTGGTGGTGACCCACGAGGCCGAGGTGGCGGCGTATACGCGGCGGGTGATCCAGCTCCGCGATGGCGGCGTCGTGTCCGACGCGCCGCCAGAGGCCGCCCGCGTCGTGGCAGCCCCGCCGACGGACGGGCAGAAGGGAGCGCCGCAATGATCATCTTCGATACGCTCCAGACGGCGCTCATGCAACTCACCGCGAACAAGCTCCGCACCGGCCTTACCATGCTGGGCATCGTCATCGGCGTGGGAGCCGTGATCGCCCTCATGGCCGCCGGCCAGGGCGCTCAGCAGGGCGTGACCAAAGAGGTGAGCGCGCTTGGAAGCAACCTCATCTTCATCGAGCCCGGCACAACCGAGCAGGGCGGCGGACCGGTCAGGATGAGCGCGACGACGCTCACCACCGACGACGCAGACGCCATCAAAGATCCCACCAGTGTCCCCTACGCCGAGGCGGTGATCTCCCAGTTCGAGCTGGACATCGAAAACCAGGTCGTCGGCAATGGGCGCAACACCACGGCGGGCATGATCGCCACCGAGCCGGACTTCACGTTCGTCCGGAGCTGGGAGGTGCAGGCCGGCAGGTTCCTTAGCGACGCGGACATAAGCCGGAAGAGCACAAACGTCGTCCTGGGCGCGAAGGTGGCCGAGGACCTCTTCGACACGCCGGAGAACGCCATCGGCCAGGATGTGCGGCTGAACTTCGGGCCGTTTTCGATGAACCTGACCGTGGTCGGTGTGATGGAGGAACGCGGCGCGGCCGGAAGCGGCGAGGACGACACCCAGATCATCGTACCCCTGACCACGTTCCGGGCGAGGGTGCCCTTCGGTCGCGCCGCGGGCGGGACCGAGAATGTGCAGCAGATCGTCGTCAAGGTCACGGGGGGCGGCAAGGTCGACGAGACGAAGGAAGATATCCGACAGCTCCTGCTGGAGCGCCACGACTACGAGGAGGACTTCACCGTCCAGACCCAGAACGACCTCACGGCCACCGCGCGAGACGTCAGCCGAACGCTGACCATCCTTCTGGGGGCCATCGCCGGCATCTCACTGGTGGTGGGCGGCATCGGCATCATGAACATCATGCTGGTCTCCGTCACCGAGAGGACGCGCGAGATCGGCATCCGGAAGGCCGTCGGCGCCAGCAGCGGCGACATCCTCCTCCAGTTCGTCGTCGAGGCGATCTTCGTGACGCTGGTGGGCGGCGCGCTCGGTGTGCTGGTGGGAGTCGTCGCCGCGCGGATCGCCAACGGCCAGGACTTCGGCACCGGCTCGTCCATAACGACGGTGATAGCGCCGTGGAGCGTCTTCGTCGCGCTGGGCGTGTCGGTCATGATCGGGCTCTTCTTCGGCATCTACCCCGCCTTCCGGGCCTCCCGTCTCAACCCCATCGAGGCGCTGCGGGCGGAGTGACGGGACGATGCGGTGAGACGGGATCGCCCGCTGGCCAGTGTTCAATCGACGACCAGGACGTCGTCGGAAGGAGGATTTTCCGTGGCGAAAGGAAGATGGCAAGTGCGTGCGCCCATGGCGTTCGTGGTTACCATAGCAGGTCTCATCATACTCGCACAGGCATGCGGCGGCGGGTCGGCAGCCGAGGACGTATCGCCGACGGCGACGAGCCCGCCGGCCGCGGCCACAGGCAGCGAGACGCCGCTCCCAGGCTCGAGCTTCACATTCGGAGCGGGGCCGGACGGCGCCGGCCTGGTCATCGGAGGCGCCAGCGAGGAGTTCGCCGAGTTCCTGGGCATCTCTCTTGAGGAACTCGAGTCCGAGCTCAGTGCGGAAGGCGCGACGCCCGCCAGCGTGGCGGACGCCCACGACCGCACCCGTGAGGAGCTAAAGACCTTTTTCACGGAACAGCAACAAGCGCAGCTCAGTGAGGCTGTTGCCGCCGGGAACATGTCGCAGGAGGACGCGGACCAGGCGCTGGAGGACTTCGCCTCTCGAATCGACGATATGATCGACGGGAGCATGCCCTTTGGAGGTGGTCCAGGCACCGGCGGCATCACGATCACGCCTGGAGGTGGGAGCGCGGGCCTGCTCATAGGTGGCCCCAGCGAGGAACTCGCCGAGTTCCTGGGCATTCCGCTCAAGCAGCTAGAGTCCGAGCTCAGCGCGGAGGATGCGACGCCCGCCAGCGTGGCGGACGCCCACGGCCACACCCGCGAGGAGCTCAAGACCTTCTTCACGGACCAGACGGAGTGGCAGCTCATCGAAGCCGTTGCCGCCGGGACGATGTCGCAAGAGGACGCGGACCAGATGCTCGAGGATTTCGCGTCTCGCATCGATGGGATTATCGACGGGAGTGTGCCCTTTGGAGGTGGTCCAGGCGCCGGCGGCATCACGCGCATCACGCCTGGAGGTGGGAGCGCGGGCCTGCTCATAGGCGGCCCCAGCGAGGAGTTGGCCGAGTTTCTGGGCATCTCCCTTGAGCAGCTCGAGTCTGAGCTCAGTGCAGACGGTGCCACGCCGGCCAGCGTCGCCGAAGCCCACGGCCGCACCCGCGAGGAACTGAAGACCTTCTTCACGGACCAGACGGAGTGGCAGCTCATCGAGGCTGTTGCCGCGGGGACCATGTCGCAAGAGGACGCCGACAGCATGATGGAACGTTTTGCCGCCATGATCGACGATGTCATCGACGGGAGCATGCCCTCTGGTGGACCTCGGGGGGCACCATCCGGGCAGTAGCGCTGGGCGGTGCCGCGCTGCGCGTGACTTCTCGCCGCACCTCGCGTTATCCTTAGCGAAAGGATGTCTGCCGGAGGAGATGCCGGACATGACTCGCGCCTCTTGGGTTTTCCTCGGCGGCTGTCTTCTGGTCGCAGCCGCGACCGCGGCACCGTTGGGGATGCCTTTGCCTGGTGGAGCCACGGCGGCTACCGCCCCGGCCACCTACGCCATCGAAACCATCGAGACCTGGGTGACCGCCCCCAACAGCAACGATCTCTACACCCGCATCGTCCGGCCGGTGCGTGCCCTCTACCCAGACCAGCGCTTCCCCGCCCTGATCGCCATTCCCGGCGGCACGGGGGCCGGCGCTCCCCTGGCGGGCAACCAGGGCTATCGCAACCTCGCCGCCGGCGGCTTCGTGGTCGTCGCCTTCAATGCCGAAGGCCGCGGCACCGGCGCCCCCGGCAACCTTGTCAGCGAGGGCGCCGAGAACTGTAACGGCTTCGTTCACCAGGACGACCTGAAGGCCATCGTCGAGTACGCGGCCGCCCTCCCCAACGTGGATGCCACCAACATCGGCGTCGAGACGTCTTCCTTCGGCATCGCCATCGGCGCCGGCGCTCTGGGCCGCTACCCCAGCCTGCCTGTCGCCTACCTCGTCGATCAAGAGGGGCCCCACGACAACCGCGTCATCACCTTCTACGACGCCGGCCACGAGACCGCTGTCTGTGGCCACCTGAGCACCGTCACCGACCCGTCGCCGGCGAACGTGGCCTTCTGGGCCGAGCGCGAGGCCGTCCGCTACATCGACACCTACCCCGGGCGCTACCTGCGCATGCAGGCCGAGATCGATCACGCCCAGAACCCCGGCTATTTCCGCCACGCCATCGAGATGGTGAACGCCGCGACCCATTCCCAGTATGGCGGCACGGGCACTGCCCTGTGGACGCGCATGAACGGCAGCGACCTGGCCAACCCCATCAACACCGTCTACCCCCTGGACGACCCCTTCCAGTACCCAACGTGGGTCTCCGACCGTCTCTCTAGCCATCTGGGGCTCAACATCACCTACATCCGTGGGATGGCCGCTTTCTCGGACGCCTCTGTTGGTGGCATAGCAGATCTCCTGGGTGCGGCCGAAAGCGGCGATTCGCCAACCCGCACCTACGTCGCCCTGGCTGCAGGCGCCGCTGCGGCACTAGCCGCCGTCGCCGTGGGCGCCTGGTACGCCAGGAGGCGCTGGCTCAGGTAGTCCGCCTCCGCTTGTGATCTCCCCTCGCTTCTGATACGATGGGCCGCGTCGAACGCGTCGAATAGGGACGCGGCTGGCTAGGGCAAGGAGGAAAGACAGTGCTGGCAGCGATCATCGTCATCGTGGTCATAGTCGGGATCGTCCTTCTCCTGGGGCTGTTCCTGGCGGGCATGTACAACGGACTCATCCGCTCTCGCGTGCGGGTGAACGAGGCCTGGTCGGGCATAGACGTGCAGCTCAAACGGCGGGCCAGCCTGATCCCCAACCTGGTGGAGACGGTGAAGGGCTACGCCACCCACGAGCGCGAGGTGTTCGAGCGGGTGACCGAGGCCCGCTCTGCCATGGAGCGCGCGGGCGGCGCCAAGGAGGCCACTGACGCCAACAACATGATGACCCAGGCCCTGAGCCACCTCTTTGCGGTGGCCGAGAACTACCCCCAGCTGCGGGCCAGCGAGAACTTCATGGACCTCCAGAACGAGCTCTCAGACACGGAGGAGAAGATCGCCTTCGCCCGCCAGTTCTACAACCGGAATGTGATGGACTTCAACACCAGGATCCTGGTGTTCCCCACCGTGTTCTTGGCCCGCATGATGAACCTCCAGCCCTTCGATTTCTTTGGGACGGAGGAGGAGGCGCGGCAGGACGTGAAGGTGAGCTTTAGCGCCAGTCCGCCAGCATGACCCAACAACAGCCCGTCCTCGTCTACGACCGCATCGACCAGAACCGGCGCAACACCTTCTTCCTGATGTTCCTGTTCGTGTTGCTGGTGGCCGGTTTCGCCACCGCCATCGGCATCGTCGTGGGTTTGCCGCCGCAGTACGCCGCCATCGTCGCTGTGCCTG
>Ga0315286_10007680_pt1 | contig 10578 bp, 4 predicted proteins | sample YL17G10_0_MG_FD_205038 | JGI IMG/M metagenome (GOLD analysis project Ga0315286, IMG submission 205038) | Sediment microbial communities from Yellowstone Lake, YNP, Wyoming, USA - YL17G10_0 | ecosystem: Environmental > Aquatic > Freshwater > Lake > Sediment | place: USA: Wyoming | collected...
AGTGTAATCTAACTGAACTTTACCAACATCAGCTTCACCTGTGCTTTTGGCATAATTTTTGATTTGTATCTCGATTATGTCGCCAGCAGCCAGGGTGTTACCAAGAGTACAACCCGCGTTGATCGTGGCCGCAGAAACGGTCACCAATCCCCACGTATTTGCTACACCGCTTACATTTGTGGCAGATGTGGCGCATGTTGTGTTGTCGGTATCGTTTCGCAGAATCAAATCTACTTTATTATCCGCTGCGTTTGTGGTTAATGTCCTTAGTTGCAAAGTCAGGTCACCTGTGGCGGCCCAGTCGGCAGGCAGTTCATAGCGGAAGCGAAGGTCGATATCGTTTAGAGCAGCTTTGCTAGATGTCCAACCATAGTACTGTCTCTTGTTACCGTTGTCATAGTCGCTTACCAATGTACCGTTGTTAGCGCCGCCGGCCTTGTAAACGACTACATCCGGATATTCAGGATAGAAAGTAAGTTCGTCTACGTTTGGTGCGTTAGGACCGATTTTGGCATCTAAATCATTCAAAACTCCCTGTACTGTTGTGCTGTTAGAGTTATCGAATTCATCGAACGCGCCGACAATATATGCGCCAGAATCAGTTGCGTTAGTAGTTTCATTTAAACATGTAGAACCTACACAGAATGTACCGCCGGAAGTGGAGATATTGCCTGAAGCGTCGATAGTCGTGAGGCCAGATGCTACACCCGGACCGGTGATGTTCCAAGTAGCTGAAGATATACCTACCACGGCATTCGCGTCGCCGATTGTAACTGTATCAGCTGCTGCGGAAGCACCGATTGTAACTGTGCGCGCGCCTACACCACCTACTCCATCGCCAGTAGCAGCGATACTCAAAGCAGTATTGCCATCAATCTGGAAAGCGAGAGTGTGTAAACCAGCATCCGTAACACCGATGTTGGTGTTCAAAGCAGCTTGATTGTCATTGGCAGCAATTGAATCTATGCCAGTAACCGCACCTGTGTTGCTGATGCCCCAGTCGGAAGAGGTTACGGCAACCGTGTCACCACCGTCACCGATGTTAGCAACACCATTTACGTTAAGAGTTGACCCATTAGCTAATGTCAAAGCTGTGGTGTTGTCGAACGTCAAAGTCCCAGATGTGTAATTGTCAGTGGTGTCGCTGCGCAGAAATTGACCAGATGTCAAACCGCCCAAGGTGCTGGCATCGCCAGCGGCCGTAGGTGTCCATGTAGCAGTACCATTTAAACCACTTCCTAGGCTTGTAGTGCCCAAGGCAACCGCGTCGGTGGCTGCTGTGCCGCCTGAAGAGGTTATTAGCGCTGTTACATCGTTGGTGATCGTACAAGCGAATGTACCGTTACCAGCGGATGCGCCTGTACCAGCCAATGCGGCGTTGGTAACGGCTTGATTTAGACAATTCCTAACACCCACTTGACCGACGGTTTCTGCACCGACACCGCCATTGCCGGCGTCAGTATCGTTAACAATCGTGAGTGTGATGGCATTGCCAACCGCCGTAACCGCTGCTGTGGCGGCATTTCCACCATTGTCGGCAGAACTTACTGCGATGGTCAGGCTGATGGCATTACCAGATAAACCCGCCGTATCGGCAGTATGGGTAATAGTTTGGTTGGCCAAAGTTGCGGCAACGGCATTATTGCCCGTTACGGTACAAACCTGGATCTGTTTATCAGTGGTGTCCAAGATTAGTTCTCCAACCGCGGAACAGCCTACGAATGTGGCTGGATCCGGGCTTTCCTGGATGCGGGTTGAATCTGCTTGCGAGAAATTCACATTGCCGGTGGATGTTATTCCGGTTAAACCGGTAACCGCACCTGCAGATGAGATATCCCAAGAGGTGGTATCGATTGCAACAGTACCAGAACCGCCACCAATGCTCACGGCTCCCGTATTGGCGCCAGTGTCGAGGTTCAATGCGCCAGAGCCGGTCGCGATTGAGAAGGCTCCGTTTGTAGTAGTTAAAACTTTATCAGCATCGTTGGTGTAAGCCTGGTCTAATGTGGTAACACCGCTTTGATCAACCGATGCCCAAGCATCTGTACCGGCATTGGTACAGACGTAAAGTTTTTGGTCATTGGTATCCATAATCAATTCACCGACGTTTGTACAAGCAGTACCAGGGTTGGTAATGCCTGCTACTTCTCGAACTCGCGTTCCCGTTGCGCCAGAGAAGTTGACTAGACCTGATGCACTTAAGCCACCAGTAACATCGACTGTATGATCGACGCTAAAGGTGTTAGTACCTATATTCCATAGGATGTTTCCGTTTTCGGCAGCAGTACCGTCCGCGCCGAATTTGATGGAGGTGTTAGTAGCACCCGCATCGTTTGAACCGAGATTCAGATTTTCTGATTCATAGGTTCCGGTAGTATCATCCTGGAAGAGGATGCGGGCAGAAGCCTGGCCCACAAAACTTGTGAAGACCATAAACAAGGCTGATAGCCCTGCAAGCCTGCGCATCCAGATGGATGTTTTAGATTTCATTTTAGTAAAAATTAAAGTTTATAAATTAAGTTTTGGTCTCTGACCATCGCCTTTCTTTATCGACATTAAGGTGGTCGTTTCCATTTTCTCCGGATGTGACCGTTAGGAGCTGTATTGGCAACAGTTCCTGACTCCCGCCTTTATACATATATATATGTGTACAATGGTGGAAGGATGTTGGTTTGTTTCTAATTTGTTACATAGGCGTGGGGGTTAAATTATTAAATCGTATTGATTCCGGATGGATACCGAATGGATTGTGAATTTTAAATCAATTCGGAGTCTATTCGGAATCCATTCGGCTTATTTTCCGTTGTAGTTAAGAACAATGTCTGAGATCTGCGCGAAGCCTGTGCTGATTGTTGACAGTTTTAGCTTAATCGTGACTGTGTCGCCTGCCGCGAATACCGGAGCGCCGGCAAAGGTGATGTTGGCCGTGGTCCAGGCTGGGTTCGCAAGGGTGCTTCCGCCTACAAGGGGTACTACGCCACCTGCGTTATCGTATAAGCTGATATCCACTTTGTTGCTGGCGATGATTGCATCATTAGTTTTGTAATCTACGCTGATCGGGGCACCTGTGAAGCTCACAAAATCCATCGGTAATTTGAAAGCGAGGACAACATCCATGTCCTGCATAGCAACCTGCTGGGTTGTCCACTTGTAGTAATTGCGCAAGGTAGCAACTTCATGGTCCACTGCCATTTTTCCTTTGTTGTTTCCGCCCACAGGGCTTAAGGTTGCGCCTTCGTATTCCACTTTAAACGATTGTTTTTTGGTACGGGTGGCCAGATTGCTGAATGGGATACTGGAAAGATTCACACCATTAATTGTCCCTGCTGTAGTCAGATTGCCAGCGGCGTTTACTGAAAAATTGGCTCCAGTAACAATAAAGTTTCCTGTACCGGTATCGATTGTCATATTGTTGTTGGCTGTGGTCAGTGTTTTGTCGGCATCTGCCGCGTAAATTGTTTCAAAATCATCAACTGCGCCAGCCGTATCTACGTTTACCCACGTTCCTGGCGTGCCGATAACAGTGCAGTACATCAGTTTGTTGCTAGTTGTGTTGAAAATCAGTTCACCCAAAGCCGCACATGCGGAATTAAGATTCGGATTCGCGTTTTCACGAATACGGAACTGGTCGGCATTTGCGAAGTCTAACCCGGCATCCGAGGTCGCCGTAACAGTACCATTATCGAAAGTAAAAATGTCATTGCCTGGTGTAGCGAATGTGATGTCACCTGTGGCGTTGTTAAAATTTATAACACCATCGGTTCCATCATTACCGAATTGCAGTGTGGAAACGCCACCCGTGTTGTCGTTATCAATAACAAAACTATTAACATTTGTTCCGCCAGGTATGCGGGCTATATCCCAAACACCGCCGACGCCAAGCACAGGAATGTTACCCGCGCCTGTGCCGATTTCCACATTATCAATCGTGTCAGCATTTTCTGCGTAAGGCTGGTCGTTTATCGGTTTGCGGTCGTTCGCGTCCGCCAGATTGCCTGCAGGGTCGAGTATTTCGTAAGTCGTGTCCAGCGCGCCTGTTACTTTAACTTCCACCTGTAAGTTTTTATGCGTAGCTACAGTAAAATTCGGGAAAGGCGTTGTGTCGCCCAGGCTCATATTAAATAAGCCAAAAGTATCAGTTGTAACGGCATGTACTTCCTGCCAGCCAGCATATCTTGGCGAAATGATGTCAACTGCTCCACCGCCTGTCGTATCACCAGCCTGCCAGTCAGCCGAATTCCATAAGCTGAAGCGGAATGTGTAATTACCTGCAAGCGGAACATCGGAACTGTCCAAAAGACGACCCTGATAATTAATTGTGGCAGGTGTTGTGATAGCGGCATATAGATTTTGGCTTGTCTGATATAGCAATGCTATAAGAGCAAACAAGAATACAAAAATGGAAGCCAATAATCTTTTTGTTTTTGATTTATGCATAAATCTTAATATTATAACATATTTTCAGGGAGAAATGAAGTCTATAGACTTGAAAGGAATTACAAATATTGTGCAGTAATATTTTAAGAAAAATATGCGGTTACACAAAAAAGGGGCGCAAAAATGCACCCCCTTATTAAATTTTATTAATTATTTAATTCTTTTTTTTGTAAATCTTCGTGTCTTGGGCATCGATCTAATATTTTTTTTGTCTGGTTCGGTAACAACCCACACATTAACAAACAGGCTTATCAGAAGGAAGAACAGGAAAATCCAAATTATATATAAACCGCTTCTATTTAATGCTTTAGAAGGAGCGGCAGATTTTAGGCCTTCATCCGATGGACATATTATGCTTGAAGGGCATGGGTTGTTTGCAGGGCATACTTCATATTTACATGATTCAACGGGCATTAATCTGTTGAAACTGTAGATCTTGTCAGGCATCGTGTTGCCGTTAATATCCTGTGCTTCTATTTTTACATTAGCTGGTTGTCGATCCGGCAGATTTTCTATAGGTTTTACAGTTATTTTGTATTTTATCGGCTCTCCTTCATAAGCGAATTTGTTTTCTCCATTTTTTGTATAAGTCACACCGTTTACATCTACGGACAGATTGTCCAGATTAACACCCTGATCATCTTTTATTATAAATGCGATAACTGTATCTAACGGTGCAAGCATAGAATCAGGTTCCGGATATAATTTTTCAATCATTGGCGGTGTTTTATCAGTTCCGCAAGACCCTTCAGTAAATGTAAATGTCGCGCCATATGCCGCGTTAAGCACATCGACCGGTGTTGCATTCGCCACATTGCTGTCGGTTGTTCTTCCAGGATAGAAATCAAATGAAATCGAGGATTTTGTTACATTTGATTTGTTTTTCAGAAATATTGTTGCGAATGTGCCTCTGCCATTATAAAAACCGACTTTATTAACCCCTGTTACCCAAATACGGCCGTTTTGGACAATATTACCCGGATAACTTTCGTAGATCTGGCCGGATTTAATTTGGGTTCCGCTTATACCGCCATTCATATCCACGATTTCAATCTCATCGGGGCTATATCTTAAAAACGCGTCTGTCGCCATGGTGTTTTCACCCTCAGTGTTGACTACGATGGCAATACTGTTTACACAGTTTGATATAAATTCTGCGCTTCCAGGTGAAAGGGCTATTTTTGCGGCATGGGCTTGTATGGGGAGTATGAAAAGCAATGCCAGAAAGATGGTTTTTTTGATTATATTTTTCATTTTTTTTGGGATTTGTGAGATGTGTGGGATTTGTGAGATGTGTGGGATTTTGTTCCCGAATTTTTCCCACAAATCACACAACTCCTACAAATCCAGTTATTAAAATTATTAAATTACAAGTCTTTCGCCGTGTTTATAAATATTTGAAACTACTATGCTCACATCCAGACCGTTCACTATTCCGTCACGGTTTAAATCGCCATTTATGTCGCTTGTGTAAAGAAGGTCAATATCTGCGGCAATATCCAGACCATTGATAAAGTCATCTTTGCTCTCGTTAACATCACCGGCGATAAGATAAAAATTATTAGTATCTGTAAAATCTAATGTGTTTGTTGAGCTATCGATTTTTATGTTTCTAATAACCTTTGTAAGATGCGAAATACCCTTGTACGCGATGTCATAAATACCATCCGGCAATCTATCGCTGTTAATCTGGCCCCAGCCGGTATCATTAATCCCGATATTTACAACAAGGACATTCTTTTGAAGCGTTGTATTGTAGAAAGCAAGCCTGCCCGGGTTACCCCAGTTGCTTTCCGGATTAACGCGTTTTTCAGGTCGTGCTTTTATTTTAATTTCTCTTGGAACGCCCATGCCGGGGAGATTTTCAGGTATATTTTCTGTCGGTTGTTCCACTGGTATCTCAAAAATTCCACCGGGTATTCCACCAGTTTGACCTGGCTGGCCTGGTTGGGTCGGCGGAGTTGGAGGCGCAACAGGATGTATGGTCTCTAATTTACATATGCTTGAGCATCCGTCGCCTGAAACCGTATTACCGTCATCGCATTGCTCAATATCTTCCAGCCTTCCGTTTCCGCAAGCATGATAAGAATAAGGGGTTACATAACCACCCCCACCCCCACCTTCTGTTGCGCATATCGAAGAACATCCATCACCATTTGTAAGATTTCCATCATCACACTGCTCGCCGGCTTGAAGTATCCCGTTTCCGCAAACAGATCCAACAATTTCGGTTATACACGCAGAAGAGCATCCATCGCCATTAACCAGATTTCCGTCGTCGCACTGCTCCGGCAGGGTTATAATTCCGTTACCGCAAACAGGAGAACAGACTGATGGTCCGCCAACGCATCCGTAACCTGTCTCAACCAGACATAAGTTTGAACATCCATCGCCTGAAGCTGTATTTCCGTCATCACAGGTTTCCCCGATATTTACGACACCATTACCGCAAACCGCGGCGCCTTCCAGCTTACATATGCTGTTGCAACCATCTCCATTAGTCAGATTCCCGTCATCGCATTGCTCGCCGAATTCTAAAATTCCGTTTCCGCACCACAGTTCTAAATAAGGCAGACCTGAACCAAGTGTAAAACCTGCCGAATAACCCATATTTCCGTCCACAAATCCAACTACCGCACTGTTTGTTTTATAATTTGTGGAAGATGAAACAGTGCCGGCGGCATTGATGTCGCTTATATCGATTTTGTAATTTGTACTCGTGTCAGCAATCGCAAGATTAGCCAAAATCAGGCAACCGATTATCCCGCTGATTATTTTTTTAATTTGCATTTCTTCGTTTAACCCGTCTTTTAGGAAATCTTAATATTATAGCAGAAATGACTGTGAATATCAATTCATAAATATGGTTCCGCTCCGCGTCACCACCCCACCTCTTCGCTTGCGCTTGAGGATCCCCTCCTCATTTGAGGAGGGGATTTTTACGCGACAGCGGAAAATGGGGTGGTTAGTTTACGGTAAGGTATGGTTGTTTCACTGAATCACTTATGACCCTTGTATAAAATGATTTTTAAACAAATCCTGCCACTAGGTGGCCCCTTAGGGGTTTATCCAATTAATCCATCCTGATAAATCCCAAAAATCCTGAGAATCTGCGGTCCAGACATTTTTTTCATTAATTCGCCTTGCAAATTCCTCACTACAAGGTATAATTTCCCCGCTTATTTTTAATTCGCTAAATTATTTTTTATGTCAGATGTTGAACGAGCCCCTTTAGAAAGAGTACGGAATTTTGGCGTTATCGCCCACATAGATGCGGGTAAGACCACTGTTTCCGAACGCATTCTTTATTACACAGGTGTTAATTATAAAATCGGTGAAGTGCATGAAGGTGAAGCCACAATGGACTGGATGGACCAGGAAAGGGAGCGCGGAATAACAATCACTTCCGCTGCCACGACTTGTTTCTGGAAGGATCACCAATACAATATTATCGATACCCCCGGACATGTTGATTTTACGGCTGAAGTGGAGCGTTCAATGCGCGTTCTGGATGGCGGTGTTACCGTATTTGACGGCGTCGCGGGCGTTGAACCGCAATCCGAAACAGTCTGGAGACAGGCTGATAAATACCACGTTCCACGCATGTGTTTTATTAACAAGCTCGACCGTACCGGCGCAAGTTTTTTCAATTCATTCGATAGTATTCTAAAACGCCTTACGCAGCATGCTTCTCCTATTCAGCTGCCCATCGGTCTGGAATCCGAATTAAAGGGAATTGTCGATTTGGTTGAAATGAAAGCGACAATTTATAAAGATGATATGGGTAAAGAAATGGAAGAAATCGCGATACCCGAAGATATGAAGGAGGATGCGAAAGAGTGGCGGGCTAAATTGCTTGAAAAAGTAGCCGAAGCAGATGACGCGTTTATGGAAAAATATATCGATGGCATTGAATTTACCCTTGCGGAATTAAAAGCAGCTATTCGCAGATCAACAATAGCCAACAAATTCGTTCCGGTTCTTTGCGGTTCCGCCCTTAAAAATAAAGGCGTACAACTTCTTTTAGATGCCGTTAACGACTATCTCCCTTCTCCATTGGATATACCACCTATAACCGGACATTTGGAAGGGGATGAGGGTCATATTGTTACCCGTAAAGCGGATAACAAGGAACCTTTGGCCGCGTTGGCATTTAAAATCGCCACAGATCCGTTTGTCGGGCGCCTTGTATTTGTTCGCGTTTATTCCGGCGTTCTTAAATCAGGTTCTTATATTTATAATTCATCACAGGATTCAAAAGAACGAATAGGCCGTTTGCTTCAGATGCATGCGAACCAGAGGAAGGAGATCACCGAAATACCCGCAGGCAATATCGGCGCTGTAATCGGTCTTAAATCAGTTCGTACCGGTAGCACTTTGATCGATGAGGACGATGAAAGGATCATCCTTGAATCAATCACATTCCCAACACCTGTTATATCTATCGCCATTGAGCCAAAAACAAAAGCTGACCAGGAAAGGATGGGTCTGTCTTTACAGAAATTGGCTGAAGAAGATCCGACTTTCACTGTTAAAACAGATGAGGAAACTAATCAGGTCATTATCTCCGGAATGGGCGAATTGCATCTTGAGGTACTTGTTGAACGCATGAAACGCGAATTTAAAGTTGAAGCGAATGTCGGCGCGCCGCAAGTCGCTTACCGCGAAACAATCCAAAAGGAGGTCGAAGAGGAAGAGAAGTACGCGAAACAGACTGGTGGACGTGGCCAATACGGACATGTATTAATGCGCATATCCCCAAATGAACCAGGAAAAGGTTATGAATTTATTGATTCCGTTGTCGGCGGACGTATCCCACGCGAATTCATCCCAGCTGTTAACAAAGGTGTTGAAGAAGCTCTTACCCGCGGAATCGTAGCCGGGTTTCCGGTAACAGATGTGAAAGTGGAACTTTATGATGGTTCTTACCACGATGTAGACTCATCTGAACTCGCGTTTAAAATGGCCGGCTCACTTTGCTTCCAGCACGGTTGTAAAAGGGCGAGCCCGGTAATCCTTGAGCCCATAATGAAAATGGAAGTCGTAATGCCTGAGCAATTCATGGGTGATGTGATGGGCAACATTAATTCCAAACGCGGACAAATAGAGGCAATGGGCGACAGAGGTATGGCTAAAACGGTTTTAGCCAAAGTACCGCTTTCCGGAATGTTCGGTTACGCTACAGAACTCCGCTCCATGACACAGGGCCGCGCAAGCTACACAATGGAATTCTCTCATTATGCGAAAGTGCCGAAGAATGTTGAGGACAAAATAGGCGAGGGGGATTAAATAATTCGCATTTCGCACCTGCCTGCCGGCAGGCAGGTTTCTGATTTCTGATTCACATTTGGCATTTTTTTATTTGAAACCGATTGGGGCACGGGCGAAAGTCCTGCTCCAATTTTGTTGTGAGGGGATCAACCCCCAACCCCCTAACAGGGGGCATGTTAGGTTTATAGATTTGTTGTTTATTATTTAGTATATCCGCATAACCGCATAACCTCCCCGCCTGTAATCAGGAGGGGTGACCCCCTTGGGGTGTCGGGGTGGTACTGATTAGTTCGAATTGAAGTGTAACTTACAATCTTCCAGTCAGTACCACCCCCTCCCCCCTCCTTTCAGGGATACCTTTCAAGGAGGGGAGGCCCTTCCTCCTTGCCGTCCAGTTTTAATTCGATTTTTTTCATTTTACATCTCCTCCTAACCTATGATAAAGTTATCGGTAGTCTTAACAAAAATAAAATGAAACAAAAGAAAACACATAAGAAAATTTTAAACTGGATTAAAGACGTGTGGCTAAAAGCCATTGTGGTTTTTTTGATTATTGGAGTCGGATTTTACGCTTACGCGGCTATAACGTGGCCTGGCGATGAACCGAATCCTACAACGGGAGTTGTGGGGATGTTTGTGGGGGAATCAAGCGCAGTTTATAGCGCTGCAACAAACAGTTACGACAAGGTAAACGCTTTATGCTCAGGATCAATAACAATGCCTGACACCAAAACTGTTACAGGGAGTCATGTGTGTAGTTCAGCGGAAATGATGAATAGTTATAATCATGGAAAAGCTGGTGTTGCTCCGATATTAACCTATCTTCCGGCTGGTTCGACTATGCTTTATATCAATAACGGCCCTCCGGGA
>Ga0315286_10007682_pt1 | contig 10576 bp, 11 predicted proteins | sample YL17G10_0_MG_FD_205038 | JGI IMG/M metagenome (GOLD analysis project Ga0315286, IMG submission 205038) | Sediment microbial communities from Yellowstone Lake, YNP, Wyoming, USA - YL17G10_0 | ecosystem: Environmental > Aquatic > Freshwater > Lake > Sediment | place: USA: Wyoming | collected...
TGTGGCCAATTACGAGCTTTTGAGTGCACTGGACGCGTCCTTTCTGGGTCTCGAGGACGAGAGCTACCACATGCACGTGGGCAGCGTGATGATCTTCGATGCCGGGCCGTTGCGGACCAGCAGTGGCGGCATCGACATCGGACGCATCCGCAACACCATTGAGGCGCAACTGCGCTTGGCGCCACACTTTCGCCAGCGCCTGGCCTACATCCCGTACGAGCGTTTGCCCATTTGGGTAGACGACGAGCGCTTCCGGCTCGCCTACCACGTGCGCCACACCGCGCTGCCGCAGCCCGGCGACGACCGCATGCTGAAGCGGCTCATCGGCCACATTATGTCGCAGCCGCTCGATCGCAAGCGCCCGCTGTGGGAGATGTGGGTGGTGGAAGGGTTGCAGGGTGACCGGTTTGCGCTCATCAGCAAGACCCACCATTGCATGATCGACGGCATTTCGGGCGCCGACGTCATGTCGGTGATCCTGGATCCGAACCCGCATACGGAGAGCGCGCCTCCGCAACCCTGGAAGCCGCGGCCGTATCCAAGTGACGTGACGCTCGTGCTCGACGAGATTCGCCGCCGCGCCGCGCAACCGACCGAGGCGCTGCATGCGGTGCGCGACGCCCTCGGCCATCCCCAGGAGACGCTGCGCAAGCTGACCGACGCCACCATTGCCGTAGTGCAAACGGTCGCACCGGCCCTCAGCCCGGTGTCGGAGACCCCGATCAATGTCGATGTCGGCCCACACCGGCGTTTCGATTGGACCGACATGCGAGTCGCTGACCTGAAGGCCGTGAAGAACGTGCTCGGCGGTACGCTCAACGACGTGGTGCTGGCGACAGTGGCGGGCGCGCTGCGCGTCTTCTTTACGCAACGCGGCGTCGATCCGGACGAAATGGAGATTCGCGGCCTCGTCCCCGTGAGCGTCCACACCCAAGACGATCGCGGCCGGTTGGGCAACCGCGTCGCCGAGATGATCGTGCCGCTGCCGGTCAAGCTGCCCACCGCGGTGGCACGGTTGCGCTTCGTTCAGGAGGCCACCGCCGCCCTGAAGAAATCGCACCAGGCGCTCGGCGCGCAAGTGCTGACCGCGATCAGCGACTGGACCGTCCCCAATCTTCTGGTTCAAGCTGTGCGTCTGGCTTCACGCAGGCACCCCTACAACCTCATCGTCACCAACGTTCCCGGCCCGCAAATCCCGCTGTATCTGCAGGGCGCTCTGATGCGAACGGCCTACCCGGTGGTGCCGCTGTTCGAGAATCTCGGCTTGGTCGTCGGTCTGTTCAGTTACAACGGTGGGCTGTATTGGGGCATCAATGCCGATTGGGAGCAGCTGTTGGATCTGCATGACTTCGTCCTGGCCATCGAATCCTCCTTCCATGAGCTGCAGGACGCCGCGCGCAACGCAGGCGCGCGCGTGGCCTCGGCGCGCAAACACCACCGCCGGCCGAAAGCCGCCGCCCATCTGCGCTCGGTACGCGCCAGCCGGTGAGCCGGTGACACCACCCGGTCACAGCAGTGCCGCTGCCAGCTCACGCCACTGCCGCACCGGCACCGCCCGGGGATCGGCGTCCAGCACCTGGATGCAAACGTGGTCGGCGCCGGCATCGTGGTGCGCGCGCACGCGTTTCACCACCGCATCGACGTCGCCCCACGCCACGATGGCATCCACCAGCCGATCGCTGCCGCCGTTGGCGATGTCGCCGTCGCTGAAGCCCAGCCGCTTCAGGTTGTTCACGTAGTTGGGCAGACCCAGGTAGGTGGCCATGTGCCCGCGCGCGATCTCGCGGGCCTTGCTGGGCGCGGTCTCGAGCACGGCGGCTTGCTCCGGCGCCAGCAGCGGTCCCTTCCCCATGATCTCACGTGCTCGCACCGTGTGCTCGGGAGGAACGAAATACGGGTGGGCGCCGGCGGTGCGCTCGGCCGCCAACTTCAGCATCTTTGGCGCTAACGCCCCGATGACGCGTATCGGGTTAGTGGCGGGAGGCGGGGCGATGCACGGCGCGGCATCCATGGCATCGAGGTAGGCGCGCATCGTGCTGAGCGGTTTTTCGTAGCGGTGGCCGCGCACCATCTCAACCATGGGCGCATGGCTCACGCCGATGCCCAGCAGGAAACGATCGGGATATGCCTCCGCGAGCGTCTTCTGCGCCGCCGCCATCGTCACCGCGTCGCGTGCCCAGATGTTGGCGATCCCGCTGGCGATGACGAGACGGTGTGTGGCCGCTAGCAGCAGTCCCGCGTGCGTAAAGACCTCGCGGCCCATCGCCTCAGGAATCCACAAGGCGCCGTAGCCCAGCGCTTCCACCTCGGCGGCAGCCTCCTGTGCGCGTGCTGCCGGTTGCAGTTCGAGCCCAAAGCTCCAGATTCCGACTCGGCCTATGTTCATCGTTGCTCCCTGAGGTGGTATTTGCTGCGCCACGAGTCTATTCGGAATCTGCCGCGGCACAATAGCCCGAGGTTGCGCGCGAGGGAACGGCGCTAGGGTCGAGCCTGGAGCGCGGTAGTCAACTTGTCGATCATCCTGTCGAGCCGCTTGTCATCCTGCCGCAGCTGCTGGGCGCGGTGAATGGCCTTGCTCACGGCGAAGTGGCTCACCCCGAACGCCTGCCCGAGCTCCCGCTGGCTGAGCCCGCACAGTTCCCAGGCGAGACACATCGCGGCCGGGCGCGCCCAACTCCCGCGGCTGGCTCCTCGCTGCAGTATCCTGGCGGGGGGCATCGCCGCCGCTCGCGCCACTTGTGTGAGCACGGCCGGTAGCGAAGGCCCCGGGCGCAACTTGCGAATGGCAGGAATTTCTGCGCCGCCCCCGGCCTTGAGCACGTGGCGCCACTTGCGTTGTACCCACGTCGGAGACCCGAGCAGCGTCTGCCCGACCACCTTTCCCCAGGGGCACTCCACTCCCTCGCGCATTCCTTGGCGCAGAAAGTCGCGATACGCGCGCCTCGCTGCCGCGGGGCGGCGGTCGAATTGCTTGAGAACCGTCGCGGTCGTCAGAAACCCGGGCTGCGGCTGCTTGCCAACGTATGCCGCCGCGCTGCTCCACCGAAATGCGGCGGGGTTGCGTACTTCCCCGACGCGAACCGGGTTGAGGTGCACGTACCGGCTCAGTTCGAGGAGGTAGGCGTCCTTGTCGACGAGCAGCGCCTTGAAGCGCCCCTGAAACAGGTGGCCGGCGCGGCGGTGGCGCCGATTGAAATCCTGCGTATAGACGCCGCTCAGTTGCCGCATGGCGCGGGAGAGGTTTGCCTCGGGCGTTTCGACCAAGAGATGATAGTGGTTGCGCATGAGCACATAGGCGTGCAGCACCAGGCGGTAGCGGCCCACCATCTCCGCCAGCCGCTCGAGGAAACGCGTCCGGTCCCGGTCATCCCGAAAGATCGGCCGGCACTCGTTGCCCCGCGCCGTCACATGGTAGCACGCACCCGGAAATGCGATCCGTAGCGGTCGAGCCATGGCGCGCTCATATCACAGACGACACTACTCTTCCAATATCCAGGCTTGACCCCACATGCCGACTCAGACCGGCGAGGACGCCGGCTTGGAGTGTCCATGACCCGTCCCCCTTACCAAGGGGGACTACAGGGGGTTTTCCACGCGGCACTTCAACCTCCCCCGGCCCCTCCTTCGTAAGGAGGGGAACCCTTGACGAACGGTTCATTGGTAGTAGGGGCCCTTCTTACGAGCTCCGTATCGAGGGGCACGCCTTGTTCATGATTAATCCCGATCTCTAGCTGCTGCTCGGTGTCATCGAACGCGTCATCGTCACCCCGGTGCCAGGGCGGACCTGCCGCTCGATGGATTCGTGGCCTGAGCTCGTCACGGGTAGTCCCTCAGTCTCGGTGGCGCCGGAGCTGAGAGGCTGCTAAATGTCCTCTCCCGCGCATCACCTCAGCGTGGGAGAGGGTTGGGTGAGGGTGGCAGTGTTCGCCGCGTGACACTCCAAGCCGAACGCCACCAAGACTGGAGCGTTACGGTTACGGCCAAAGATGTTATTGACAAGTGATGATCGTTTGCAGTAGATGTCTCCCGCCAGTACAACGCGGGGGCTGACGTGTGTCTGCACGCGTGCCCCGGCGAGGGGGGCTGACCGAAGGACACCGTTGTCAAGGAGTGTGGCGTATGATGTGGTCACCAACTCGGAACACTCGGAACTACGTCCCCTATGGGGTCCTTCGATACATCCACCGTTGCTCCGGTGTGGACACCGTTGGGGCACACCGATGGTCGTGCCGTGCCGAGGGCGATGTTCACCAGCGTGAGCTCATCGACGAGTAGTACTCATCGGCGATTAGATGGACTTCTCGTAGGTAGGGGGATAGTTTGCGCCGGCGAGGGTTGGACGGAAGAGCAAGGAGCTCAGAAAGGCCCTGAGGGTGAAAATGTCTGTTGTGAGGACACTGAGTCACGCTGCAGCCATGGGCATGTTGGCGCTTTCGATGCTCGGCACCGCTACCCTGGCCGCCGAGCTGGCGGGCGCAACGCTGCCCGATACGCTCAGCGCGGGCGACAAGACGCTGAAACTGAACGGTCTGGGCCTGAGAAAGAAGGCGATGTTCAAGGTCTACGTCGGCGGGCTCTACCTCGAGTCACCTTCAAAGGACGCCGGCGGGATTCTTGCCTCCGACCAGGCAAGAGCCATCCGCATGCATTTCCTGCGCGACCTGACGAAGGCGCAACTCGTCGGGGCTTTCCAGGAAGGCTTCGAGGCGAACGCCAAGGACAAGGCCGGACAGAAGGCTGCGTTCGACAAGATGCTCGCGCTCGTCCCCGACGTGAAGGGAGGCGAGACGCTGACGTTTACGTACGTGCCGGGCAAGGGCACCACGCTGCGCGTCGGCGACAAGGATCTGGGTGCATTCGAGGGCAAGGGTTTCGCCGATTCGGTCTTCTCGATCTGGCTGGGTCCCAAGCCACCATCCGAGGACCTAAAGAAGGGGATGCTGGGCGGATGAAGAATGCGCTAGGCAATCGCTGCTCAGCGGAGGAACAACATGATGAACGAATCGTTGCGGCGTCTGCCTGCGGCGAGCCATGGCCGTGTGCCGGCACTCGCCGTCGGCTTGGTGGTGAGCCTGCTGGCCGCCGGCTGCGCGACGCCGATCGGCGTGAAGCGCATTCGGCCGGAGGAGGCCAACCGGCAGCTCACGGCGACCGTGCTCACGACCGGAAAGCCCGGTGCCCCGGCGCAAGAGTTCCTCTACCGGCTCAACCTCACCGAGAAGTATCGCGAGGACCCCGCCAGTACGATTAACGAGCTGCACGCGGTACTGGGACACACAGACGAGTCCAACCGCCTCTTCGCTCTGGCTGAGCTGTCCTTCGATTACGCTGAGCACGGCGGCGCCCGTTCCTACTATCTCGCGTCGGCGGCGTATGCCTGGGCATTTTTGTTCCCGGAGAATCCGGCAGCGCGCCCGAGTTGCTACGATCCGCGCGTCCGCACGGCGATGGATCTGTACGATCGCGGCGTCACCGCCGGATTGGCCAGCGGCACGGGCGACGAGGTGGATCTCAGCGCGCGCCGCGTGGCGTTGCCCTACGGCCCCCTGCAACTGGACGTGGATCCGGCCGGGTTCAAGTTTGGTGGCTACCAGCTCGTCCACTTCACGTCGCTGGCGGATTTCCAGGTGCGGGGACTGCGCAACCGCTACCGCCACCGTGGCATCGGCGCGCCGCTCGTGGCGTCGGTGGCGAAGGGCGAGGAACGCGTCGATCGGTGGATCGCACCGCGCGCCAAGGTGCCGGTCACCGCGCTGCTCCGGTTCGACGATCCGCGCCGTGGCATGAGCGACGGCGCAGTACACGGGACCATCCAGCTGTACGACGCCGGTGAAAGGGCCACCATCCAGATCGGCGACGTCACCGTCCCGCTGGAGTCCGAAACGACGACCGCGCTCGCCTATCAGCTTGAAGGGGCGCCCGTCTGGGACTTCGAGATCGCCGGCTTCCGCAGCGGCGATTTCAGCTTCGTCGAGAGAGAAGACAATTTGTTCATGCTGCGCCCGTACCGCTCGGGACGCATTCCGGTGGTCTTCGTGCACGGAACAGCATCGAGCCCGGCGCGCTGGGCCGAGATGGCCAGCGAGCTGATGAACGACCCGATCCTCGGCCAGCGCTACCAGTTCTGGTTCTTTGCCTACAACACCGGCAACCCGGTGGCATACTCCGCCATGCGTCTGCGGGAAGCCCTGCAGCACGCGGTGAAGGACATGGATCCGGAGGGCAACGATCCGGCGCTGCGCCAGATGGTGGTCATCGGACATAGCCAGGGCGGTTTGCTCACCAAGATGACCGTCGTGAACAGCGGCTCGCGCTTCTGGGATGCGCGCGCTCAGGTCCCGTTCGAGCAGGCGGATATGCCTGCGGAGACGAAGGACTTGCTGCGCCGGAGCATATTCGTCGAGCCGCTGCCGTTCGTTACCGAGGTGGTCTTCATTTGCACGCCGCATCGCGGCAGCTTCCTGGCCGAGAACTTCCTCGGCAAGATCGCACGCCGGCTGGTGACCTTTCCGGCACAGTTGACGAAGGTGAGTATCGATCTGGTCAAGCTCAATCCGGCCGGTGCGGCGCAGACCGCGTGGCACATGCCGACGGCGATCGACAACATGGATTGGTCGAACCCGTTCCTCAAAACCCTCGCCTCCCTGCCGATCGCCCCCGGCGTCGAGGCGCATTCCATCGTCGCGGTGCGAGGCGATGGGCCGCCGGAGCAGGGCGACGACGGGGTGGTCAAGTACACCAGCGCCCACATCGACGGAGTCGCCTCCGAGCTGATTGTGCGCGACAGCCACTCGACGCAGGCGACGCCCGCGACCATCGAGGAGGTGCGCCGCATCCTCTACGCGCACCTGAAAGAGCAATGAGCGCGTCGTTGCGGCACGCGCCGCGAGGCCGGATGGTGTCCTGACGACGAGAACAGCGATGAAAGTCGGCGGCCGCGCCCTGCTCGTGCTGGCGATTCTCGGTCTCGCGGCCTGGGCGGCGTTGGCGCTGTATTTGGGCCCCCCGCAATCGGCGTTCTGGGCGCTTACCATCGCGGCGGTGGGCCTGGTTGCCGCGGTGTCCGCCGTCTTGCCCCGCCTGCGCCGGTGGCCGCTGGCCCTGTTTGCGGCGGCCTTCGTCGCCTTCTTGATCCGCTGGCACGGCGTTCAACCATCCAACGATCGCGACTGGCAACCCGACGTAGCGGTGCTGCCGTTCGCCACCTTCGACGGCGACCTGGTGACGATCCACAACATCCGCAACTTCGACTATCGGACCGAGACCGACTACACGCCGCGCTACTACGACAAGACGTACGACATGTGGAAGCTGAACTCGGTCGACCTGATCGCCGTGTACTGGATGGGCGACGCCATTGCGCACATCATGGCGAGCTTCGGCTTCGCGGAACAGGACTTCGTCACCGTATCGATCGAGACGCGCAAAGAACGCGGCGAGACGTACGACACCCTGAGGGGTTTCTTCCGGCAATACGAGCTGATCTACATTGTCGGCGACGAACGCGATTTGATCCGCCTGCGCACCAACTACCGCAAAGATCCCCCCGAGGACGCCTACCTCTACCGCACCAACGCCCCGCGCGAGAACGTGCGCCGATTGTTCCTGAGCTACTTTCAGGAGATCAACGCGCTCACGGATCGGCCGGAGTTCTACAACACGTTGACCACCAACTGCACGACCAACGTGCTGATGCACACGAGGGTGAACCCCGGCAAGCAACACTACTCGTGGAAGATCCTGCTGAGCGGCTACGCCCCGCTGTACACCTACGAGCTCGGCCGATTGGACACCCGCTTGCCGTTCGAGGAGCTGAAGCGGCGCTCGCACATCAACGCCGCGGCGCAGGCGGCGGACCAGGCCGCCGGCTTCTCCCAGCGGATTCGCGCCGGGCTGCCGAAGCCCGCGGCCAGCGATTCCCACGAATGAGCGCGGTCATCTGGGAAGTGTCATGCGGAGGCAGTATGTCCGAGCTGAGTGCTGAGCGCCGCCGCCCCATGCGTTGTCGAACGCTGAGGCTTGCCCGCAACGCCGCGTTCGTCGTGCTCGCTGCGGGGGCCTTCCTGGCCATTGTGCTGCTGGCAGGCTCGGTTCTCTTCCAACCCCGCGCCGCTTGCGCACAAGATGAGGAGGAGCCGGACCTCAGTAGCCCTGAAAAGCTCGCCCGGGAGTTCACCGACAGCAGACGTTCACCAATTGGACCTTGCCACGCAAAGGACAGGAAACAGTCCAACGTCTAGTTTCCGTCCCCAGAGCAGCCGATAGCCGAAGGCGATGAGCCACATATCACAGCGGCAAAAATCAGCAACAGCGGGAGGTCGACACGCTGCTTGATGAACAATCCCATCGCCACGTACCTCCGACCGCATTCTGTGCGATCAGTGGCTCGCTGGGGAGATGCGGTTGCTCACACGCTTACTGCAGTTGTGATGAACCGAAGCGGTTGAGGAAGTGACGTGAAGCGAGTTGACGACGAGACTGCCACCAGAAACGGGGCCGAAGCGACCGCAGAAGCAAGACGTGCCGGATGCGCGCAGCCGGCCTGGACGCCGGCAGGCTCAGTACGGCAGCACATTGGCTTGGGTCCGGCCCGTGGTGGCGAGCACGTGGGCACCGGCAGTGAGGCCGCGCAGCACGCTCTGCTTGGAGATCGACAAGGCCGCCACGGTGGCGGTGAGCGAGAGGCCGTAGTGCGCGACCGTGGCGTGTGCCTCTTTACAGCAACTCGGAACACTCGGAACTACGTCCCCTATGGCCTCCATCGACAGTGACGTTGGCACATCAACGGGCGCGCGTCTTCCTGCGCGCCACATGCCGAAGGTACCGGCGAGGATTTAGAATCCGTAGCCTTTTGAGCCCCACGCTTTCAATAGTACCCGCGAGGCTCAAGAGATCCTTGTCCCCGGTGAGCAGCACGTCGGCCTTGGCGGCTCGGGAGCACTCCAGGAGCATGTTGTCCCCCGGGTCCCGGCAGATGTGGATGGTCTTTGCGGGCACGACGACGCGGGCCCGAACCAGCAGGGCGGCGATCCCAGCAACGAGCGCCTGTGATTGGTCCGCTGTGAGCTTTCCTGACGATCGGAGCTGCGCCAGCGTGTCTCGGTACTCGGCCAGGAGATCGGGCGACGCGTACAGCTCTGCCGACGCAAAGGCCGCCTTCAGCGCCTTCGCTGGTACCCCAGCGAAAGCGTATGCGGACACCAGCACGCCGGTATCAACGACGACCCTTGGTCGCTTTGCGCGACTTTGCGTAGCGGCTCCTGCGGACTTTCTGGACGGCGGCTTCAATGTCGGCGGGCGTCAGGTCGGTGTGTCGAAACGCGTCGCGAGCCATGCGGAACGCTGCCTCCAGTCGCTGCGCCGGCGTCAGCGCCGCGAGAATGAATTGCTCGGGATCGATTTTTTCAGCGACGGCTTTCATGGCATACCCCGTTCCTTACGTACCAGGTCTCGCAGGAGAAGAAAATCGCCTGGCGGGGAGCGTCGGATTGCAGAATATTGGCGATTGCGGGGGACCCTCAGGGGACGTAGTAACGAGTGTTCCGAGTTCGAAATGAGCCTGCAGTTGTGATGTCGCACACGATGAAGCTCAACGTCCTCTCCGTAGTCAGCACGCTGGCGGCCTTTGCAACGGTCGCGACGTATTGGGTTCTCAATTTCATGCGCGTTGATCAGGGGATCAAATGGCCACTCCTAGGCGTTCACATGGCGATAGCTTCCATCGGACTCCTTGCGGCCTTGTGGGAGATGAAGACGCAATGGTGGGTCGGGCTGCCGTGCGCGATCATTTGCGGCTACTTCGTATACCTGCAGTTTCTCTCGTGAGAGCGCTTAGCGGCATGAGGCCAGGGCATGAGCATTGACTTGTTTCGATCGATGTCGGGAGAACCACGAGGGAGGGAGGAGAAGCCTTAGGGGGATGTAGTTGTGCGCCACGAAAAGGCGCAGGGAACCAGTGGATGAGAGTTCTACTCGAACAATTGTCGGTTCAGTTCGGTAGCTACCCGAGCGGCGGCGGGGGCGCTTAACCGTCGGATACTGTTGTCGAGGAGTGTGGCGTATGATGTGGTCACCAAGCGATGGTGTGTCCAGCAACTCGGAACACTCGGAACTACATCCCCCATGGGTTTTCGTAACATCCGCGTGGGCATCGAGATGGACGACGTGCGCCAGGCGCGGCCCGGCATGCCGGTGAAGGTCGTTTTTCGAAAGGAAAAGTCCGGTTCGATTACGGATATCTACTTTGAACTGCTGCATGAATGAGGGGAAACGAATCATGGCCAATACTTTTTATACCGTGGAGCAAAAGAAGCTGCAGGGGACCTACCGGGAAGCGGTGCGGGAGCACATCGCGCCGCTGGTGAAACAGATCGACCAGACCGACCGCATTCCGCCGGAGCTGGTCAAGAAGCTTGTTGAAGCCCCGTTTTCCTTGACCGCCCTTTCGGTGCCGAAAAAGTTCGGGGGGCTGGAAATGGACAAGGTGTCGGTCTGCGTGATCGCCGAGGAAATCGGTTACGGCTGCCCGGCGCTGATTCCCTTCCTCGAGATCGCCCAGCTGTACACCCACGTAATC
>Ga0315286_10007684_pt1 | contig 10575 bp, 8 predicted proteins | sample YL17G10_0_MG_FD_205038 | JGI IMG/M metagenome (GOLD analysis project Ga0315286, IMG submission 205038) | Sediment microbial communities from Yellowstone Lake, YNP, Wyoming, USA - YL17G10_0 | ecosystem: Environmental > Aquatic > Freshwater > Lake > Sediment | place: USA: Wyoming | collected...
GCGGCTCGCGTCGGCTTTGACTGGCCCCGCCTCGAGGGCGTTTGGGCGAAGATCCGCGAAGAAATCCGGGAATTGAAACAGGCCGAGAGGAAAAGAGGTCCCGGAGGGCGGGAGGAAGAACTGGGAGACGTTCTCTTTTCCCTTGTCAACCTCGCCCGTCATTATGGCTTGTCTGCGGAAGAGGCTTTGCGGAAGGCCAATCGGCGCTTTGCCCAACGCTTCCGGAAGGTTGAAGCGGAGCTTCGCCGGAAAGGTCTTTCTTTGGAAGAAGCTTCTCTAAAAGAGATGGATCGGCTGTGGAATCGGGCCAAGGAGAAAGAGACCAGAATCTGAAGAGAAACGCGAGATAGGGGTAATCCAGCAGAAAAAGGGGTAAGAATTTAGCCGTTTCGTATCATTTTTGAAGATCCCGCAAAAAGTCGGAAAAACGATGGTTTCGTAAAAAGCTCTCCCGCCACAGGCGGGACTAGGCGCGCAAATCCGATGGTAGGGGCAACCCGCCGGGTTGCCCGATATCGGGCGGCTCGGCGAGCCGCCCCTACCTTCCGCAACGACGAAGTTGAAGCGCAACGCCGCAGATGGACTTTTTACGAAACCATCTCTTTTTTTTCCTTATGAAACCGGTTCATGGCCTCCTGCGGCCCTCGAGTCAACAGCGTCTCGACCGCCTCCGCGCCGCGCTTCAAAATAGCTTTGAGTTCCTCTTTTTCCGCTTCCGATAACGGGTCTAAAACATAACCCGCCGGGTCCCGGCCCGGCGCCTCCGGCCGGCCGATCCCGATTTTAAAACGCATGAAATCCTCGCTCCCGATGGCTCCGTGGATCGACACGATCCCCCGGTGTCCGCCGGAGGATCCGCCGATCCGGATGCGGATCTTTCCCCAAGGCAAGTCCAGATCGTCGTGCAGCACAACCAAATCCTGAGGCGGGATCTTGAAAAAATGGAGAAGCCGTTGCACGGCTTCTCCCGAAAGATTCATGTAGGTTTGGGGTTTGGCCAGGATGACTTCGGCGCGGGCGATTCGGCCGCGCCCGTAGACGGACTTGAGCCCGCGGCGCCCCAAGGGGATCTGATGTTCCCGGGATAGTTCGTCGAGGAGCAGGAAGCCCATATTGTGGCGGGTCCAGTGGTATTCCCGGCCCGGATTTCCCAACCCAACAATGAGCTTCACCTGCCCTCCCTAAAACCCACGGATTTCTATTCTTTTCCTTTTCCTTTTTCCTTTTCTTTTTCTTTCCCTTCTTCAGCAGGCTCTTCCTTCTTCTCGCCGACCCGCTCCGGTTGGGCAATTTCGCGCTCACCCTCGGGAGCCGATACGATGGCTTCATACTTGGCTTCGGAGATCGGCGGGATGACGCTCGCCACGGTGAAGTTGGTGTCCGCCACGATTTCGTAAATCTCCGAAGGCGGAATGTCCCTCACGTGGAGGGAGTCCCCAATCTTCAAGGGGGAGACATCCACTTCGATGAACTCCGGAATGTGGGTTGGGAGGCAGCGGACCCGCACTTCACGCCGGGGCTGCTGGACCATGCCGCCGGATTTGGCCCCTTCCGCCTTGCCGATCAGGCGGACCGGGATGTCCGCTTCGATCTTCTGATCCATGGCTACGGCGTAGAAATCCGCGTGGAGATAGCTGCGGCGCAGGGGATGGATCTGGAGGTCTTTGAGCATGACCACCTTGCCGCCGATCTTTTCGCTTCCCTCGCCGGTCACCTTTAATCCGATCAAGGTGTTTTCCCGGGCCCCGCTGGTCAGGATCTTTTTCAACTTGTCCGGGTCCACGGCCAGAGGATAGACCTCCAGGTTCCGCCCGTACAGGATCGCCGGGATTTTTCCTTCCCGGCGGAGACGATGAGCCGCCCCTTTCCCTTTCTCTTTTCTCAACGAAACTTCCAATTGAATTTGCTGCATACTTCCTCCTTCATTATACGAATAGCGAGCTCACCGAATCGTTACAGTGAATTCTCTTAATGGCTTCGGCCAGCAGACCGGCCACGGACAAAACTTTAAATTTCGGATGGCTGAAAGCCTCCGGTTTGAGCGGAATCGTATTGGTGATCGCAATCTCCTGGATGGAGGAATCGCGGATGCGCTGCACCGCGGGTCCGGAGAGGACCGGATGGGTGCAGCAGGCGACGACCCCGGAAGCTCCTTTCGATTCCAACGCCGTCGCGGCCTCGACCAGGGTCCCGGCGGTGTCTACGATATCGTCGAGGATGACGGCCAGCAGGCCCTTCACCTCGCCGATGATGTTCATGAACTTGGCCACGTTGGGCCCTTCGCGCCGTTTGTCGATGATCGCCAGGCCGGCTTTCAGGCGCTTGCCGAAAGCCCGCGCCCGCTCCACCCCTCCCGCGTCCGGGGAGACAATGACCATCCCGTCCTGATCCCGGCCCCGGATGTGCTCCAGCAGGATCGGCGCGGCAAAAAGGTGGTCCACCGGGATGTTGAAAAATCCCTGGATCTGCCCGGCATGGAGGTCCATGGTTAAAACCCGGTTGGCCCCCGCGGTCGTGATCAGGTCGGCCACCAACTTGGCGGTGATCGGGGCGCGAGGCGAGAGCTTGCGATCCTGGCGGGCGTACCCGTAATAGGGGAGCACCGCCGTAATGCGGTTCGCGGAGGCCCTCTTCAGGGCGTCCATCATGATGAGCAGCTCCATCAGGTTCGTGTTGCCCGGGGTGCAGATCGATTGCACGACGAAGACATCCATCCCGCGGACGCTCTCGTCGATGTCGACCTGGATCTCGCCGTCGCTGAAATTCCGCACATCGGCCTGTCCCAGGGAAATCCCGAGAATGTCGCAGATCTCCTTGGCGAGGGGAACGTTGGAATTCCCTGAAAAGATCCGCATATAATTCACCCTTGCCCCCTCTCTTGCCTGAAAAGTGTCCGGGTCAGTGGTGATGGCTTCGTAAAAAGTCCATCTGCGGCGTTGCGGAAGGTAGGGGCGGCTCGCCGAGCCGCCCAATATCGGGCAACCCGGCGGGTTGCCCCTACCATCGGATTTGCGCGCCTGGCATGTAGGGGCGAGCGGTGCTCGCCCCTGATGGGCGTCCGCCGGACGCCCCTACAATCGGAGCCATCGTTTCGCAGACTTTTTACGAGATCATCAGCGGTCAGTGTGCGTAAAAAAGCGAACGGGCGATCCGCTACTGCTTGTCTATGCCGGCCCTCGACCGGGGATATTCCCCCGCCCGGGATGGGACCGGCTTTCAGCCAAGTCTTCTGGCTGGGGCGGGAGGATTCGAACCTCCGAATGCGGGTTCCAAAGACCCGTGTCTTACCGCTTGACGACGCCCCAGTAATCTCTTTTCCCATCCATTTCGCGATTTGAAAAACCGCTAAATGGAATTGAAAACTGAAAATTGCAAAGTGCAAAATGCAAATTATCGGAAAAGACCTTATTCATTTTTTTATTTTCAATTTGATATTTGCAATGAAGTCTATCCGGTTTATAAAAGGATAGGCTGCGCCCTCTTTCCTAAATTCCCTTAGCCGGAATGGCCCTCCAACCCGCAGGCAGGGGGAGGCCTTTTTCCGCTCTTTTCATCCCTTCCGGGTCCCTGAAGAGGCCGAAAACCACTGGCCCGCTTCCGGACATGAGGGCGCCGGCCGCGCCTTGCTCCCGGAGCTTTTCTTTCATTTCGCCGATCTCGGGAAACCTGCCGATCGAGGCCCGCTCCAAATCATTGTGCAAAACGGGCGAAAGGTCCGCAACCTCCGCAAAGGATCTTTGTACCAAAAAAGGCCCCGGTTTGTCTACCCCCAGCCGGTCATAGGCGGCGTAGGCCCAGGCGGTGGAGATCCGGAAAGGAGGAACCAGCAGCAGAAACCAAAGATCAGCCGGAAGCTTCGCGGCCCCAAGCTTTTCTCCTTTGCCGCCGGCCCAGGCCGGCTTTTTGAAAATAAAAAAGGGGACATCGGCCCCGATTCCGGCCCCCCAGGCCATCAGGAGGCTGTCCTCGATTTGCGCCCCGAAGAGCTCCTTGAGCCCCATCAAAACCGTCGCCGCGTTGCTGCTTCCTCCGCCCAAGCCGGCCGCAACCGGGATCCGTTTCCGGAGTTGGATCCGCACGCCGCCGGCGATTTTTGTTTCCCGGAAAAAAAAGTGGGCGGCCCGGTAAGCCAGGTTTTCCGGCCCCGAGGGCGTCTCCTCCCCCTCGACGGACAACGAGATGCCCCCCCTCTCCCGGTCGATTTCAATCTCATCGGCCAGATCGATTCGGTGCATCAGGGTTTGGATCTCGTGATATCCGTCCGGTCTTCGCTGCCGGATCTCCAAGTTCAGATTGACCTTGGCCGGAGAGAGAAACTTCATTGCGGCTTCGCCGCGCGGAGGGTGAGATACAAATTTCTCTCTCCCCGCCGGACTAAGAGGCGGACGATCTCGTCTTTTTTTAGGCTCGCCAGAACGCTCTGATAATCGCTCAATTTGCGGATCGCCTGGCCGTTGATTTCCCGGATCACATCGCCCCTTTGGATCCCGGCTTCGTCGGCGGCGCTTCCGGCCTCCACCTGGCCGACCACGACCCCCTGCAGGTCTCCCAGGCGAAGCTGGCGGGCAATCTCCGGCGTGATCTCCTGGACGCTCATCCCTAACTCCAGCTTGGCCTTCTCGGTCGCCGCCGGCGCCGCTTCATCCTTGAGCTCGCCTACCTTGAGGTTGAGCTTCAGGGATCTCCCCTCGCGCAGCACCTCGACCTCGACCTCTTTGCCAACCGGCGTGGCCGCCACAATCCGAGGCAGCTCGTTCATCTCGTTGATTCCTTTTCCGTCGAACCTGAGGAGGATATCCCCCCGTTTGATCCCTCCGGCTTCGGCCGTTCCTCCCGCGATGACGTCCGCCACCAAGGCGCCTTTGTTGTCTTCCAGGCCAAAAGACTTGGCCAGATCCGGGGTCATCTTCTGCACATACACCCCGATGCCGCCCCGGGTGACTTTCCCCTTCTTTTTCAGCTGAGCCACGACTTCCTTGGCCGTGTTGATGGGAATGGCAAAACCGATCCCCTGCCCGGTGGCCACGATCGCCGTGTTGATGCCCACCACCTCTCCCTGCAGGTTGAACAGCGGCCCCCCGCTGTTTCCGGGGTTAATGGAAGCGTCCGTTTGAATAAAATCATCATACGGCCCGGAGCCGATCACCCGGCCTTTGGCGCTGACGATTCCCACGGTGACCGTTTGGGAAAGGCCGAAGGGATTGCCGATGGCCATGACCCATTCGCCGATCTCTAATTTATCCGAGTCTCCCAGTTCCAAAGCCAAAAGCTCGCTCCAGGATTTGATCTTGATCAGAGCCAAATCGGTTTTCGGGTCCCGCCCCACCACTTCAGCCTCGAATTCCTTCTCCGTGGACAATCGAACCCGGATTTCGCTGGCCCCCTCAACCACATGATTGTTGGTAAGAATGTACCCCTCTTTATCCACGATAAACCCGGAACCGAGAGAGCGCTGGACCTGGTCTTTCTGCGGGTTGTCCCCGAAGAAACGGTCAAAAAATTCTTCCCCGAAAAAATCCTTGAAAGGATCCTTCTCCCGGGGGGGGGAGAAATGCCGGAATACCCTCCCTCCGCCTTTCACCACTTTGGTGGTGCTGATGTTGACGACCCCCGGTTTCACCTTCTTGGCCAGATCCACGAAAAGATTGGCCGGCAGGGTCGAAGTCGGATTGGCCGCCACCTGCATTTGCTGGGCCCCGAACAGACCGAACGACGGCGCCTCTTTGCGGACCCCGAACCCTTTCCCCAGGAAAAGGCCCAAAATGAGAGCGCCGACAGCCACCGCAACCAGGGGCCGCAGGCCGAACCGTCTCGGCGCCGGACCCAGTTTTTCATTTTCCATTGCCCAATACCCTCCCGTCTCTTTTTTCCCAGATGGGGAAAGGCGATCCCCCTGCTCCCGGTCTTAGAGCTTATCCTTAAATAAGCTGCTGCGATTAAATCACCCTTTGAAAAAGACATAGGGGGATTTGCTTTGGCCCGCCTTGCGGAAATCCCCCCAACCCCCCTTTACAAAGGGGGGAATATTATTTACGGACAAGCTCTTAGCCCTTTGCTTCCCGCACGTAACGCCAGCGCAGATCCGCCAAGAGGTTTTCCAGGAGCTTTCCCTCGTCCGCCGTGAGATTCCCGCGGGTTTTGTCCTGCAACATTCCCAGGATGTCAATCGTCTGTTTGGCCAAGGGAAGGTCCTTCTCTGTTTTCCCGGTGACCGGATCCGGGACTTCCCCTAAATGGAGCAAGGCGGAGGTGCCCAGAGAAAAGACAAAAGAAGAAAAATCGATTTCCGACAGAGAGACCTCGTCCGGTGGGGATGTTTCTTTCTGCTCCCGCGATTCTATTTTCTCCTCGCCCCCCGGCGTTTCCGTTTTCGCCGCCTCCGCCCCGGAGGAAGAAACCCTCCGGTCTCGAATCGTAAAACCCTTTTTCTCTTCTTCGTTGCTCATAGGCTCTCCCCGTTTCCCCTGTTCCGGATCAACCCCACCCGGTTTTCAGGGGGGCTTTAGAGTCTTAGCGGTCCGCCTTCTCTTTCCCGGTCAGCCCGTCCTTTTTCAGGTATCGCCGGGTATAGGAAACCCGCTGGATGACCGTCACGTTCGTGAAAATCGCCAGGATCCCCAGGATGATCGGCATGATCGGAGGAACGGCGGCGCCTAAAAAGAGGAGCAGGATCCGCTCCGGTCGCTCCAGGATGCCCACATTGCACCGGGGCATCCAGGTTTCCGCCCGCGCCCGGGCGTAGGGAACCACGGCCGTGCCCATCAAGGCCACTCCCACAAGAATCAGATGGACGACCGAACCCTCCCTCGCGTAAAAAATCAACAGCCCCACCAGCAGGCTGAGATCGGAATAGCGGTCTAAAACCGAATCCAGAAAAGAGCCGAAGGCCGTCTGCTCCCGGCAGTTCCGGGCCATGGCCCCGTCAAAAACATCGAAAAATCCGGCCAGGATGATCAACGCCGCTCCCCAGCCCCACGTTCCTGCTGCCAAGGCCCAAGCGGCCACTCCGTTGATTCCCGTACCGATAAAAGTCAAGGAGTTGGGCCGGAGGCCGATCCGCTGCGCGGAAAAGGAAAGCCGGTAAAGGATGGGATCAAGCCGGTCCCCGAGTTTGGCCTTGATCATGGGCGAATGCGATCCTATCTCTCCCGGAGGCCTTGGATGAACTCCTCAACCTGTTTACGACCTTCGCGGTCCGGAATCTGTTCGGGCGGATGCTTCATGGCGTACGCCGAAATGGAGGTCAAGGGCCCGCCGATCTCCCGATTCCGGGCCAGCTTGCAGCAGCGAATGGCGTCGATGGCCACCCCGGCGCTGTTCGGGGAGTCTTCCACGGAAAGCCGCAGTTCCAGGTTCAGGGGCACCCCGGCAAACCCCCGCCCTTCCATCCGCAGAAAGCAAACTTTATTGTCATGCTGCCACGGCACGTAGTCGCTCGGGCCGATGTGAATATTTTCATCCTTCAACGGAACGTCCAGAATCGATTGAACCGCTTCGGTTTTGGAGATTTTTTTCGACCGGAGCCGGCTGGGGTTGAGCATGTTCAAAAAATCCGTGTTGCCGCCCGTGTTCAGCTGATAGGTCCGGTCCACTTTGACGCCGCGGTCCACGAAAAGCTGCGTTAAAGCCCGGTGCAGGATCGTGGCCCCCAACTGGGCCTTCACATCATCTCCCACCGCCGGGATCCCCTGCTCGGCGAATCGCCGCCCCCAATCCCGATCCGAAACGATGAAAACCGGCATGCAGTTGATGAGGCTGACGCCCGTGTTCAAACAACCCTGGGCATAAAATCTCGCCGCCCGTTCGGACCCCACGGGAAGATAGTTCAGGAGGATTTCCGCGCCGCTCTCGCGCAGGACCCTTTCCACATCGCAGGACGGTTCCTCGGCGACTACAAACCTTTGGCTCTCGGGATAATCCCGCAGGTGCTCCGAGACCCCGTCCAGGACTGGCCCCATGGATACCCGGGTCTTGGAGTTCGAGACCTGGTCCACGATCTTCTGGGTGCAGTTGGGGAGGGCGTAGATGGCCTCGGCGATCGGTTTCCCGACTTTTCGCTGGTCGACGTCAAAAGCCGCCACGACCTCCATATCCCCAGGCTGGTACCCGCCCAAATCATAGTGCATGAGTCCGAGATTTTCGGATCCTTCGCGGGTCTTGTAGTATTCAATACCCTGAATAAGGGAGCTGGCACAATTCCCTACGCCAACGATTGCCAACCGTATCTTTTCCATGAAAACAGCCCCTTTTCTGGGAACCAAAAATGATGGTTTTGAAAAAAGTCTCTTGGAGCGTCACCCCGGCGAAAGCCGGGGTGACGAACATCTTGAAATAACTGGATTCCGGCTTTCGCCGGAATGACGAATTCTATGGAATTGCGACTTTTTACGAAACCACCCAAATATGGGTCCGGATTCCGCCGGTTTTGACGCCCAAGCCCCCGGGGGAAAGACGTTCCCCTCCGCCTTCTCAGGGTTCCCAGGTCACCCTCAGCTCCCCGTCCCGGGCGTCGGCCCGGAATCTCGAGCCGTCCTTCCAATGCAGGGTAATGGGGATCTTCACCCGCTCGTCGATCCGCCGCTTCAGGAAACGGGCTCCGTACTTCAGACTGAACCCGATCTCCACCAAGGCGTCCAAGGCTGCATCCGTATATTCAAAAAATTTGTCTTGGGTTCCCAGATTCTCTTGCAAACGCTTCAAATAGCGCTGCGTAATCTCCCGCACTTCCTCCAGCGTCAGCGGGGAGAAAACTAAAATGTCGTCGATCCGGTTCAGGAATTCCGGGGAGAAGTGGTTTTCCGCTTCCTTCAAAATCGACCGCTTCACCGCGGTCAGGTGCTGGGAATCGACCAGGAACCCCAGGGGCTTCAGGAACCGTTTGAATTCATCCGACCCGAGGTTGGAGGTCATGATTACCACCGTGTCGCTAAAATAAACTTTCCTTCCGCGCCCGTCGGTCAAAAACCCTTCGTCGAAAACCTGGAGAAAGAGGTTGAGAACGTCGGGGTGGGCTTTTTCCAGCTCGTCCAAAAGGACCACCGTGTAAGGGTTGTCCCGCACCTGATTCGTGAGCAGCCCGCCTCTTTCCGAACCCACGATCCCCCGCGGCATGCCGATGAGCTTGTCCACGGAAAGGGTTCCATCCCGGTACTCGGACATGTCGAGGCGGACCATCTTCTTTTCATCCCCGAAGAGAAATTCGGCCAGGGCCTTGGCCAGCTCCGTCTTGCCGACGCCGGTCGGCCCCAAAAAGAGGAGCACCCCGTCCGGCCGCTCGAAGTTCTCCTTCAAAGGACCTTTGTTCAGACGCAGATTGCGGGCCAGAGCCTGGATGGCTTCCTGCTGGCCCACCACCCTCCCGGTCAGGGCTTTTTCAAGATCCTTCAGCCGCTCGGTGGTATCCCGGAAAACCATTTCCCGGGGAATACGGGTTTCCTGAGAGATGACGCGGATCACGTCTTCCGGAAGAACCGGGCGATCGGTATTTTCCAGCTCGACCCGCACCGAGGCGGTGTCCAGCCAGTTGATCGCCTTGTCCGGAAGGCGCAGATTGTGCTGATAGCGGGGCGCCATGGTCAGGGTCGTTTCGATCGCCTCATCCGTGATGCGGACGGAATAATTCTTTTCCAGGCGCGGGCGGATTCCCCGCAGGATCTCCCGGGCCTCGAGGAGGGACGGCTCCGGGATGGTCACGATGCGAAACCGTCTGGCCAAAGCCTCATCTTCCGCAATGTGGGTCCTGTATTCCGTCATCGTGGTCGCCCCGATCATCTGCACTTCTCCCCGGGCCAGCGAAGACTTGAAGATCGTGGCGGCATCCGTCGGGACTCCCAAAGCCGTGCCCGCTCCGATCAGGGTATGGGCCTCGTCGACGAAAAGGATGAGGTTTTGCCGGCGCCGGACCTCCTTGATCACGTTCTCAATCCGGTCTTCGAACATCCCCCGAAACATCGTTCCCGCCACCAGCGTGTTCATCTGCAGGTTGACGACCTGGAAATTGCGAATTCGCTTGGGGACGGCTTCCGGTTCCAACTCCATCTTGGCGGCCAAGCCCTCGACCACCGCGGTTTTTCCCACCCCCGGTTCCCCCAGGATCATCACGGAATTGGGCCGGTCCCGGTGGCAGAGAATTTCCATCACCTGTCGGATTTCCCCGTCCCGGCCGATGATCGGCGGAAGTTTTCCTAGACGGGCCAGTTTGTTGAGGTTCACCCCAAAATTGTTCAAATAAGGCGGGAGGTCGTAGCGCTTTTTGAATTCTTCGGTTTTCTCTTCCGCGCTTTTGGTCTGCAGCGAGATCAGCCGGGTGATGGCGCCCGGTTCCACGCCCATATTTCTCAGGACCCGCACGGGAATGTTGTGCCCTTCCTGAAAAATGGCTTTGAGGAGATCCGTCGTCTCGATGACTTTCCGGCCCGAATGAATCGCCGAATCCCACGCCAATTTGAAGATAGTCTTGGTGGAAGGAGGAACCTTCATTCCTCCCCCCGTGATTTGTTTGGATCCGCCGAGGTATTCTTCCAGGGAATGGACAACTTTGTTCGGGCTCAGGTTCAGTTTCCCGGCAAGATCCGC
>Ga0315286_10007685_pt1 | contig 10575 bp, 6 predicted proteins | sample YL17G10_0_MG_FD_205038 | JGI IMG/M metagenome (GOLD analysis project Ga0315286, IMG submission 205038) | Sediment microbial communities from Yellowstone Lake, YNP, Wyoming, USA - YL17G10_0 | ecosystem: Environmental > Aquatic > Freshwater > Lake > Sediment | place: USA: Wyoming | collected...
CTCGAGATGGAGCATGGCGGCATGCCGGAAGTGCTGGCCGACGTTTACGCCATCATCGCTGACCGCAAATACCTGGACTATGCCCGTCTCTACTCGCACCACGCAATGATGGATCCCCTCGCCGAGGGCAACGACAACCTCACCGGCAAGCACGCCAACACCCAGATTCCCAAGTTCATCGGTTTCCAGCGCATCCATGAACTGTCGGGCGACGCGAAGCCGGCCGCCGCCGCCGAATTCTTCTGGAAGACGGTCGTCAAGGATCGAACCTGGGTCAACGGCGGCAACAGCATGCACGAGCTCTTCCCGGAACCCGAGAGCATGGGTGAGAACATCACGCACGATAACGGGCCGGAGACCTGCAACACCTACAACATGCTCAAGCTCACCGCGGCGCTCTACCGGAAGAAGCCGGATGCGGCCTATCTCGACTATTACGAGAACGCCCTCTTCAACCATATCCTCACTTCGCAGGCGCCGCTCGCCGGCGCCGGCGCCTTCGCCTACTACACGCCGCTGCGGCCCGGTTACGCCCGCAGCTATGGCGCCGACTTCCACTCCTTCTGGTGCTGCACCGGCACGGGCATGGAGAACCACGCGAAATACGGCGAATTCATCTACACGGGCGACGACGCCGGCGTGTCGGTCAACCTCTTCATGGCCTCCGAGCTGCAATGGCCTGAGCGTGGGCTGGCCCTCCGGCAGGAGACGCGTTTCCCGGACGAGGCCGGCGCCACCCTGGTGGTGACGGCGGCGCCGGTGGAGCCGCTGACCATGCGGATCCGCCATCCCTTCTGGCTGGCGGCGAAGAAACTGGCCCTGCGCGTCAATGACAAGGCGGTGAAGGCGGCGTCGCGGCCCGGCGGCTTTGCCGAACTGACCCGCGGATGGAAACCCGGCGACCGCGTCCACGTCGAGCTTCCGATGAAGCTGCGCATGGTGCGTCAGCCCCAGTGTCCCGGTTGGGTGTCGCTGTTCTACGGTCCGATCCTGCTGGCCGGCGAACTGGGCGCCGAAGACCTGGAGCAGCCCGACTTTATCGGGAGCTATACCCCAGGCAAGGCGTTGCGGCCGCTGGCCCAGGCCCCCATGTTCATTGCCAACACCGACGAGGAAGCGCTGGCGCGCGTTGCGCCGGTGCCCGGGCGTCCCTGCGCCTTCCGCACGGCGGGGCTCGTGAGGCCGAAGGACGTGACGCTGGCGCCCCTCTTCCGCGTCCACTTCCAGCGCTATGCGATCTACTGGCAGCTCAGCGATCTGGCCCACTGGAAGGAGAAACAGCGGCAGATTGCCCAGGCCGAGAAGATGGAACGCGAACTCGACGCTCGCACCGTGGACCGCGTGCGCATCGGTGAGCAGCAGCCCGAGATTGACCACAACCTGCGCTCCGAGCATTCCCGGAGCGGCGCGGGCTCACAGGACAAACGCTGGCGCGTTGCTCGGGACGGCGGCTGGTTCAGCTATGAGTTGAAGCTGCCGCCGGCGGGCACGAAGGCCGCGGTACGCGTTCTCTACTGGGGCCGGGACCATGACCGCGAGTTCGAGATCCAACTCGACGGCACGGTGATCGCCACCCAGAAACTCCAGGGCGGCAAGGACGATTACTTCGGCGTCGAGTATCCCATCCCCGAAGCCCTGGCCGAGGGCAGGGACAAGGTCACCGTTCGTTTCCAGGCCAAACCCGGCAACACCGCCGGCGGCGTGTTCGACGTGCGCATTGTCACCGTGAAATAAACCGCGGCCGCGAGATCGGCGCTGATCACCGATGGCGGCAAAGGAGACCTCGGATGAGAAGAGTCCTGACAATCACAGCCCTGCTGGCCGCGTGTCTTGCCACGGCGATGCCGGCCATATCTCATGGCGGCGAGGTTCCGCTGTCGTCCCTCGACCTTGCGAAAGTGCGGCAGGGCTGGGGAACGGCGCAACGCGACCGCTCCGTCACCAGCCAGACGCTGTCCATTGCCGGCCGCCGGTGAGATTCGTACCGCCCTGAAGGCGAAGGGGGACTGCCCTCTGGGGAAAGCATTTGACAAGAGGCCATGCGGCGGGTAGCGTGGAACGTGGAGTGGTAAGGCCGGAATTTCGAGACAAAAGTGTGGCCCGAACCCCTGCCCATAGGAGTTGAAACGGAGCGGAGCATGGCGCAGATACAGTTCAAGGGGAAGGCCTTTGTCCAGAATCACCATCTCCTGGTGAAATACCACGAGTTGGTCCCGGTCAAGTCGAAGAGCCTGACGGACAAGGTGAGTCTGCGCGACAATCTGATCATCCACGGCGACAATCTCGCGGCGCTCAAGGCTCTGCTGCCCATGTATGCCGGAAAGGTCAAATGCGTTTACATTGACCCGCCCTACAACACCGGCAACGAGAACTGGCGCTACAACGACAACGTGAATTCCCCCATGATGCAGGACTGGCTGGGCAAAGTCGTGGACCGGGAAGATTTGACTAGGCACGACAAGTGGCTCTGCATGATGACGCCGAGGTTGAGACTTCTCAGGGAACTACTAAGAGATGATGGCGCGGTGTTCATCAGCATTGACTACAACGAAGAAGCGCATCTTCGAATGTTGATGGATGAGATCTTTGGGGAGGACAACTATCGGAACACTTTTGTGGTCGCCCGCGTGAAGAAGAACATCCAGGAGCGGGAGAAGGTTCGCTCGGCAAACTTCGGTTATGATGCTGTGCTCTTTTATGCCAAGTCCGAGCTCTGTTTGATAGATCCTCCCAAGAGAGCGCACACAAAGAAATCCCGCTGGCATGCATTCGATGCCCCTGGGGTTCGTCCAACGATGGAATACCCTTTGTGGGAACAAAAACCACCATCAGGCAGGCACTGGATGTATGAGGAGGATAGGGCAAGAGAGATGATCAGGAGGGGGGATTTGAGACAAAACCCGAAGACGGGCAGCATTCAATACCTCCTTCGCGCTTCAAATTATACGCTTCTCGATACAGACTGGACGGATGTGCAGGAATATGACTCGCGGTGGAATTTCCCCAATGGCGAAAAGAATGTCGAATTGCTTAAGCGGATTATTCGAATGCTGGATGATGAGGAAGGCGCAATTGTTCTTGACTCCTTCGCCGGTTCTGGCACCACAGCGCACGCTGTTTTGGCTTTGAACAAAGAAGACGGCGGCAACCGCCGCTTCATCCTGATCGAATGCGAGGATTACGCCAACACAATCACGGCTGAGCGCGTCCGGCGCGTGATCAAAGGCGTTCCGGCGGCGAAAGACGAAGCCCTGAAAAAGGGACTCGGCGGGTCGTTCAGCTTCTTTGAACTGGGCAAGCCGATAGAGTTGGAGAGCATCCTCGACGGCACGAACATGCCGACCTACAAAGAGTTGGCGCGGTATGTGTTTTACACGGCGACGGGCGAGGAATTCGACGAGAAGGCGGTGGATGAGAAAAAGAGTTTTATCGGCGAGAGCCGAAATTACCAGGTCTATCTGTTCTACGAGCCGGACGTGGAGAAGCTGAAGAACATGGCCCTGACGCTCGACATGGCCAAGGCTCTTCCGCCGTTGAAGAAAGACAAACGGCGGCTTGTCTTTGCTCCGACGAAGTATCTGGACCAGGATCATCTCGACCAGTTCCGCATTGATTTCGCCCAATTGCCTTTCGAGATTTACGAATTGACACGGTGAGATACGATGGCTTCGAAAACTCAAGACATTCCAGTTGCCTCCAGCGTTCTCCGGTGGGCGCGGGAAACCATCGGGAAGACAACGGCGGACGTTGCCCGGCGGCTCGATATGAGCGAAAACATCGTCTTGAAGTGGGAATCAGGCGAGAAAACTCCCACGCTCGCGCAGATCCGGCAATTGGCGAAGTTCTATAAACGGCCGCTGGCGGCCTTTTTCCTGCCCCATCCGCCGTCAGAGCCGGCCCCTCCAGCCGACTTCCGCACACTCCCCCGAACACTGAAAAAGCCATTCTCGGAGAAAACGCTTCTTGCTTTGCGCCGCGCCCGAAGATTGCAGTCCCTGGTGACCGAGTTGGCGACTGCCTCAGACCAGCGGATGGAAGCCGGGATTGGCGAGGCCTCACTTTCCGACGATCCGGAAGACCTGGCGTCGAGAACCCGGGAAAGCATCAGGGTGCCGATCAAAGAGCAGCTTTCTTGGAAAAAGGAATCCGACGCTTTGGCCGAATGGAAAAAAGCCGTTGAAGCGCTTGGGATTCTGGTTTCCGAGTTGTCTTTTCCGATCGAGGAGGGCCGCGCTTTTTCCCTCGCCGACAAGGCTTCCCCGGTTATCGTTGTGAACAGCAACGATGCCATCCACGGCCGTATTTTCTCTCTCTTCCACGAATACGGCCATCTGCTCCTGGGCCAAAGCGGCATCTGCGACTTGACCGAGGAAGGCAAGTCAGTGGAACGGTTCTGCAACAGATTTGCGGGCGGATTCCTAGTTCCAAAGGGCGCGCTGGTGGAGAATGAGGTCACAAAGAATCATACGGGCGGGTCGAGATGGTCGGATGAGGAGCTTCTGCGCCTGACGCAAGAGTTCAAGGTAAGCCGTGAAGTCATTCTGCGGCGTTTTTTGATCCTCGGCCTCACCGATGAGGCCTTCTACCAAAGAAAACGGGCGGAGTGGGAAATCCAACTCAAAGAGCAAACAAAACGGCGAATGGGGCGAAGGATTCCCGCAAGACAATGCCTTCGACAAAATGGTGTGCCGTTCGTCTCTTTGGCCTTGGAGGCGGCCCACCAGGACAAGATCACTTATCGCGACTTATCCGACTACCTGTCAATCAGCCTGAAACACCTGCCGACGGTGGAGTCGCTGGTGCGGGAAGAAAGAGCGCGTTATGGGTGATCTCTTTCCGGGGTACGTCATTGACACAAGCGCGCTGATAGATTTATGGAGACGCCACTACCCACGAGACATCTTTCCCAGTCTGTGGGAAAGACTCGAGAAACTTACGCACTCCGGAGAACTGATAGCGCCGCAGGAAGTGATAAACGAGCTGGAGCAACAGCACGACGAACTGCTTGCCTGGGCCAAGAAGAGGAAGTTTGCGAAGGAACTGGACGAGGAACAACTCAATTGGGTCAGCAAGGTTCTCCGCGTGTTTCCGGATTTGGTTGACGAAAAGAAGGCGGTCACCGATGCCGATCCTTTCGTAGTTGCCCTCGCGGGCGCGAAAGGCTGGAAGGTTGTGACGTCGGAAAAGCGCGGCGAGAAAGGCAAAAGGAAAAAAATCCCGGACGCTTGCGATCATTATGCGATTAAATGCCTTTCCTTGGTTGACTTCTTCCGCGACAAAGACTGGAACTTCTGAGGTTGATGCAATGCAACTGAAGAAATATCAGCAGAGGGCCTTGTCGGAGATCAGGAGTTATCTGGAACACCTGGCCTCCTGGAAGAAGAAGGCCGACGCCAACCCCGACCACGAAATCAACTTTCCTGCAACGGCCTGGGAAAAGGCCGGGGTTCTCCGTCCCTATCTTCCCCGCAAGAACGGTCTGGGCCATCCGTTGCCGACGTTTTGCCTGAAAATCCCGACGGGCGGCGGCAAGACGCTTCTGGCGGTCAAGACGATAGACCTCGCGAATATGATCTATCGAAGGCGCCGGACCGGCCTGGTCTTGTGGATCGTGCCGACGACGCAGATTTACCGGCAGACGATTCGGAGCTTGAAGGACCGGGATCATCCCTACCGCCAGCACCTGGATATAGCAAGCGGCGGGCATACGATGGTTCTGGAAAAGACGGATAGGTTTTCGCCGCGGGATATCGAGGAAAGCTTGGTCGTGCTGATGCTCATGCTGCCTTCGGCGAACCGCAAAACCAAGGAGACCTTGAGGGTCTTCAAAGACAGCGGCGGCTTCCAGGATTTCTTTCCCCCGGAAGACGACATAAAAGCCCAGGAAGCCCTTCTCAAACGCTTTCCGAATCTGGACACCTACGAAAAGGAAACCGGCTTTTGGGGCAAACAGGTCAAGACCTCGCTGGGCAACACCCTTAGGATGCTTTCGCCGCTGATTATCCTCGACGAGGGACACAAGGCTTACAGCGAGGGGGCGCAGGCCACCTTGCGCGGCTTCAACCCGTGCCTTATCACGGAGCTTTCCGCGACTCCCGCGCAAAGCAATATCCTGGTGGACATCGCGGGGCGGGACTTGCACCGCGAGGAAATGATCAAGTTGGACCTGCACGTGGTCAACAAGGCGAGTCCGGACTGGAAAGACACCCTTCTCGCCGGTGTTGACAAACGCAACTTGCTGGAGGAAAAGGCCAAGGAATACGAGGCAAACACGGGAATACACATCAGGCCGATCTGCCTTATTCAAGCGGAGCGCACGGGGAGCGATCAGCAAGGCGGGCGCTGGATTCACTCCGAGCAGGTCAGAGAGCATCTGATCAAGGTTGTGGGCGTTCCAGAGGACCAAGTCGCGGTCAAGACCAGCGAAAAAGACGAACTGAAAGAGGTGGATGACACGGGCGGGCTTATGGCCCGCGACTGCAAAATCCGGTACATCATCACCAAGCAGGCTCTTCAGGAGGGCTGGGACTGCGCTTTCGCTTATGTCCTTGTGATTCTCACCAATCCTTCATCGAAGAACGCCTTGACGCAGCTTGTGGGGCGCGTCTTGCGCCAGCCCTACGTCCGCAAGACCCAGGTTCAAGAGCTCGACGAGAGTTACGTCTTTTGCTTCCAGCAGCGTGCCGACGCATTGCTTGAGAGCATCAGAAAAGGCTTTGCCGAGGAAGGCTTAGGAGATTTGCGCGGTCATATCACGGCGGAAAACGAGCGCGACGGCCCGAGCAACGGGTCGGACAGGCTTTTCGAGATTCGAGACCGGTTCAAGAAGGCGGGCAACCGGACCATTCTCCCGATGTTCGTGGTCAAGGAGGGAGCCCGCTGGCGCCCCGTGAACTATGAGATGGACATAGCGGCGCGAATACCGTGGAACAAAGTGAACATAGAACCGGTCACAAAACAGACGCTTTCGTTTTACGAGCAAAAAGACAAAGAGATCGGCGTCACTCTGTCAGGCGACAAGCACCGCCTGATTGAGACGAAAGGAGTGACGGAATTGCCCGAGGGCGGCATCCATGTTGATCCTGTCTTTATGACCCGCCAGATTTGCGACATCGTCCCAAACCCTTGGCAGGCCCATGAATTCGCCGCAATGGTCCTGGCGCATTTCCGGAATGCGCCGGGCAATGCGGAGCGGGCAGAGCAACTTCTCGCGAACAGTTTTGTCCTTCTCATCGAGGAATTGCGGAAGCAACTGGAGGCTGAGAAGGAGCGGCTGGCCGAGCGCGAATTTCGGGAGATGCTGAAAAGCGACAAACTTCGCTTTCTCATCATCGGAAACAATTTCGACTGGACTTTTCCGAAGACTGTTGTGGTGAAGCCAACATCAAAGACGCTGAACCGCAAGGACGGCAGCCCCCTGCAGCTGAGCTTGTTCGATTTCGTTCCGGAGGAGGACTTCAACGAAACCGAAAAGGCGGTTGCCTGGTATCTGGAGAACCACCGGCGGCTTTTCTTCTGGTTTAGGAATCGCTCGCGCCACGACTACTCGATACAGGCCTGGCGCAAGCACCGCATATATCCCGACTTCATCTTCACCGCAACCGAGAAAGCGGCGAAAACCGATTATGATCGCGTTTACGTGGTGGAGACGAAAGGACTGCACTTGAAGGATAATGCCAAGACGGACTACATACGCAAAGTGTTCGACATGTGCACTCGACACGCGAAGTCCCGGAACTGGAACGAGCTCGGCATGGAGATGAAAGACAAGATTCTACGGTTTGAAGTCCTATCGGAGGATGAATGGCAAGCCAAACTGAATGAGATACTGCAAGAATAACAGTCCCCGGGTCTCAGATTGGTCTGGAAAAGTGGTTGCCCAATTCGCGCAAATCCCGCGCCGCGCTCCGTGTGAATTCAGGGACCCGTCATGCTATTCTGAACCACTGTGCCCTGACCCGGATCACCGATGAAAATCGGCCCGCGGCTCCCACCTGAGAGCCTGGAAGCGGCCGCAACCAACAAGAGGGGGATCCAACAATGAAGGCACACGTGACCGCAGTGGCGCTTGGTGTTCTGGCGATGACCGGCGCCTGTCAGCACACGGGCGGCGCCGCGCGCAGCGGGTCTGACAAGCCCGTCGCGGACAACCCCGTCCCGGACGCGGCGGCACGGTGCCGGCTGTCGGCCGATTTCTCCTGGCGATTCCGTCTCGGCGAAGTGGCGGACGGAGAGAAGCCCTTGCTGCCCGACGCCGACTGGCGGACCGTGGACCTGCCGCACGACTGGAGCATTGAGGGAGCGTTCGACCCGAAGAATCCGATGGGCGGCGCGGGCGGTTTCCTGCCCGCCGGCGCCGGCTGGTACCGCAAGAGCTTCAACGCGCCGGAAGACTGGCGCGGAAAACGGATCGGTGTCGAGTTCGAGGGGGTGTACATGAACGCCGACGTGTGGATCAACGGCGTCCATCTCGGCAAGCATCCCTACGGCTACACGTCCTTCCGCCACGACCTTACGCCGCACCTGAAATTCGGCGCGGCGAACCTCCTCGCCGTGCGGGTGGACAATTCCCAGCACCGCAACACGCGCTGGTACAGCGGCTCGGGCATCTACCGACACGTGTGGCTCACGGTGACCCACCCGGTGCACGTGGCGCCATGGGGCGTCTTTGTCGCCACGCCCGAGGTATCCCCGGACCGCGCGACGGTCGCGGTGCGGACCCGGGTCGTCAACGAATCCGGGGCCCGCGCCGCCCTCACGCTCAAAACCTCGGTTCTCGGTCCTGACGGACGGAAGCTCGGCGAAGCGGAGTCCGCGGTGGAACTGGCCGCGGGCGCCGAACAAGAGACGGAGCAGGCCCTCGCGGTTGCCGAACCCGCGCTGTGGTCGCCGCAGACGCCCCGCCTCTACCGGGCCGTCACGCAGGTTTCGGTCGGCGCCCGCCTGCTGGACGCGGTGGAGACGCCCTTCGGCATCCGTTCCATCCGCTGGTCCGTCCAGGACGGATTCCAACTCAACGGCAAGACGGTCAAGCTCTGCGGCGGCTGCGTCCATCATGACAACGGCTGCCTCGGCGCCGCCGCGTTCGACCGCGCGGAAGAGCGCCGCATCGAGCTCCTCAAGGCCGCCGGGTTCAACGCGGTCCGCACTTCCCACAACCCGCCCTCACCCGCGTTCCTGGACGCCTGCGACCGCCTCGGGCTGCTCGTGGTGGACGAGGCATTCGACTGCTGGGAACAGGGCAAAAACGATCACGACTACCACAAGGACTTCAAGGATTGGTGGCGGCGCGACATCGAGGCGATGGTCCTGCGCGACCGCAACCATCCTTCGGTCGTGATCTGGAGCATCGGCAACGAGCTGCCGGAGCAGGCTCAGGAAGCGGGCGCGCGGACCGGACATATCCTGGCCCAACACGTCCGCAAGTTGGACGCCACCCGCCCCGTCACCGCCGCCATTTGCCCCACCGGAACATGGGCGGATACCGACGGCCTTTTCGCCGTTCTCGATATCGGGGGCTACAACTACACCCTGAACAACCAGGCCGAGGATCACCGCCGCGCGCCCTCCCGCATCATGTCGTCGCTGGAATCCTTCCCCAAAGACATGTTCGCCTACTGGAGCCTCGCCGCGGACAACCCCTACATCATCGGCGACTTCGTCTGGACCTCCCTGGACTATCTCGGCGAGGCCGGAATCGGGCGTTATCAATACCAGAAAACCGCCGATCCCACCGGCGGCGGACACGGCATGGACGCCCTTTTCCCCTGGCACGGCGCGTACTGCGGCGACCTGGATATCTGCGGATTCCGCAAGCCGCATTCCTACTACCGCGACATCGTTTGGAACCGCGGCGACCGGGTCTACATCTCCGTGTGCGAGCCGCGGCCCGAGGGGTCCCACGTCAACGCCAACCCCTGGGGAGTCCCGCCGGCCCAAGCCAGCTGGACCTGGCCGGTGCCTGAGGGCGCCGAGATCCAGGTCGAGGTCTATTCCGCGTGCGACGAGGTCCGGCTCTATCTCAACGACAAGCTCCTCGGCCGGCAGCCCGCGGGCCGCCGACAGGAGTTCAAGGCTGTGTTCAAGGTACCATACGCCGCGGGCACGCTCAGGGCCGTCGGACTGCGCGGGGACAAACCCGTGGCCGAGCATGTTCTGCGCACGGCCGGGCCGGCCGCGCGGATTCGCCTTGCGCCCGACCGCAAGGATGTTCGCGCCGACGGACAGGACCTGGTCTTCTTCGACGTCGAGGTCATTGACCAGGAAGGCGAGCTCCGGCCCGACGCCGCCAACCAAATCCGGTTCACGATCAGCGGTCCCGGTGTCATTGCCGGCGTCGGCAACGCCGACATGACCAGTTGCGAGCCGTACCAGGGGGATCGGCGCAGCGTGTTCCAGGGCCGCGCGCAGGTCGTTGTCCGCACCAGGAAGGGCGCGGCCGGCAGGATCCGCCTGAAGGCGGAGTCGCCGGGACTCAAGGGCGCCGAGGCGTCCGTCCGAAGCCGCGTCTAGGACCAGACTCCACAAACGATTCTGGTTAGCCCTTATTGATACAGGCATAAGTAATGTCCTATG
>Ga0315286_10007686_pt1 | contig 10574 bp, 6 predicted proteins | sample YL17G10_0_MG_FD_205038 | JGI IMG/M metagenome (GOLD analysis project Ga0315286, IMG submission 205038) | Sediment microbial communities from Yellowstone Lake, YNP, Wyoming, USA - YL17G10_0 | ecosystem: Environmental > Aquatic > Freshwater > Lake > Sediment | place: USA: Wyoming | collected...
ATGGCCGTGGCAGTAGGCCTTCTCCTTCTTGCACACGCAATCGATCACGAGAAAACGGTCGTGCCTCTGGAAGTGGGCATCGATGTCGTTGTGGGGCTCCCGCTCGAGCCATTCGGGCTTGAGCGAGCCACGGTAGGGAATGACGCCCTGAGTGCCGGGCCGCGGCGAAAAAATCTTCTCGCCCCCGCCCTCAATCACGTACTGCTCGTAGATCTGGGCAAATTCTTTGTTGGCCGGCGTCTTGCTTTCATTCATATAACCTTCGTACCAGCCAACTATGAAAGGAGACAGCCGGTATGTCTTCACACTCTCGGCCTTCGGTTTCTGGCCGGACTTTGCCTCGCCCTTTGCCGCTGCTTGACTGGCGTATTGATGGCCCAATGTGTCAATGCGAACCTTGCGCTTGGATACCATGCTCTCGAGTAATGCGGTTACATCGGCTTCAGGAAGGCTGACCCGGTCCGCGATCTCGGCAGCAGTCTCGAGCTTGCGGCTCATCGTGCTGGCCGCTAGGGCCTCCTCGGGCGAGAACGCCATCCTGAGCAGCTTCATCTCCAGCCTGTTGGGTGTCCGGGTAAAGCCGCCGGGTAGTGCCTCCAGCGCATCCGCAAGTCGTTCGTATATATCTACTGATTTCTTAGATTCACTCATGAACTCTTCCTCCTACCTGACCACTCTGCGCGAAAGGAACTCCCGGTACGGCGCGACTGAACGCCACGCCGTACCGGCTCCTATGAATATTAACCCTTGCCGAAACTCTGCAAGGTGCGCTCAATAATCTCATTCTGCACGCCCACGTGCAGCTTGGTAAAGAAGGCGCTGAACCCGGCTACCCGAACCACAAGGTCGCGGTAGTTTTCCGGGTGCTTCTGTGCGTCTCTCAGCTTCTCGGTATCCAGCACGTTGAACTGGATGTGATAACCGTTGTTGACGAATAAAGTCCTGACCAGGTTCATCACATTGTCCCGGCCCTTGCGCGTCTGGAGCTGATCGGGCGGGAGTTTCATATTCATGTGCGTGGCGCACCACTTCACATGATCCAAACCTTTGGCGGCCGACATCACCAACGCGGTAGGTCCGTTGACGTCGGTGCCCGGCATTGCCGAAACGCTGCCATCGGTAAGCGCCGCTCCGGCCTTCTTGCCGGTTGGCAAAGCGCCGGTCACCAGGCCCATCAGGTTATGGATGCTCTTGGTGTACTGGTCGAGCGAGGTCTTGATGTCCTTGCTGATGTAGTTGCCGCCGCCATCGACGTTGTTGAAGGCTTTCAGGATGCTTTCGTTGACCCGGTAGAGCAGCTTGTTCATCTCCGGGATGTCGTTGCCGTGTTTCGGCGCGTCCTGATAGCACATCTTGTGGACTTTCTCGTATTCGCCTTCGAAGTTGGCCGCCAGAGCCTTCTTCAGCTCGGCCATGGTCAGCTTCTTCTGGTCGAACACCAGATACTTCACAGCCATCAGCCCGTTGGCGGCATCCACGCCACCGACGGAGATCTGGGCGACCGTGTAGTAATTGGCCCCGCCGGCCCAGGTCTCGGTGCCGGTCTCGATGCATCCGCCGGTCAGGATGGAGCGCCAGGTGCAGGGGAGGAAATCCGCCTGCAGGATGTTAGAGATCCAGGCTGCATGGCGAAGAGTGTCCTCACAGAATTGGAGCTGTTTCTCGAATGCCGCATACAATTCCTCAAAGTCCTTGAAATTCTCGGGATCGCCTGTCTTGGGCCCGACCTGCGTTTTGGTGCGGGGATCAAAGCCGTCGTTCAAGGTCAACTCGAGGATCTTGCCAAGGTTGGGCTGCCCCTCCACCGGGTGACCGGTCTCATACGGGAGGTAGCTTCCCACGCAAGCCCCGACACAGGTGCGCCTGGCTTTGCCGAGCGGCAGATCGCCCATCCTGTCGGTGTGGCCCCAGAGATGCAGGGCCCGTTTCATCATCACATCAGCGTTGACGAACTGCGGAAGACCAATGCCGGTCCCAATCACATCGAGCACTTTCTCGATGAGCTTACCCGAGGTATTCGGGGTCAGCGCACACGACAGCGGAGGCTGGGGCAAAGCCAGGTATCCACAGGCATCGAGAACCACGTAGTCCATTTCCGCCGTGGCATCGTCACCATCCTCGGTATAGCCCCCGAGGGTGATACTCTGCCCCAGATCGGCGGAGTTCTGGATAGCGACCTTCTCGCCATAGTAGTAGTTGATCTCATTCAGCTTGATCACGAGGTTCTCGAACATGAAGACCGCGTCGTCATAGGTGACGAGCCCGGCCGCCTTGTCGGCCTGATAGAAAGGCTCAAGGTTCTGACCCAGATAAGCTTCGGAGTAACCGCAGCCGACCTGCTCGAGTTCTGCCACTAGGTGACAGAGGAAGTGACACTGCATGGCCTCGCGCAGGTTGCGAGCCGGATGCTCGGGAATCCATTCGCAGGTTTCCGCGATGGAGATCAGCTCCGCCTTGCGGGTGGCGTTTTTCTCTTTAGCCGCCATTTCGCGGGCCAGCTCGGCATAACGATGGGCATAGCGGATCACCGCCCTCATCACGATGAGGGATGCCTCATAGAAGTAGAACTTGTTGAGGTTCGGCATACGCATCTCCAGGGCCATCTGCCGCTCCTCCACCTCCTTGATCATGCTGGCAAGGCCCTCCCGGTACACCCGTGGGTAGTTAAGATTGCCGCCACCGGCCGGCCAGTCAGAGAACGCCGCAATGAGGCCGGCTTCGTAGGTGGGGTTCGCATCGTATCCAAAGCGCTTTTTAAAGATCTCTGCTGTCCGCGGTTTCATCGCACGTTTGCCCCAGTATTCGAGCGCCCACGCGTTCGCCTTCTTGTCTTCCGGAGTCGGCGACTTTTCGATCGTCTTCTCCTCCTTCATCCAATCCACCTGCCATTCGGGATAGGTGTAAACGCCGTTGGTCATGCCTGCCATGGCGCCGACAAAGAGGTTGTCGTCGATGTATAGCTTTTTCCGCTCCAGCAAAGCAGCCATGAACTTGGCTCGACGGAGGATCTGCGAATCACCGGCGGTGTCCTCGTAAACCTCTGACATGATCCTGACCCGCTCGAAGTCGAGGTCCTGCGGAGTGCTCCTGAGTTGTTCTTTCAGCCGGTCGATCCGTGCTTTATCGGCTGTTACCCGCCCTGTGGAACTCTTCTTTGCATCCTTTGTCTTTTCCATTTTTGTTTTCTCCTCTCGTTTCATTTTTTTAAAGTAGCTCGTCTATGTTTTGTTGCGCATCACCGGACCGGCGGTGATGACGGTTCCCTTAAAGCCAGGCCCGGCCGCCCGGATGAACCCGATTTGCCGAACGCCGCCCTGCATCCTTCGCCCTCCATCATTTCGATCCCCCCGCACGATGCGATCGCGACAGCATGCCTCCGGAGATGTTCCGGGCCTTGAAACCGTTCTGCAGAAGGATGCGCGTCGCGTAGTAGGCGCGCTGGGCGGAACGGCAGATGACGAGAATCTCGCGGTCGCGGGGGAGCTCGCCCAGCCGCGCGCGGAGCTCCGGCAGCGGGATGTTGAGCGCGCCCGCCACCTGCTCCACGGCGAGCTCGGGAGGATTGCGCACATCGAGGAGGAACTTGCCGTCCACGGAGTCCCAGTGGCTTATCGGCATGTCGCCGCGGAGGATGTCCGCCGCGACCATACCGGCGAAGTTGACGGGGTCCTTCGCGCTCCCGAAGGGCGGCGCGTAGCAGAGCTCGGCCTCTTCCAGGTCGTATATGGTGCAGCCCATCTGGATCGCCATCGCGAAGGAATCGATACGCTTGGGAACGCCCTCCTCGCCGAGCACCTGCGCCCCGAGGAGGCGCCCGTCGGATTTCCGGAAGAGCACCTTGATGGCGAGCATCTTCGCCCCCGGGTAGTACCCCGCGTGCGAATTCGGGTAGAGGTATATCTTCTCGAAGTCTTTTTCCCCGAGCTGGACAAGGAGCTTCTCGCTGGCGCCCGTCTGGGCGATCGCGGCCTCGAAGATCTGACAGATCGAGGTGCCCTGCGTGCCGCGGAAACGGGAGTCGCGCCCGGCAATCACGTCGGCCGCGATCCGGCCCTGCCGGTTCGCCGGCCCGGCCAGCGCGACGAGCGCCCACTGGCCGGTGACGAAATCCTTGACCTCGACCGCGTCGCCGACCGCGAAGATATCCGGGTCGCTCGTGCGCATGTGCTCGTCGACGCGGATCCCGCCGCGCTGGCCGATCTCGATCCCGGCCATCTTCGCGAGCGCGGTCTCCGGGCGCACCCCGATCGCGAGGATCACGATGTCCGCCGGATGTCTCTTTCCTGAGCTCGTGAGGATTTCCAGAGAACCGTCCGCGGACTGCCGGAATTCGGCCACGCCGTCGTTGAGCTCGAGCCGGACACCGTGCTTCACCATGTAGCCTTCGACGAGACGCGCCATTTCCGGATCCAGCGGGGGCATGACCTGATCGAGCCTCTCGATCAGCGTCACTTCGAGCCCGAGGTGAACCAGGTTTTCCACCATCTCCAGGCCGATGAAACCGCCTCCGACCACCACCGCACGCTTCGGCTTCGTCACCGTCTGGTAGCCCGTGTACGAGTTCATTCCCGATAGATCCGCCGCACCCCGCTCGAGCCACTCGCGCATGCTCCTCGCGTCCGGCACGGTCCTCAACGAGAAGATCCCCGGAAGATCGATGCCGGGAAGCGGCGGACGGATCGGAGCCGCCCCGGGCGACAGCACGAGCGTGTCGTATTTCTCGGTGGTCACCTCGCCGGTTTCGTGATCCTTGAGCTGCACGGTTTTCTGTTTGGGCGAGATGCCGACCACCTCGCAGCGCGTCCGGCAATCGATCGCGAACTGAGAGCGAAACGTCTGCTCCGTCGCCACCAGGAGGCTCGACTCTTTTTCGATCGCGCCCCCGACATGGTAGGGAAGCCCGCAGTTCGCGTACGAAACGTACGGGCCGCGTTCCACCATGAGGATTTCCGCCTTTTCATCCAGCCTGCGCAGGCGCGCCGCGCACGACGCCCCGCCGGCCACTCCGCCGACGATGATCACTTTCATTGTTTTGCTCCTTTTATTGTTATTGTTTCGCTTTCTTGAAAACCGCGGGGTCTTCGTATCTTTTTGCGAGATAAAATCTCAGACCCATGGTGAATCCATGCGTCAACGAAGACATCCCAAAGGCATTGCCCGCCCTGGTCTCCGTCTCATACCTGTTCTCCAAGACGGCATAACCGGCGATGATGTCCATGATCGGTGAAACTGCATAACCGCTGTTGATCCATGCAGACCAGGTAAGTTCTGAACCAACGCCGAATCCGCCCAGGTCGGCTTTCAACTCGATCGGAACCCTCGGGTGCGGATAGTAATGTGCCTGAATCCCGATAATAGGATCCCAGAAGTCGGCATGTTCGTCGATTTCATCGGTGTTGATGATCCCTTCCACCGAACCGAACAAATTATAATTCGTGTACCGGAAACCGGCATAGGGATCCAGGATGAAATCATCCGCCAACCTGAATCTCATTCCCGCTTTCATCTCGAGTATGTGCCTTTTCAGACCAGGATCGAACGAAATGGACTGGGTGCCGTCTTCGCTCGTCCATAATTCTTTTTCTACTGCGTTATGGGTATACACCCAGGAAGGAGATAGAAAAAATTTGCCCTTGGATATTTCCGCATCCAGCATAAAGGCGCCGTAAAGCGCGCTTATAAAATCAGACGGCCCGATTTGAAAATCCTCGGAGAGTCTTTCCGATTGGACCTGGCCGTTTATTCCCGGCAGTACGAAGAAAGGCGTAATTTCAAAATTCCATTTACCAGGATTGCCCTTCGGATCATATTTCAGATCCTGGCCACGCAATTGAAAAGCCAACCCCAGGAAAACGACAATCAACGCATATTGAACCGGTATTTTTGGTGAAACGATCGTTATTCTATTCATTGGTGATATCCTTATGCCCGGTTTCTCGCCTTTTCGATGGTCTCGATACCCGTCGAACCCGAGATGGTGTCGAACCTGATCTCGGGTCGTTTGAGCGCCAGCTCCAAGGCCAGGAGCAGGTTGCGGTATTCGTCCGAGCGAATATGAAGGTCCAGATTTTCCTCGGCGCTCCACACTTCTTCGAGCATAAGGACGTTCTTTTCCAGCAGATCCTCATAGATATGGCAACTGAGACAGCCGGGGTCGACCTTGCACAGCTCGGCCACCGATCTGAGGATTTTCAATGCCTCACCGCTCTTTTGAGGCGGTATCGTCATCCTTATGATCGCTTGAATCATGCGCTTCTCCTCCGTGCCCTTGTCGAGAATAATTGCCGGCTTTTTTCAAAGTCACGTAGAGAATACTGCGAAATAAGTGCCAAGATTGAGTCGGAAGACGATTATTGTATCAAATCGTTGTTATTAAAAGAATTACAATGAAAAGAGTCGTGACGGTCGAATTGGAAGGGGCGAGGCTGTGTGCCGATATATCGGCAAAAGACATTATTTCGGCACTGTCTCGCTGGATCGCTTGATACCTAATTTCTTCATTTTCGCCTGGAGCGTCGTTCTTTTGAGGCCAAGAACCTCGGCGGCGCCGCCCTGTCCGGAGATACGCCACCCGGTCTTCTCCAGCACGGCCATCACATGCATCCGCTCCATGTCTTCGAGGCTGCCGACGGCGTATGTTTCTGAAAATGCTTGCTTGGGCATGGGAATGTCCAGGACTTTCCCCCTGCTCAAGATCATGGCGTGTTCGATCAGATTTCGCAGCTCCCTCACGTTGCCCGGCCAGGAATAGGACTGCAGGGCCTGTATGGTCTTCTTCGAAATGCTTTCCACCTCTTTTCCCATCTTCTTCTGAAATTCCTTGACAACTGACCGGACCAGGAGAGGAATATCTTCGGGACGCTCGCGGAGGGGTGGAATCACGATGGGAAACACGTTCAGCCGGTAGAAGAGGTCCCGCCTGAATTTGCCGTCCTTCACCTCTCGCTCGACGTCCCGGTTGGTGGCGGCGATGATGCGGACATCGACGTGCTGCGGCTTCGTCGAACCCAAACGCTCGAAGCTGCCTTCCTCGAGAAACCGGAGCAATTTGCTCTGAAGCTCGAGGGGAAGCTCTCCGATCTCGTCGAGAAAGAGGGTCGATCCGTCGGCAATCTCGAAGCGGCCGGCCATTCGCGTCAGGGCGCCCGTGTACGCTCCCTTTTCCCGGCCGAAAAGCTCGCTTTCGATCAGCGTGGGCGGCAGAGAGGCGCAGTTGACCGTCATCATCGGCCTGCCTTTACGGGAGCTCAGGCGATGGATGACCCGGGCCAGCAGGTCTTTTCCCGTTCCGGTTTCCCCCAGGAGGAGAACCGTGGAGTCCGTTCGGGCGACCTGCTCCGCCCGGTCCAGGGCCTTCTTCATCGCGGCGCTTTGCCCCACGATGTCCGTGTGCTCGACGAGGAGCTTGATCTCCTCCTGCAGATAGACGTTCTCCCTTTCGAGCCGCTGTTTGAGCTCCTCGATCTCTTTGAGGTTTTCTTTGAGCCGCTCCTCCATCAGCTTGCGTTCGGTGATGTCAAGCGACAATCCCATTAAGCGTTCCGGCTCTCCGGTCGATTTCGGATAGCGCTGCCCGCGGGACACAATCCATCTGATGCTTCCATCCGGGAGCACTATCCGGTAATCGCAGTGTAGGTTTTCGCCGGACTGGAGCGCGTGCTGCACATCCCGGTGGACCCGGTCCCTGTCCTCGGGATGGATCACCCTGAAGTAATTGTCATAGTGAATCTCTTCATCCGGGGCAAAATGAAACAGCTCCCGGCTCTTTGGCGAAACCCAAACCCTGCCGGTGTCGATATCCATGATCCACAGGCCTGCCCCCACGGCTTCAGTAGCCAGGCTCAGACGCGTCTCGCTTTCACGCAACGCCGTTTCGGTTTGCTTGCGTATGAGCGCGTTGGCAAACACCTGCGCGATGAGCTTGAACCCCGTCACTGCCGTCTCCGGCCAGTTTCTCTCTTCGCGCATGACGGCGAAGGTCAATATGCCGAATACCGGCCCGTCTCCGACCGATAACGGGACCACCACGTCGGACTTGGTGCCGTACGCGCGCAAATTCTCACGGTCCCGCTCCGCTTCGGGGGGGAGGTCGGTTATTTTCGAAAAAGCGACCGTCTTCCCGCCCAGGAGCGTCCGCGCTGTCCATGGGAAGAAATCCACCAGATTCATCCGCTCCGGCGAAGGCGGGCTTCCCGGAGGCTGATACAAATGCGTCAGCAGCGCCGTCCCGGGCTCTCCCTCACAGACTTGCCAAAGTGTGGAGCGGTCGAGATCGAGGAGCTCGCAGATGCGGCGCTGGGCGTCTTCGATGTCGCCGTCTATCCGGTCGGCAGGCAGGTTGATAAAGCGCGCGGAGATTTCGGACAGCAGCGTCTCAAACTTGAGCTGTTCCTCCAATTTCAATCTGTCTTCCCGACGCTCCAGGGCATTGACGAAGATCTCCCCCAGCAGGCGCAGCCGGGGGAAGTACTCGTGCGGCCAGGTCTGATGCCGGCGTGTGTGCTGTATCAGAATTATTCTCGAGATCCGACCACCGGAGGCCAGGGGGATGGTCAATGTGGATTTGATACTCATAGCCGCGAAAGATTGCCTGTCCCTCAGAGCTTCTTCAGGAAAGTCCCCCAACCGGCAGATGCTGAGATACTTACCCTCCATCAATCTCTCGGTACTCCATGGAAACAGTTCGGCGAGGTTTGTCTCCCCCGATACCTGTTCAATGCCTTCGCCATACTCGATATGCGTAACTCCGGCAAAGGCTTTGTCTTCCCGCACTTCCAGCAGACCGCACCGATCGACCTGGAAGAACTCCATTATCCGTCTCAAGGCATTGCGGATTTCGCCGTCGACCTGATCGAAAGGGATGGCTGAGAACCGCGCGGAAAGGTCAAACAGCAGCGTCTCGAACCTCAGCCGTTCCTCAAGACTCTCCCCCGATGTCACTATCTGTTCGTTTGCTGTTGCCGGGTCCGCCATTCGCGTCTCGAGGCGTTCCTCCAGTCCATCACGGACCTGCCCGAGGGCCTCCTCTGCCCGCTTGTGCCCGGTTATTTCCGCCTGCGTCCCTTTGTCAGCCTCCCTCAGGCGCTGCCGGGCGACATCGAGCCGCGTTCGAAGTTCCTCGATTTCAACGAGAAGCTGCTGCCTTGTTTGACTGCGCCTGTTCATTGCGTCGCCTTTTCTGGAAGGCTTGTGACCTTGCCCTCCATTATTTTAATCTAACCGCACGATGCGAACGCGACAGCATGCCGCCGGATATGTTCCGGGCTTTGAAACCGTTCTGCAGAAGGATGCGCATCGCGTGGCAGGCGCGCTTGGAGCGACGGGAAGATCTTTTTATACGCCGGATCGCCCGCGGCGCCGAAAAAAACAAGGGCGTCCGAGTGAGCCGCGCTCATGCCGGCCTCCTTACTTCGCACGCTTTTCGCGGTGCCCGCCGAACTGGAAGCGCATCGCCGAGAGAAGTTTGTCCTGGTAATCCGCTTCGCCCCGCGAGGAGAAGCGCGCGTAGAGCGCCGTGGTCAGGACGGGCGCCGGAACGGCCTCGTCGATCGCCGCGTTGATGGTCCATCGCCCTTCCCCGGAGTCGGAAACCCGTCCCTCGAAACCGCCGAGACTGGAATCCTCGGCCAGAGCCGCGGCCGTCAAATCGAGGAGCCAGGACGCCACGACGCTGCCGCGCCGCCAGACCTCGGCTATATCCGCCAGGTTGAAATCATAGCGGTAATGTTCCGGGTGGCGCAGCGGCGTCGTCTCCGCATCGACTTCATGATCGGCCCTCCCAATGTTTGCGGAACGAAGGATTCCCATCCCCTCCGCGTAGGCGGCCATGAGGCCGTATTCGATGCCGTTGTGCACCATCTTGACGAAGTGGCCGGCGCCGTTCGGTCCGCAGTGGAGGTAGCCGTGTTCGGCGGTGCCTTCGAGCTTTTCGCGTCCCGGCGTGCGCGGAATGTCGCCGCGGCCGGGGGCCAGCGTCGCGAAGAGAGGGTCGAGACGTGTCACGACGTCGTTTTCGCCGCCGATCATCATGCAGTAGCCGCGCTCCAGGCCCCATACGCCGCCGCTGGTTCCGACGTCCACGTAGTGAATTTTTTTCGACGCGAGCTCCTTCGCGCGCCGGATGTCGTCTATGTAATAAGAATTGCCGCCGTCGATGAGGATGTCGCCGGGCTCAAGCACCCCTGCGAGGCCGGCGATGCTGTTGTCAACGACAGCTGCGGGAACCATCAGCCAGACCGCCCGGGGTTTCTTCAGCTTCCTGATCAGGTCGGCGGGCGAGTTCGCCCCGATCGCTTTCTCAGCGACCAGCTCTTTCACCGGTTTTTCGGAGCGGTTGTACACGACGCATTCGTGGCCGCCTTTGATCAGCCGCCGCACCATGTTCGCACCCATCCGTCCCAATCCAATCATTCCCAGCTGCATGGATTTCTCCTTTAATGCGACTTATACGCCCGAAGACGCCGAATCAGCGCGTTGGTCGAGCTGTCGTGGCCGAGCTTCGGCTCGGACTGGCTTTCCAGCTCGTGGATAATCCGCTGGGCGAGCACTTTGCCCAGCTCGACACCCCACTGATC
>Ga0315286_10007687_pt1 | contig 10574 bp, 9 predicted proteins | sample YL17G10_0_MG_FD_205038 | JGI IMG/M metagenome (GOLD analysis project Ga0315286, IMG submission 205038) | Sediment microbial communities from Yellowstone Lake, YNP, Wyoming, USA - YL17G10_0 | ecosystem: Environmental > Aquatic > Freshwater > Lake > Sediment | place: USA: Wyoming | collected...
GCCTCGGCCAGAACGTTTGCCATCGACTGCGTGAAGCTGACGTCGTCCTTGGTGAAGAGACGTTGTGTCAGCGAAAACGCGGACAGAACGCCGAAGGCACCGGTCTCAGAGGCGATGATCACCGACACTCCTGAGGCCACCCCTTCGTTCTTCAAGAGCGCAGACTGTTCGAAGCGGGTTTCTGAAGACGTGTCGGCGACGAGAACGGGGCCCTCCGAGACGAGGGTGAATCCCGGCTGGGAGGCCGTTCCAGCGGGGGCGGTTGTGCCCAGGACATCTCCTGCGAAGCCCGTGGCGGCGACGAGGGTCAGTGTGGCCGGACCGGTCGCCTGGTGTATCTGGACGCGATCGACGAGCATCGCATCGGAGACCAGAACGGCCGCCTCGGCCAAGAGCTTGGTAGGCAACTCTCCCACAAGGGCCAGCCTGCCGAGTTCGGCAACCGCTTCCTGCTGGCGCGCACGCGACGCGACGGCTCGCACCATGTGGTCGAATTCGCGGGCCGTCGTCGTCAGCTCGTCCCCGGCCACAGTGGTCCGGCTCTCCGGCAGCCCAACGGAGAGATCGCCTCGACCTACGGCTGCTGCAGCCCGTCCCAGTCGGTTGACCCGCCGAAGCACCAGCAGGTACATGGCGACGATCAGGGCCAGCAGCTGAACGGCGATGACGTAGGCCGAGTCGGCTACGACGCGTCGCCCCGTCTCGGAGATGGTGTTCAGGCGAGGAGCACCCTCGAAGTAGAAGGCGATCGAGACAACCCCGTTCGGGTAGTCGACCGGCTCCACATCGAGGAACGCGGGCTGTCCGTCAAGTGTGGTTGGCTTCTGGAGGCGCTCCCTCGAGCTGACGAGCACGTCCTGTCCGGCGTCCACGGCGAAGTCAGTGTGGTACGAACTTGCCCAGACCAGCGGCGGGCCGAAAGGTGGTCCTCGGAACAGACGTACTCGCAGCAAGGTGGGATGAGTCTGCACCAGGCTGATCAGCTGGTCATTGGTCTTCTCATAGTCCCCTGGATCCCGCATCACCTCATCTGTGATGATGCGGGTGAGCCCCGACGCCTCCGTTGCGTATTGGTCGTTGACGCGGTCTCGTGTCGCGGCTACATCGACCACGCCGAGAACGACGGCTCCGATGATCGAGATCAGAGACACGAACGCTGCGACCTTCAGCGCAAGAGGTATCCGTCGACCGGTCCTGGTCAGTATCGTCTCCCTTTGGCAGAGCATGAGTCTAAGCCCGCCACGGGGGCCTGCGGAAGTGGTCCCCGAGCGACTTCGGCTACCATCCGACCGAAGACCGACCCGAGGAGCTTCAGGTGGCTGATGAACAACTGACGGCCCTGGTGGCAGGAAGCCTGGTGGATGTCGAGACCGCCAAGGTTCGGCGAGACCAGATCGTGCTCGTTCAGGGCGAACGCATACGAGAGGTGCGCCCTTCCTCCGAAGGCATCCCCGACGGGGCCACGGTCGTGGATCTCGGGAACGACACCCTCGTACCGGGGATGATCGATTGCCACGCCCACATGATCGGCGAGCTGGACACGGGTCAGGGATACGCAGGTTTGGTGACGACGACCGCGGCTCGCGAAGCGATGACCGGCGTCCGGAACGCCCGCGACACCCTTCTCGCCGGCTTCACTACGGTGAGAGACGTCGGGACCTTCCGTGCTTTCGTGGACTGCGCGCTTCGGGACGCGATCGACGCGGGCTGGGTTGCCGGCCCCAGGATGCTGTGTTCGGGAGCGTACGTAACCGTTCCCGGCGGAGGGGGCGACGTGACGGGCCTCGCTCCGGATGTGGACGCCGTTCTTCCTCGCGAACTGCGTTTCGGCGTGTCGCGAACCGTGGACGAGGTCCGAGACGCTGTTCGCCGCATACTCCACGGTGGAGCAGAGATGATCAAGGTCATCGCCACCGGGGCCGTTCTGACCGAAGGGACGTCACCCGGAGCGCCGGAGTTCAGCGAGGACGAGATCAGGGCGGCCGTCGAAGAAGCCTCTCTGTACGGGGCCTTCGTCGCCGCTCACGCCCACGGCGCTGAGGGGATCAAGCGCGCGGTTCGCGCCGGGGTCAGGTCCGTCGAGCACGGTTCTCTAATGGATGATGAGTCGATCGAGATGATGGCCGAGCACGGGACCTACCTGGTGGCGGACATCTACTGCGGAGACTGGATCGAGGAGCAGGGGCGCCGCGAAGGCTGGTCTGCGAACGTCCTGCGCAAGAACGAGGAGACGACCGAGGCTCAACGGGAAGGGTTCCGCAAGTGCGTGGCCGCGGGCGTCAAGATCGCCTACGGCACCGACAGCGGGGTGTATCCATACGCCTTCGTCGCCAAGCAGCTTCCCTACATGGTGCGCTACGGGATGACACCGATGCAGGGACTTCGCGCCGCGACGATCGTTGCGGCCGGTTTGATGGGATGGGAGGACAGGGTCGGCTCGATCACTGCGGGCAAGTTCGCCGACATCGTCGCCGTCGCGGGGGACCCCCTGGGGTCGAACCTCGAGGACCTAGCCAAGCCGACCTTCGTCATGAAGGGCGGCCAGGTCTACAAGAGTTAGGAACCGGCTGGACCGCCGAGAGCCTCTATGACCTCGGTCGCGGCTCTCTCGCCGGACTCCACGGCTCCGTTCATGAATCCGATGAAGTTGATGCTGGTGTGTTCGCCCGCGAAGTGGACGGCACCCTGCGGAAGCAGTTCGCTGCCGTAGATCGACGTGTATTCGCCGGGCTTCGGACATGAATACGAGCCCTGCAGCCATTCGTCTTTCGTGGGGACATGGATGAACGCCTTGCCGTTCCATGCGGCGCTCGCACCGGGCATGTACGTGTCCAGTTGAGCGAGGGTTGAAGTCACTATCTCGTCCGGCGGCGGACCATCGTCTTCCTCGACCTGATAAGAGGCCCCCGTCTTCCCTCCCGTGTAGACGCAGAGGGTTCCTCCTGAGTAGTCCGACGCCGGCGGGTTCACGATCTCGGTCTCCTGGAAGGGTAGGTCGGTGATGCTGTCGCCGGAGAGGCCCTGCTTCTCCCAGACCTTGTCGCTGAACTGGATGTAGAGACGGGCATTGGTCCCCATCCCCAAGGTGCGGATGGCCTTGTCCTTTAGCGAATCGAAGCCGGCCTTCGAGTAGTCGACGCTCCTCAGCGCCGTGAAAGGCAGGGTCAGGACCACGCGGTCGGCGCCCACGTCCACCGTCCTTGCGCCCTGGTCGAAGCTGAGCGCATACGTGCCGTCGCTCTTCTTGAGGATGGCTCTCAGAGGCGATTCCAGGGTGATGGAGCCGTCCGGCAACTTGTCCGCGATGGTCTTCGTCACCAGTTCGTTCCCACCTCGGACGCGCCACTTCCAGTCCTGGTTGCCCCAGAGCTGGAATCTGTCCTTCGTGGAGTAGCCCATCTCGTACATGAGGTTGAGCGCGCTCTGTTCTTCGGTCTCGAGTCCGTACTCGCCCACGTAGGCGACGTCGATGAGCTTGCCGAAACTGGACTTGCGACCGCCCGGAACGTTCTCGTCGATCCACTGGGCGAGGGTCGTGTTGTCCAGTCGCAAGGCAGCGTCCGTGTAGGAGTCGTAGGTGGTCGGCCACGGGGCCGCTTGCGTATCACGGTGAAGGGCCGGATAGACCTCCTGGAAATCCGCCACGAGCTGCTGTCGCGTGTACTGCTGATCGTCGATCCAGTTGATCCCCGAGAGATGCCCGTCGTAGTACGACCAGAGATTGTCGAGCTCCAGTCCGAGTTCGGACACGAGGCCGAGCATGGCCTTGTGATTGGAGTTGATCGAGTCGCCGCATTCCTCGATGTGCTGACCGCCGTCGAAGAAGTCGGTAACCGTCTCTGTCCTGCCGCCGAAGCGGTCGTCCGCTTCGAAGACGAGGGGTGAGTAGCCCGCCTGCCAGAGTCGGTAAGCGGTGGTCATCCCCGCGAGTCCCGCGCCGACGATCACGACCCGAGCAGCGCCTTCGGATGCCCCGGCCGTCGGGCGTTCCGCAGGCGATGTCTTGGTGTTGGAGGTGCACGCGGCGAGGAAGGACGGAACGGCCGCCATGCCGACGCCTGTCATCGCGGCCTTGCGGAGGAAGTCTCGGCGTTCGATCCTGCGCTCGAGGATCTCCAGCGTGGGCATCCCCGTTCGAGTCGAGGTCTCTTCTGCGGCGGTGATCTCGGCCAGGAGTTCGGTCAAACGTCGCATCGTGGGCTCCCTACTTCGATGTGTCGGGACAGACGTCGCTCAGATAAGGGAACGGATCAACGGCGGCCCCGCCCCCCGGATGCCATTCGAAGTGGAGGTGATTGAGGTTCCCCGCGTTGCCCGTGCTTCCGACGTACCCGATCACATCGCCGGTCTTGTAGCGCCCTTCCTTGGCGAACTTGGATAGGTGCATCCCGTACACGAAGGAACCATCAGCCTTGGTGAGCGTTACGTACAGCCCCGCACCCGAGGCCTTGGAGTTCGTCGTACGTCCTGGGAACGTGGCAAGGACCGGTTCGCCCTTCTTCGCAGTTATGTCGTTGGCTTCATGGGTGTGGTCACCGCGAGGGTCGCCGAAATCGTCGTAGACGGTTCCGTGAGCTACTGGACAGATGAGCAGTGGGTTGGGCCACTCGCATTCGCTCATACTGCCCGCGCCAGTGCCCTGGTCGCACGTGTCGCTTCCGAGTCCTCCGAGGATCGTGTCGTCGCCGCTGCCGCCGTCGATCGTGTCGGCGCCTCGTCCGCCGTCGATCGTGTCATCGCCGCCGAGGCCGTCGATCGTGTCGGCGCCGCCGAGGCCACAGATGTAGTCCGGGCCGTCGGTTCCCTTGAGCTTGTCGTCCCCGGAGGTCCCGCTGATCGTGCACTTGAGGGTCGGCGACCTCGAACCCGCCGCCGTCGCGACGTGTAGCGGTCCGGTCGCCAGCAGGGAAGCCAGGGCGATAAGCAGCGCGCAGGCAGCGCTAGTAACGGTTCTCGAACGAGGCATGCCATACACCCTACCGCCTCGGGTCTGAGATGCCAGCCACGAGGTGGATATGGGAGGCTTGCGCGTATGGGGACCGTCGGTGAGTGGCTCGCTCGGCTCGACGAGTTGTTCCCGCCTTCCTGGGCGGAAGATTGGGACAACACCGGCCTACAGGTCGGTGATCGGACGCCGGAAGTTTCGAGGATCGTGGTCGCCCTCGATCCGACTTCTGCGGTCATCGATGAGGCGGCCGACGTCGGCGCGCAACTGTTGATCACGCATCACCCCCTGATCTTCGAGGCTCTTTCCATGGTGGATGTTTCCAGGCCGATCGACCGCACCGTCGCTCAGGCTCTTCGCCTCAACCTTGCCGTGATCGCCTGTCACACGAACGCGGACGTCGCTTCGCCCGGCGTGTCGGACGCTCTCGCGGAAGCGCTGGACATCACAGTCGAAGGTCCGCTCGTTCCGCATGTTTCCGGCACCTTCCGCGAGGTCGGTTTGGGGCGGATCGGGGAGCTCGCCGCCTCGACGCAGGCGGCCGACATGCTGGAGCTATGTCGTGATCGCCTGGGCGCCCATCCGAGACTGATAGGGGAGCGCGATGCCGACGTGAAGCGCGTAGCCGTGTGCGGGGGATCCGGCGCCTCATTGATCCCAGCCGCTATCAGGGCCGGCGCGGACATGTTCATCACCGGGGATGTGAAACACCACCAGGCGCTTGATGCGAGATCGTCGGGGTTGCACGTGATAGATGCGGGGCATTACGCGACCGAGCGACCTTTCGTTCCCCGCCTGGCAGATCGCCTGAGGCAACTTGAGCCATCCGCCGACATACTGGTGTCGGAAACGCGGACCGACCCGTTCAAGGAGGGCTAGTGACGGAGCTGCTGCTGGAACTGCAACAGCTGGACTCGGCGATAGTGCGACTTAGGGCTCGCCAGCAGGTGCTGGAGTCCGGGGAGGCGATGAGGGTCGCCCGCGCGACCTTCGAGCAAGAGGAGAGCAAGCTCGGAGAAGCGCGGCTCAACCTCGACACGCTTGCGATCGAGCAGAAGCGCCTTGAGTACGACATCGACGCCTTCTCGCAGAAGGCCGCAGCTGAGGAGAAGCGCCTCTACGACGGCAGTGTCGCGAACGGCAAGGAGCTCGAGTCGATCCAACATGAGATCGCCAATCTCAAGACCCGCCGCGGCCGCCTCGAGGACGACCTTCTGGAGCGGTTGCAGTTGCGGGAGGACCTGGAAGCCGAGATCGCCGCCTCGGAAACCACGGTGTCCGAGTCCCGAACGGCGTTGGAGAAGCTGGGACTTGACTCCGAAGCGGAGCTGGCTGAGATAGCCGCGACCCTAACGAGGGACTTGGCGGAGCGCGGGGCACTTGCCGCCAACGTCGACGAGGAGACGCTGGAGCTGTACGAAGACCTCCGGTCGCAGAAGAAGGGCGTGGGCGCTGCCGCGCTCACGGACGGCATCTGCCAGGGCTGCCACGAGAAGCTTTCCGCGATGGAGCTCGACAAGCTGAAGAAGACCGCGGGCCTGAAGAGGTGTGACTACTGCCGGCGCATCCTGATCGTCGTTTGATAATCCACTGCGACGGTGCCGCACGCGGCAATCCGGGCCCGGCGGGCCTGGGCGTGCACATCGCAGACGAGCACGGCCGTACGGTCCACGAGATCGGGCGCGGCATCGGGATCGCTACCAACAACGTGGCGGAGTACTCGGCCCTCGTTGCGGGCCTGGAGTGGTGCTCCCAGAACGGGGTGAAGGAACTCCTCGTGCGATCGGACAGCGACCTGTTGATCAAGCAGATGAACGGACAGTACCGGGTCAAGAACGCGACCCTCCAGAAGCTGCACAAGAAGGCTCGCGACCTGGCGAAGAACTTCGAGGTCATCTCCTACGAGCACGTTCGCCGCGAGTACAACAAGGATGCCGACAGGTTGGCGAACGTAGGCGTGGATGAGTGGCTCGCGAACGAGGGACGGGGGCATACACCTCGAGGGCCGGACCCGGTCCTGTTCGACTGAACCTATACTCGCTCCTGGAGGAGTCGGCCGGGCGGCCGCGGGCGGTGTTCGCATCGTTCGAGGAAAGTCCGGACTCCATAGGGCAGGGCGCTGGGTAACACCCAGGCGGGGGCGACCTCGCGGATAGCGCAACAGAAAACAGACCGCCGCCTTCGGGCGGTAAGGGTGAAACGGTGAGGTAAGAGCTCACCAGCGGCGCGGGCGACCGTGCCGGCTTTGCAAGCCCCGCCCGGAGCAAGGCCGAGCAGGGAGCGGACGGCCCGTCCTATGCTCCCGGGTAGGCCGCACGAGGACCTTCGGGTCCCGGTGTTCGTCGAGAGACGGACTCAGATAGATGGCCGCCGGGCCGCCGAAAGGCGGTCGCACAGGATCCGGCTTACAGGCCGGCTCCTCCACCTATCGCCGCGCGGGCAGCGGCGAATTGCCGACCGGCGTGATACGAGGAGCGCACGAGCGGTCCCGCCTCGACGTGCGCCAAGCCGATGGCTTCGCCGGCGGTCTTGTGTTCCGCGAACTCCTCGGGCCTAACCCATCGATCCACCGGCGCGTGGTGCAGTGTCGGTTGCAGGTACTGGCCGAGCGTGACGATCTCGCAGCCCGCATCCCGAAGGTCGCGAAGGCTCTCGCGTATCTCCTCGAGCTTCTCGCCCATCCCGAGGATCAGATTCGACTTGGTGATCTGTCCCGGCCTCAGTCGCTTGGCCGTGCGCAGGACCGCGAGCGACCGGTCGTAGTCGAACGCCGGACGCATGCGCCCGTGCAAACGGCGCACGGTTTCGAGGTTATGAGCGAACACGTCGGGGGCCGCGTCCATGATCACCTCGAGCGCGGCCTCCTCACCCGAGAAGTCCGGAGGTAGGAGTTCTACACCGCAGTCGGGGATCACACTCCTGATCGAAAGCACGCAGGCCGCCCACGTTTCCGCGCCCCCGAGCGGCAGGTCGTCGCGGGCAACGCCGGTGATCACAGCGAACCTCAGACCCATCGCGGCCGCGGATCGTGCGATGCGTGTCGGCTCTCCCTCGTCGACGGGAAGCGGCTTGGCGGTCATCACATCGCAGAAGCCACAACGTCTTGTGCAGCGGTCGCCGAGGACCAGGAAGGTCGCTTCGCGGTCCTCCCAGCACTCCCAAAGGTTGGGGCAGGAGGCCTCTTCGCATACCGTGTGCAGCCCTCCCATCCGAACGATGCGCTTGATGGCGTCGTAGTTGGGGCCCGTGTTGATCTTCGCGCGCAACCACTCGGGCTTGCGCACGCGGCCGAGGTCCGGCGCGGGCGCTTCGATCAGGGGGATGTGAAGTCGGCGAGCCTGTGGATTGTGGTTTCGAACGGTCATCTGCGGAAGCCTATCTGCACGTCCTGTGACATAGCCCGGGCCATCAGCGCGCGGGATGGGCCAGTAGCTCTGCCACCTCAATGACGCGAGCCATAGTGACCCCCTCCCAAACGTCGGTGCTCAGGGGATGCTCGCCCGGAGAAAGGACCGCTCGCGACCTCGTTCCCGGCTCACGGGTCTGGACCTCGGCCGCAAGGCCGATGGTCTCGGGATAGCCGGCCAGGTCGTTGGCCAGAGTCCCCTCGTAGCCGGGGTCGGCGACGCGTTCTGTGAGGTCCCAGCGCTCGACGAGCCGTCTCATGTCTTCGGCACGGAGTTCGACCCAGGCTGCGTAAACGAGTTCGGTGGAGGCGTCATTCACCGGTATCTCGACATTGGCGCGAACGAAGAATCTCCCCCCTTCGATGAAGCACAGTTCGCCGTCCAGGGTGCTGGACGCGCGCTGCTCGTCGGTCAGTTCGTACCACGCGCCTGGTGCGACCGAGGAATAGGCGAGCGGCGGACCCGGGTGTGTCTCACCGCATCGGGAGCAGGTGAAACCATCGCTCATCCGGGGACCGCTTCTCCGGCGAACATCCCCGCCATCTCCGGCGGAGCGTCGGAGAGCAGAACGCCGAACACATCCTGGAAATGCTCGGCGACAGGTGCGGCCAGATCATCGACGGTGACGTTTCGCCCCGTCAGCGCCGACAGAGAAGTCACGGTCCTGTCTGCGAGCCCGCAAGGAACGATCGCGTCGAACCAGGACATGTCCGTGTTGCAGTTCAGGCCGAATCCGTGAAGCGTGACACGCCACCTCGCCAGCTTGACCCCGATGGCGCAGACCTTCGCCCCGGCGGACCAGACGCCGGCCTGCACCGCGTCGCGTTCCAGCGCGACACCTATCTCCGCTCCGGATCGGATGATCACTTCCTCGATCCGATCCAGGTAGTCGGCGAGATCGGGCCGGCGTCCGAGATCGAGTATCGGATAGCCCACCAGCTGTCCCGGCCCGTGGAATGTGACGCTCCCGCCTCGGTCCACGTGGTGAAGTTCGGCGCCCGCACTTCGCAGCTTCTCTTCCGCCCAAAGGATGTGAGACGGATCCGAGCGGCGCCCTGCAGTGAACACCGGCGGATGCTCCAGCAGGACGAGCGTGTCGGGGATCTCATCGGCCGCGCGCAGGTCGGCCAGCCTGTGCATCGCGGCGTCGGAGACCGGATACGGGACCGGCTCGTCGAGCCGGATCAGCCAGGCGCCCATCCTCAGGCACTCATCCGTGTAGAGGTTTGCCGACGAGCGCGAGGGCAGCCTCGCCGAGGGCTTCCGACAGGGTCGGATGCGGGTGGATGTATCGAGCGACATCACCGGCGACCGCTTCCCAGTTGGTCATCAGCATCGCCTCGGATATCAGGTCGGTCGCGTGGGGGCCGATCAAGTGGACTCCCAGTATCCGGCCGGTCGAGGCCTCCGCGACGAACTTGGCCAGCCCGCCCTCACCGACGATCTGCGCCTTGCCCAGCCCCTGGAACTGGTATTTCGCCACGTCCACGTCGAACCCCGCGTCGCGTGCCTGCTGTTCCGTCAGTCCGACGGACGCCACCTCAGGAGAGCAGAAGGTCACCTTGGCCACGCCCGTGTAGTCGATCTCGGGAACCTCCATCCCCGCGATGCGTTCGGCCACCGACATCCCCTCGGCGAACGCAACATGCGCGAACTGCAGGGGAGTCGAAGCGACGTCGCCCACGGCCCACACGTTCTTCACGCTGGTTCGAAGCGAGCCGTCCACCTTCACGAAGCCGCGGTCCATCTCCACTCCGCACTCCTCGTAGCCCATGCCGTCGGAAACCGGCCCCCGCCCCACGGCGATGAGGCACAGCTGAGCTGCGACGGACTGCCGGCCCTTGGAGGTTTCGAACGTTACCTCCACCTGCTCTTCGGTCTCAACGGTGGACACCACCGACGCGCCCGCGTGAGTCGCGACCCCTCGCTTCTTTAGGGAGCGCGCCAACGTTCTGGATATCTCCTCGTCTTCTAGCGGGGCGATGCGAGGAAGGGCCTCCAGGACGGTGACCTCGGCTCCCATGGAGCGGTAGAACGACGCGAACTCAAGACCTATGGCACCCGCCCCGATGACCACGACGGTGGAGGGCAGCGCCGGCAGCGTCAGCGCTTGATCGCTGGTGAAGATGCGCCCCGACGGCTGTATGCCGGGGAGCATCTTCGGCCTGGATCCGGAAGCGAGCACCGCGTCCCTCGCCTCCAGAACGCGGTCGCCCAGATCG
>Ga0315286_10007688_pt1 | contig 10573 bp, 10 predicted proteins | sample YL17G10_0_MG_FD_205038 | JGI IMG/M metagenome (GOLD analysis project Ga0315286, IMG submission 205038) | Sediment microbial communities from Yellowstone Lake, YNP, Wyoming, USA - YL17G10_0 | ecosystem: Environmental > Aquatic > Freshwater > Lake > Sediment | place: USA: Wyoming | collected...
CACTTGAACTCGCTCCATCGGTGAATGACTCGTGGGTTGTTAACAAAGGGCGGTGGGCCCAACCGGATATGTGCCCACTGAAACTACTGGCTAGGTTTCGCAAGGTACTACAGCCCTAATCTATGGCATCTCGGGAAGGGTATCGAAAAGGAGAGGTTCGTAGCCCCTCACAAACCCCTTACATTTCCCCCTGTGGGCTTTTCCGGAACACTCTAGTCTAGAGCTTTCCGATAGGCTGTGTACTGCGAGAAGAGCCGAAATCCCATCCGCTCGTACAAGCGGTTGGCTCCTGAGGGGTTCTCAGAGTCGACCACCAAAGCCACCTCACTCACTCCCTCTTTCTTCAGTACTTCAAAACTACGAGCGATGAGAGCGCTGGCCAGGCCGTGATTTCGATAGGGTCGTCTGACGAAGATTGCTTCTGTCCATCCCCAGTTACGATTGAGCTTCTTGTTCTCCTCTGGATATATGAAATTCAGAACTGCTCCGGCCACCTCATCGCCATCCCATGCCACTTGCCAGATTTCGGATCGGAACTCTGGCAACCCGAAAAAAGACTTGGCCCCTTCCTCAGTCCAGAGGTCTTCGGTGAAGTTGGGTTCTTCCCGGAAAGCCTCCCCAGCGGCGTCAAAGATGATTTGGTAATGCGCAGGCTCGACTGGTCGAACCTCCAAGCCCTCTGGCAAAGATGAATCTGGGATATCATTCAGGTTCGGTCGAACCATCAAAAAGCGGTATCTGAATGGTCGATATCCCTCTTCCTCGACGAGGGATTTCAAGTGGTTCTCTGCAGAGTTAGTGTAGACTTCAAAGAACTTGCTGTACTCGCGTGGATGGCCTTTTGCAATCTCTCTGAGTCGCCTCTCGTTCTCGCGTAACATCATGTGGCGGAGACCTTTTCCTCTGCACTCAGGAACGAGATGCTCGAAATGCTCGTATGTCCGAAAACCACCGGATCTTTCGTGCCATTGGCATCGACAGAATCCCACAGCGGTTCCATTGACTTCAACGAAAAACATGTCCTTGCCGGGGTCGCAATTCTGGATATGGCGAAAATCGTTAGCTATGTCTTCTGGAGTATCCACCATGTCGAATAGGTCGGCGTCTCTGCTTCTCTGAATCACATTCGCCAGAATACTGATGTCGGATTCACCCCGAAATCTGCGGAAGGATAGTCCAGGTATCGACGGCGTATTCGGAACCGTAATCGTTTCGCTCCTAGGCTCCATTACCAAGTCTGTTTCCTCCGTACTCCAACGGCCTTTCCTCCTCTATGGTCTTTTCCCACCTTTCGTGACCGTGCCAGGAGTCTGAGTGGGCCCAACCGGATTTGAACCGGTGATCTACGCCGTGTAAGGGCGTTGTCATAACCGCTAGACCATGGGCCCGCTCAGCCAATACGCTATCCCGTTTTAATACATTGTCAGGTTCGACTTTTGGTAGACACCGCGTCAAACCCCTTCGAGAACGCTGCCAGATTCTCCTTGACATTGCGCGTGATGTTCATCTCTATGGCTTCCTCGAAGTGCTTCCTGTCGAGGTTCGTCAAACCTGTGCCTGCCAAAGCGCCGACCATCACTATGTTAGAAGACATCGGCACTCCGGCCTCCCCGGCAAGCTTGGAGGCATCGATCAGCACGAACTCCCTTGCGATTTTGGCGCCCTCTGTTCGGACCTCATCAAGGGTCGGATACTTGAGTTTCTGCGATGACACGCTGAGCGGGATCATCTTCTCGGTGGAGCTTACAACCACGGTATTCTTCGACGCTTTGCAGAGTGCCCTCAAGGCCTCCAGCAGCTCGAATGACAGAACGACATCAGCCTGACCGTCTGGAATCAAAGGACTGTAGACTTCTCCGATCCTGGCGGTGCACACGACCGAACCGCCTCTTTGGGCCATCCCGTGCGTCTCACTCAGAAGAACGTTCCTCCCTGCGAGAATCGCAGCATCTCCAATGATCCTCGATGCTGTGATGATACCCTGACCGCCAACGCCCACCAGGTAGATGTCGGCCATCACCTAGCCTCCTTGATGGCCTTGTATGGACACACCTGGGCGCACACTGAGCATCCTGCGCACGACGCATCATCAATCATCTGGACTTTGTCGACGCTCGAGATGGCGGGGCATTGGAATTTCTCCACGCAGGTTCTGCATTTCTTGCAGACCTCTTGGTCGATGTAATGCTTCTTCAGGATCGCGCCGTTCTGGTCCCTCTTCGAGATCAGAGCGCATTCCCTTCTGGCAATGATGACTGAAACGCCGTTCTGTGTCAGCGCCTGTTTGACCGTATCTGTGGTGGTCTTGATGTCGTACGGATCGACAACCTTTAGCCACTTGACTCCGCAACCCTTGACGACCTCTTCGATAGAGACCGATGTTATGTCGCAGCAGGATGGGCCTTTGCTGCTACCTGGATGAGGTTGGTGTCCGGTCATCGCAGTAGTGCGGTTGTCGAGGATCATCAGCAGGAACTTGTGACCGTGGTGCACGGCGTTGATTAGACCAGGGATGCCCGCGTGGAAGAAAGTCGAGTCTCCGATGAACGCGATTACAGGCTGGTCGTTGACTCTCGCAAGGCCTCCGGCGGTTCCAACGCTCGAGCCCATGCAAACAAGGAGGTCCGCGGCGTTGTACGGCGGTGCGACCCCGAGCGTGTAGCAGCCGATGTCGGATGCGAATATCGCCTTCCGATTTGTTGCCTTGTTGACAGCGAAGTACGTGGCGCTGTGCGGACAGCCAGCGCAGAGAACTGGCGGTCTGACGGGCAGGTTCTGCAAATCCACAGAGACGGTCTTCGCAATCTCTCCTTTCAGACCAAATGCCTTGGCGAGTCCTGAGGCCACGATTGCCTGATCGAACTCGTAGGCCTGCGGGAATGCGCCGTCAGCTTTGCCGAGTATCTTCGTCTCGAGCCCCTCGTGTTGCGCGACCGCTCTGATAGACGTTTCGAGAATAGGCTCAAGTTCCTCCACGACGGCGACCGAGTCATGTGTCTTGAGGAATTCGACAATCAAGTGTGTCGGGAGTGGGTGCGAGAACCCTAGCTTGAGGACTTCGGTCGACATTACCAGCATCTTCGCAGCATCCATGACATAGTTGAACGATGCAGACGACGTGATGATCCCGGACCTGCCTCCAGCTCCGATCTTGTAGACTCGGTTGAGAGCGGATCCATCAGCCAGCTTCGAAGCTTCTCGTAGGCGTTCTAGGAGGATCAAATGCCTTGCTCTGGCAACCGCAGGCATGGTGACGAACCGCTTCGGGTCCTTGACGAACTCCCTCTTCTTTTGCCCTGGGACTATCTCGCCTACCACGACCGGTCCACGCACGTGGGACACTCTTGTGGTCGTCCTGAGAATCACGGGCAACTCGAGTTTCTCGGAGAGCGCAAAAGCCTCCTTGGTCATTTCAAAGCATTCCTGGGGTGATGAAGGTTCGAGGAGCGGGATTCCACCAAGCAGAGCGTAGTACCTATTGTCCTGCTCGTTCTGGCTCGAATGGCAGGACGGATCATCCGCCGTTACAAGAACGAACCCGCCGCGCGTGCCCGTGTACGCGAAGGTCAAGAGTGCATCCGCAGCCACGTTGAGCCCGACATGCTTCATGCTGACGAGAGCCCTCACGCCTGAGGCAGCAGCCCCGATGGCGAACTCAGTCGCGACTATCTCGTTGGTCGAGTACTCGAAGTATATTCCCGCGTCTTTGGCCACGCGCGCGAGCGCGTCCCCGATCTCTGACGCGGGCGTGCCCGGGTACGTGGTGGCCACTGCGATTCCCGCTTCAAGAGCTCCTCTGGCGATCGCTTCATTCCCTAGGAGAAGCACTTTCGACCCTGGAACAGCATCAAGAATTCTGTCCATTGCGGCGAAGTGATTGGGTACTTAGTGGAAATACCTTTTCAAGCTATCTGCAATCTTACGCCAATTCGTGGCTTCGACCAATATTGCCGTAGATCTGACCTAACCTCTTCTCGCGTCATCTTGAAATAACAACACCCGGTTTGAGTGGTCGTGGCGGGCAGGACGTTTGCTGAGAAGGTCCTTGGGAGAGCCTCAGGGAACCCACAGGCCAAGGCGGGGGAAATCGTGGAGGCCTCTCCTGATCTCGTGATGTCTCATGAGAACACGTTCCTCGTGAACAAGGCTTTCTCTGAGATCGGATCTAGCCGCCCTTGGAGTCCGGACAAGATTGCGATTGTTCTTGACCATCGCACACCAGCCAATACTGCTCAGACTGCAGAAGTTCATTCGCGAATCAGAAAGCTTGTCAATGAATACGGAATCAAGCGGTTCTACGACGCGGGCGAAGGGATATGTCACCAGCTACTTGTTGAGGAGCGGCTCGTGAGGCCTGGGCAGCTTGTCCTGGGGACTGATTCTCACACGACGACCGCTGGGGCGGTCGGGGCATTCGCAACGGGGATCGGCGCGACCGAGATGGCGGGTGTGTGGGCAACTGGGAGTCTCTGGCTGAGGATACCTGAGACTCACAGGGTAGAGTTGTCAGGGCACCTCCAGAAGGGGACATATCCGAAGGATGTAGCTCTCAGGATTGCCGCGATGATTGGGCCCTCGGGTGCTGACTACAAGTGCGTCGAGTTCAACGGTTCTCTTATCCAGGACATGCCAATAGCCGGCAGAATGGTCCTCTGCAACATGAGCGTGGAGATGGGCGCCAAGGCTGCAATCGTCGTTCCCGATGCCGTGACCAAGGAATGGTTCAGAGGATTTGCTCCTCCTGTTAGGGCCGTGGTGAGATCCGATTCAAATGCCGAGTTCGAACGTCGGATGGATGTCGACGTCTCGAAGTTGCCTCCGATAGTAGCAGGTCCTGACAAGGTGGAGGTATCCAGAAGTGTGGACAAGTTCGAAGGCGTCGGCATAGACCAGGCCTTCATTGGAACATGCACCAACGGTCGTCTGGAAGACCTGATTGCTGCGGCCGAGGTACTCAAGGGCAGAAAGGTGTTCCCAAGCTGCAGACTCATTGTCGCACCAGCGTCTCGGAAGATACTTGTCGATGCCATCGACATGGGTGTCGCCAAAGCAATCGTCTCCGCGGGTGGTACGTTGCTGCCTCCTGGCTGTGGACCGTGTCTTGGCTCTCACGAGGGGGTGTTAGGTCCTGGAGAAGTCTGCATCTCCTCAAGCAACAGGAACTTCCGCGGGCGGATGGGATCCGAGGAGGCTGTCATATACCTCGCGAGCCCCGCAACGGTGGCTGCGAGCGCGATCGAGGGCAAGATCACCGACCCCCGGAGGTTCTTGAAATGAGTGGCAAGCCGCGAATCTGGCTCTTCGGGGACGATGTCAATACTGACCTGATAATTCCTGGGAGATACCTGGACAGCTACGATCCAGCCCATCTCGCTTCTCATGCGATGGAGGGCGCAAACAAGAACTTTGCAGCGGGAGTCAAAAAAGGGGACATCATCGTAGCGGGTAGGAATTTCGGGTGTGGCTCGAGCCGGGAACAGGCTGTCATCGCGCTCCAGCACAGTGGGGTTCAAACCGTCGTCGCAAGATCGTTCGCGCGGATATTCTACAGGAACGCAATCAATCTGGGACTGCGCGCAATCGTTTCGGGCACAGCCGATTCCGTGTTCAAGGATGGCGATTCTGCCGTGCTTGAAGTTGAAGCAGATACTCTTGCTTCGATTGATGGCTCCAAGACGGCGGCTCTCGACAAGATCCCAGAGCACGTTCGGGTGATTCTTGACCATGGCGGTCTGATCCCTCACATCAAAGCGAAGCTCGAAAAGAACTGATTCGGCCGGTTCTGTTGCATTATCGGGTGGTGACATCTATGTCACCCCAACAATGCCACTCGTCCCATTCGGCTCCGACCGTGCGGCCATCGCTGGCTCGTATAGGATCATCATCACGTCATGCTGGAACGCGCCGGGGCTAAACCGTAAACCCCCTGCCATCCCCTTCGAGATGGCTGTTTGCAGCAGGTTTATGCTGGCATTGATGTGCCTGTCGAGGTGCCAGCCGCACTCGCACGCGAACTCCGCACCCATTCGGGAATATTGTATTCTCCCACATATCGGGCACGTTCTGCTGCTGTATCTTGGGTCGACCTTGACCACCGGGATGCCTTTCCATTGTGCTTTGCGCTCGATGATCTGGTGTAGTTTCTTTCTTGGCCACATGCTCAGGCGCCGATTCAACTCCTTGTTCCTTTTCGGCCTCATCCCCTTCAGGTCCTCAAGAACAATCGCGGATCTCCGCTCCTCCGCGAACTTGAGGACCGAGTTGGCAACCTTGTGGAGCCTGTAGTCGATCCGGTGGTGCTCCCTCGCTCCCTCCCTTCCGCACAATTCTTTCGATACTCGCCTGTCATGCGCTTTCTTCTTCTGGAGCCTCTTGCGTCTGTAGTGATGCCGTTGCTGGATCATTGCGATGTCTGGGAACTCCGCTTTGACCGCCTTGGCGACATCGCCTTCAAGGAACACGCCGTCAAGGCTCCGCTCGTTCGTGTCCAGGGAGATCACGGAGTCGGGAGTATATGGCTTGGGCGCATCCTTCCTGAACGCCACTATTACTCGATCCGGAAGGACGGTCAGCGATCCGAGGGTGAGGGCCATGTCATCCAGATACCTCCGATGATAATGGCTGACGACGAGTCTCAACTCGACATGGCAGCCAGCTCTGATCGGAAGGTCGATGACTCCCGACCTTCGATCGAGCTTGTACGCCTGGTTCTCTGCTTTCATCATCAGGCGCTTGACATAGGGGATCCTGCAGGCGACACCTTTCCGAACGCGTCTGCGGTGGCTCTTGAGGATACCCCCAGCCACTTCGAGCGCTGACACCAGGTGCTGCGCATACATCCTTGGATGTTGTTCGCGGAAATCTTTGTACGCTATCTTTACCAGGGAGTTCCTCGATGTGACCCGCGCTTGGAGGCCTGCTCGAATCGCGTTGTTGACGGCCAATCTGAAGTCTTCGACCAGGAACTTCGCTTCGGTGGGAAGATCCGAGTCCAGGTAGAAGACGATTCCCTTGACCAGCATCTCGTCCTTGACGATGGCCGGCATATTACGCATCTTCGACTACATGTAGCGATTGAGTGACGATATTCGCGTTCGCGGACGTCTTCGTCACTCGAATTGTTCCAGAACCGATCCGGCCCAATCCTCTTGAAGAAGGAGCGGGTTGTTGGTTGTCGAATGGTCGGCGCTTTTATCGAATACCCTTTTGGCATGCTGGGTCTGGCTATTCTTCTCTTCATCCTAGTGTATATTCTCCTCCGTTTGTTGATTCACAAGCACTGAGGCCCTCGCCAAAGGATATTATAGGTTGGGTCAATCACTATCCAGGGCCCGTGGGGTAGTTAGGATATCCTTTTGGCCTTCGAAGCCGACGACGTGGGTTCAAATCCCACCGGGCCCGCAAGAGTCATCCAAGCCACTCCATGGATTCTCCATACAGTGGCTTCTTCTGGTCTTCCGCTGGCACGTACCGAGCAACCTCCTCGAAGAATGACATTGGCTCGAAACACGCCTCCGGCGGAACAACACCGCGAATAGAAACCTCGCCTCGGAGGATCCTGAAGGCTGCGACCGCCAATGGGATGCTAGTGTAGCCTACACCGACGGGCCAACAAGTGTAGCGGGCCCGCCTTCTGTCTTTCACTCCGGTCATGGTGAGCCACATATCCCATCCTGGGGCACTCTCTTTCAGCCAATCCTCGTGATGGCTGCCAATTGTCTCCAGGAACGACCGAGTGGCCTCCTTGACCGAAATCCCTTCTGGCGATATGCGCTCGGCCTCATGGTGCGCCAGCTGGCTAATCTTTGGGGGAGAGATGCCGTTCACACACGTCATGTTGCGTACATGGGAAAGGTAGCGAGGCAGTGTGATCTGTTCTGGATTGGCACACGGATAAGCGGTCACGGTCACTCCCTGAGGTGACTTTACCTCAACACCGTAGTCGAGCGGGTCGACCATCTTCCATGTCTCATCACGATACACTCGAACGGGTCCACTGATGAGGCTCATGACGAGCTGCCAGGATGAGTCGACTCTGCCGCTCTTACCAAGGTCGCTGACGGCTTCGCGAAGCAGATCATCGGGAAGGGCCAATTGGAAGCAGAACTTCATGTCTTCGATGACGTCAAACTTCTTGCTCGCATGCATGGCAAGAAGGTTGTCAATGCCTGGATCGAGACCCATTCCAATGATTGCGACGACGTCTTGCTCCTTTGCAGATGAATCTAGCTCCAGCTGTTTCTCGGCCGTCCGTCCATCCGCTCCGAGGTCGCAATAGTGAGTGCCAGCATGGATAGCTGCGCGAAGCCCTGGTAGAAGGACTTCCCACTCGGGCCCTGCCGCATTGACGACTATGTCACAGTCTCCTACCACTGATGCGAGACGACGCTCATCGCGAATGTCAACAAGGACTGAGTGAGCCTTTCCCCCGATTTCCGATGCGCGGCGCCGAAGCACATCTTCGTTTCTGCCCGCGAGGCCGATTTCGGAAACGACTTCCGAACGTGCTAGACACCGAGCAACTCCCTCGCCGAAGCGGCCAGATCCTCCCAGGAGAAGAACCCGCACGATAACCACTCGAGGGGGAAATCCGGTCCGAGGTACATTATCCTTGTTGGCGTTCGACGAGGAACTGGGAGATGGGCATCTCGGGATGGATCAAGGGGACCTGATCAGGGGAAGACTGAGATCACCCACCTGCAAATAATGGCCTCATCGAGAACAGGATATATACCAGACCAAGCCATCTGGACATCGTGTCATCAGAAGCCGAAGATCGACTCATGAAGCCGATTGTCAATGCGTGTTTCCCTGGCATGCTCGCGGCCCTCAATCTCACAGTCTTCGGCATAATTGACATACGTGGCACTCCAACCGTGCCTTACAGGATCGCCATCCTCTTGGGGACCATCGCGTTCGTCCTTTCTTCGTTCGCGATATTCTTCCACGGCATGTATCCAACACGGAGGAGCCTGTGGACAGCCACTGCGGTGTTCTTCTTGTCGGGTCTCATCACATCTCTTTTGGCAGTGATCATGCTGGTCGCTTGGCCTCCCATGGCGGAATGAATCCGGAGAAGCCGGTTCAGACGAGGAAGAAGCAGAGGGCTTTTCCGCATTCTCCTCTGGAATACAATTATGCATTGCTGGATTCTTGCCAGGATCGGGAGTTCAAATCCCACCGGGCGCGCTGCTATCGCTTCGAGGGAAGTCTTCGATTGTCACCCCAAAGCCCTCGCCTAAGCATCCGTTCGCCAATAACTAGATAAACCGTCTCGCGCTCAGTCATAACGCCGTTATTGACGGCGGTGAATTGAGATGAAGTTCGAGAAACTCACGAAAGAGCAGTATGCATGGGTGGGGATCAGACTGGTCCTCGGCTGGACGTTGATATGGGCGTTCTTCGACAAGCTGTTCGGCCTGGGATATGCCACGGCGTCGAGCAAATCATGGTTGAACGGAGGGTCTCCTACCTCGGGATATCTGCAATATGCGTCCTCTGGTCCTCTGAGCGGCTTCTACAACGGCCTCTCGGGGAACACTGGTATTGACGTGCTATTCATGGCCGCGCTCCTGTTGATCGGAGGGGCTGTCATACTTGGAATAGGCACCAAGATTTCCGGCTATGCTGGGGCCTTGTTGATGGTTCTTCTCTGGTCGACGAACTTGCCTCCGGCGAACAATCCGATAGTGGATGACCACATAGTCTACATGATACTCTTCCTTGCCATGACCCTCGTGAAGCCCGGCAGATGGCTTGGTCTTGGAAAGTGGTGGTCCAACACTCCGTTCGTGAAGCGTTTCCCGATATTGGAGTAGACGCCATAGGAGGCGGGCTATAGCCCGCCTCCCCAAACAATAACCCAGTTACCTTCCCAGCGCAAGAAAGAAGCTAGCCTCGCAGCTCAGTCGTGCCAAGCACACTGAGTTTGCCGCCTTCTAGATGAGTGATTAAGGCGCGAGATCCGGGCTGGAACACCAGCTCCTTCTGAAGATTAAGGGTCAGATGTGGCCTTCTCCTCATCGTTGTCGGGGACCTCGGGATACAGTTTGGCGCCGCACTTTTCGCACCTTGGCTGGTCTGCGCGGTTCAGGGCGTCGCACTGGGGACATCTCGTGGATCCCGAGATGGCTCTTCGAACCGCCCTCAGTTTGTCGGGGTCGAGCCTGTAGAGGGTAGCAATGGTCATGTCGTGGTACGAACCGCTATCTTCCCTGTCATCGGACATATTCGCCAATCCTCTCGACGTCATCGACTGGCGAATAGATAAATGGGACGCTAGGAACCCCGCTTATGCGGGATTCCAGAAAAGGAAAAAGAGTTTGCGCGCTCAGTCCGCCCTGTTCTTGTTGACGTACTTGATGCAGTCCTCGAGAATCTCAAGGCCGACGTCGAGTTGCTCCTGCGGTATGTTCAGCGGCGGGATGTACCTGATGTTCGACTTGCCGCATGGTAGGAGCATCAGGCCCTTCTTGAAGGCCATGTCCGAGATCTTGTCCCTGCTCTTCGCAGCGTTCTTCTTGGACTTCCTGTCCTGGACGAACTCGTGCGCGAGCATCAAGCCTAGGCCGCG
>Ga0315286_10007690_pt1 | contig 10573 bp, 7 predicted proteins | sample YL17G10_0_MG_FD_205038 | JGI IMG/M metagenome (GOLD analysis project Ga0315286, IMG submission 205038) | Sediment microbial communities from Yellowstone Lake, YNP, Wyoming, USA - YL17G10_0 | ecosystem: Environmental > Aquatic > Freshwater > Lake > Sediment | place: USA: Wyoming | collected...
TAGCACAGGCAAACCTTAGGGGAAGCCCGGTCGCCACATCGAGAACCTGAAGCCGGAAAGTATACTTGAACGAATAGGAATCTGACTCTTCTTCGGACTCAACGGGGTGGGCATGAATCTCTATTGTCATGGACGTCCCTTTCGAGTTAGGGCTGTGCTGCCCTACAGAACAAGTTTACGGTACTTTCTCACCTTTCTCCAAGCCTGCCACATGTGCTTGAACGCGTTCTCCCTCCGAATCCTCGGGATCTATGCCACGCGACAGGCCTTCATACCTCTTCTCTATCTCCTTCCTCGTCTCGCGATCGGCCAGACCCGTTTGCTTGAGGCTCGTCCAACCTTGAAAAGCGAGCAGTGCCTTCCGTGTCCTCGGACCGAAAACTCCATCGATCGGTCCCGGGTCGAAGCCCAGGTTAGTCAAACGCTGCTGAACCCCCGTGAGATGGGAAATTGGGTCCAAGGCACCTACCTTAAGCTCAAGTACCTCTCCCAAATCGGGTAGGACGACCTGGACTTTATTGATGTGCTCGGGTACATCTGCTTGAACAAGACCATCGTTTTCCGTCTTGCCCTTAATCGATGCTTGATCCTTAATATGCACAATGTACTGAAGACCTGGAATCGGTTCTCCCCATTCGTCGCGTACAACCAGACGTATTTTGTTTTTTGACCTGTGCTGTTTAAAAACGTGTCGCTGTTCGGTTTGGCATTCCTCATGGCGGAGTTCGATCTCTGGGACAAAGAGGCGGTCACCGGGATTAAGAATGTTAGGGGTCTTCCGCCGATCCCGCAAGTCTTTGTTCCTGGCATCATCCCAGATCTTTCTCCACGGGACTCCATATCTGAGGGCTATGAGGGATAGATATTCTCCTTTTGCAACGTAGTGAATTGGCATGCTAACCTCACCAAATAAAAAGGATCGGGTTGTACGTGAGCACGAAAAGACCCTCTATAATTACTATCTAAAATTAAGTGTCCTTGTGGTTTACCTATCTCTCTTGTAAAAACGCCTCTCGGATATGAAATTTAATTGAGTCTTAGCAACCTTCTGTCACGCCTTCTCCCAGGCGTCCTTATCTAAACTCGGGAAGGTGATCTTGCATGATCCTGGATCGATCCCATTGACGCGGGCAAAACCATTATGATCAAGCGTGCCCTCCGCAAGGGTCTTACCGTCGGGCAGGGTGACCTTGTACCGTTCTCCGGGAATGGGGTTATTGTCTTCATCCACCAGTTCAATCTCAATCCAGCTCTTCTTTTTCTTCTCGTCTTCATCCGTGGGTTCTTTATGAGAGGGGGCCTGATAGGCCGCGTCCTTTCCGGGAACCGAATCCGCAGCGACGACTGCGACAAGAGGGGAAACCGCAGAGACCGCCTGACCTCCCGGAGGCGCAACCGGAGGCCCGGAGCCTGAGTTGATATAGACCATCGGGCCTGTGATAAAAATACCCCCCGCACAGAGGACGATAGAACTGCCGCTACACTTCAGTTCCATCGTCCCCATGGCCTCGATGCGGGCATTCATTCCCTTGAGGGAGTAGGTCTGGGCCGTCTCCTCCTTGTGATTTGCTTTGAATACCTCGATCACGTCCCCTGAAACCGTCTGGGACCGTGCGCCAACGATGACGACGGCCTCTTTGCCGTTGATCGTCACGTGGTGGTCACGGGTGATCTCACGAATCTCGTCCCTCTCAATCTTCACATGGCTATCGCGTTCAATTTTCTCCACCTGATCCCGTTTCACAATCAGGTGCCGGTCATTGCCAATCCACTCCCGACAGTCACTCTTGACCCGGATGTCTTCATCCATCTCGGCGTGGATGAAGACCTGCTCTTTCCCCTTCTCATCTTCAAACCTGATCTCGTTGAAGCCCTTCCCTCCGATGGAGGTATTGGATTTGATCGTGCTCTTCGTCTTTTCTTCGGGGAGCGTGTAAGGCGGCATGTTGTCGGCGTTGTAAACGCGGCCTGTGATGAGAGGCTGATCAGGGTCGCCTTCCAGAAAATCTATAATCACTTCCTGGCCGATCCGCGGCGTAAAGATGGCGCCATAATTGCCGCCCGCAAACAGGCTTCCCACGCGGATCCAGCACGAGCTTTTGTCGTCCTGCTTCCCTTTCCGGTCCCAGTGAAATTGCACCTTGACCCGACCGTATTTGTCCGTGTAGATCTCCTCCCCCTTCGGTCCGGCGACCAGGGCCGTCTGCGGGCCTTCCACGATCGATTTGGGAGTCTTCCGCTCAGGCCTAAACGTGACACCCGATGGAATCCCGAGGAAATCGTTCGAATAACTGGACCCTTTCCCTGAGCCTGACTGTTCTTCAAGCACCTGGGGTTGAGACCCTGCATGGACAGCCTCCACCAGGAGATATTCCCGATTGAAGCCTTGCCTCTCATGGTCGGTCAGTTTAAACGTGAAACCCGGTGCAAAACGGGGGCAGACACTGCGGCCTTCCGCCTTTTCCTTAAAGGCCACGGATTCCTGGAGACGAATCTTGGCAAGCTTCTTGCCCTGATTCTGATCGCCATACTTGCCCGGGTAGTCATAGACTTCCAGTTTTTGGAAGGATTTGGCCTCTTCGTTGGCCGTCAAATCCAGGGAGGGTTTCTCAAAATTGAAATCCCGCCGGGTCATCTTCCCCGAAAGGATCCTCTGTGAGAAGGCAAACTCATGGACGTATTCTTCTTCCGGAACCATATCCGAAGAGGGGTTGAAGGTGACCTCGGCGTTTCCCGGAATCGGTTTGTAGGCAACGGCGCTATCCGCAAAGACCAGCACATGTTTGTCTTCTGAATGCTCGAAGAAATAAAAGATCCCCTCCTCCTCAAGGAGGCGGGAGATGAAATTCAGATCGGTCTCACGATATTGGACGCAATAGTCTCTGGGCGGATATTGATTCTGAAGACGAAAATCAAACCGGTCCGCTGTGATTCCCCCATCCTGGAGGATCTGTTTGACAATGTCTTGAACACTCAAGTTCTGAAAGATCCGGCAATCGTGCTCCAGGGAGAGGAGCCACAGGGACGGCACCACCCTGGCCCGATAGAGATGAAAATGGCCTTTGCTACCTGTCTGTTTGAACGTATTGATGATCCCGTGGCAATAGCGGTCCCCATCATTTCCGAGAATCGTCAACAGCGCCTCTTTCCCCACCACATCATCGAAAGTAATCTCATCTTCACAGGCAAGGGATACATTCAGCTCAAAGGGGAAGGAGAGGCGTTCAATGACCATGAAGTCCACGACGAGCGTCTCCAGGGATGTCTCTTTCACTTTAAACAGAAACTTTGCTTCATGGGCCGATTCAATCAGAGCCATTTTCAACCTCCTAAATCAATTCTAAAGAAACCCTCTTCCCTCTGGAGAGAGAGGTTCTGCATCGGACGATAACCCGCAGAACCCTCACTGCGTGCCTTCTCTGAGAACCCTGAGTTTCCCATTTGGGTCGATGTCGAAGGAATAAACATTCTTTACGGAGGGCCTGAGCTCAACCTCCAGTTCAAGGGGCCGTTCCGTGTCTGTTCTTAATAGATAGCGTCCCTCTTCAACTGTTAAGGAGAGCCCTATTTTCCCCTTGGCCACGAGTTGATTCCTTTTATCGTTTTCCAAAGAATAAAGGCCATAGGGAAGGGACATCAGTTCGGCATCCATAAAGGCATTCAGGAGCTCAGAAGGGGTGACTGCTTCCAGATAGATACTGCCACTCTCGGTCGCCAGCTTATGATAAAAATCCCTGATGCTTTTAGCCTCTTTATCGCTGATGAGTTTATCTGCTGTGGAGCCTTTCAGGCCATAAAGGATAGGACTGAAATGGATCGTGTCGGCGATGAGCTTTTTAATTGATTCAAAGGCCGAGATCGTAAGGTCATCATAATTGGGGTAACTCTTTCTTAACCTCTCTTCCCACGCCTTGTCCTTTGAAATACTCTGCGCCAGAAGAGGGCCCGTTTCCTCTCCATCCGTGATCAAGATCACCTTAGCCTTTGGCGTCCCTTTAATGATCTGATGGACCTTTAGGACACTGTAACCGATGGGAGTATCACCGATATAGGCTGCCGGTGAACCAAGGTACTTTATAGCCGCCAGATACTCCTTCTGACTGAATCCCTCCTTTGAAGAGGCATAGACCAACTCCACATCACCCGATGCCTCCATGGCCCTGATGTAATCTTTTCGAATAACCACTCCATCCGATGTGATGCCGGAAGGTTTTTTGCTGCCAAAGACAAAGAGTCTCACCGTGTCACTCGATTGGAAAAGGGTCCCGATCTGTTTCAGGCCCTCGTAGGCCGCCTCATACTTTTTCGGTCCCCCCTCTGCAAGGTTCCCCCTCATACTCCCCGATGCGTCATAAATGATCACGGTGTTGTTCGTACTGCTGAGTTGTTTAATCGCATCGTAAATTGCCTTCTTTTTCCCCAGAGCCTCTTGAAGGTTACCGGCCTGACCAGAGGGAGAGGAGGTGCCGAGTAATAAAAATTCCGTCTTCACCTTCTCTTTTGGCGGGGGGTGATGGGCACAATGAGTCAAGAATAAAATAGCCCCCAAAAATAAGGCAAATCCTCTCTTCTCCTGGAAAGCCATGTTCAACCTCCAAAACTGATTTTGAAAGAACCATCCCCGGCCATGTCGAGACGGACCTCCGAAGGCATGGCCCCTTCGCTCAGACGGGCCAGGATCTCCTGGGACATCTGAGGGAGGATCGTTCCATTCATGATGTGGTCGATGTTTCTGGCCCCGGTTTCAACCTCGGTGCACCTCCGGGCAATCTGATCGACGATCTCAGGAGAGTAGCTCAATTTGATCTTCTGGTTCTCAGAAAGCCTCAGGCCCAGTTTATTTAACTTAAGGGTAACAATCTCTCCGATGAATTTTGGATCGAGGGTGTAAAATGGAACAACGGTCATACGGGCAAGCAGGGCCGGCTTGAAATGTTGGCTCAAAATGGGGCGGATGGCAGCCATCATCGTTTCAAGCGGGGACCTTTCCGGGTTGGCGCAGAGCTGGGTGATCACATCCGAGGCCAGATTGCTGGTTAGAAACAGGACGGTATTCTTGAAATCAATCACCCGGCCTTCTCCATCCGAGAGCATGCCTTTGTCAAAGACCTGGTAGAAAAGGTTCATTACGTCGATATGGGCCTTTTCGCACTCATCAATCAGAACGACCGAGTAGGGTCTTTGACGAACGGCCTCTGTCAACACACCCCCTTCCCCGAATCCGACATAGCCCGGCGGAGAGCCGATCAAGCGGCTTAAGGTGTGGGACTCCTGAAATTCGCTCATGTTGACGGTGACCAAGAAGCGGTCCCCGCCGAAGAGAAGGTCTGCAATGGCAAGGCCGGTCTCGGTCTTGCCCACGCCACTGGGACCCACCAGAAGGAAGACGCCCAGGGGTTGCTGGGGGTCTTTCAGTCCGGTCTTGGCCGCCTTGATCACCTGCGTGATCATCCGAAGCGCCTCACCCTGCCCTTTAATCCTCTGTTTCAGGTTGCCTTCGAGGCCCATGATGCTCTGGGCCTGGTCTCTGAGAACCTTTCCCAGAGGAATGCCCGTCCAGTCAGAGACCACTTTGGCGACTATATCGGGATCCACCTCGATACGCACAAGGGGTGAATTCCCCTGGACCTCCTGAAGCTCTCTCAAAACCGTAACAATTTGGTCCTTGAGCTCCTTGCTCTTCTCCTCGGACCCCCCTGCGCTGACCAGCTCATAGAGTTCTTTCCGGAGGCGGATCACCTGCTGGGCAAGCCCCTGTTCCCTTTGCCACCTCTCTCTAAGCTGAACGAGTTCCAGATTCAATCCCTTGATTTCCTCTTCGAGCTCGTGCGGTCGGTTCGGATCAATCTCAATCCCGTGAATCCTGTCCCTTTCGAGCGCCTTTTTCTCCCTTTCCAAGGCCTGAACCGTGCGCTCCTTGTCGTCAATCAGATCCGGCTTGGCCGTCAGGAGGATCTTGACCCTTGCCGCGCTCGTATCGAGAAGGTCAACCGCCTTGTCCGGAAGTTGTCGTCCCGAAATATAGCGACTCGAGAGCTCTGAAGCAGCGACAATGGCATCGTCCCGGACAACCACTCCATGGGCCTCTTCATATTTGCTTTTTAATCCCCTTAGGATCAGCGTGGTTGTTTCCACGGTCGGCTCATCGAGCTTAACCAGTTGAAAACGGCGGGCTAAAGCGGCATCCCTCTCAAAATACTTTTTATATTCTGACCAGGTTGTAGCAGCGACTGTCCGGAGTTCGCCCCGGGCCAGGGCCGGTTTGAGAAGATTCGCCGCATCACTTCCGCCTGCAGTACCTCCTGCCCCGATCAGGGTGTGGGCTTCATCAATAAAGAGGATGACCGGCTTTGGAGAGGCCTTGATCTCATTAATGACCGATTTCAAGCGGTTCTCAAACTCGCCCTTTACTCCGGCGCCGGCCTGAAGGAGGCCCATATCCAATCCCAGGATCGTCACCCCTTTCAGGATATCCGGTACGTCCCCCTCCACTACCCTTAAGGCCAATCCTTCGACCACAGCGGTCTTTCCAACCCCTGCCTCTCCGACGCAAATGGGATTGTTTTTTCGTCTTCTGGCCAGGATGTCGATCATCTGATGGATCTCCCGATCCCGGCCAAAAACAGGGTCAATCTCTCCATCTGCAGCCTTCTTTGTAAAATCGACACAGAAACGGGCCAGGGCCGTGCCATCCCCTAGGACCCCGGCCTCTCTAACAGGCTTCTCGCCAGGGGAGGCCTGCTCGATAGATCCCTTCACAATGTTCCCGAATTGAGAGAGAAGGGCCTCCCTGCCCATGGGACGCAAGAGATCAACATAACGACCGGTAGCCAATTGGGTCGGCTTGGCCAGAAAGGCTAAAAGAAGGGCGCCGGACCGGATCCGATTGTCTTCAAGATCGACGGAGGCAATCAGCCAGGCCTCCTGAAACCATTCCAGGAGGAGGGGAGAAAAAACAGGCTTCGCGGCATTCCCGGTCCGAAATTCCTCGATCGTCTGGTCCACCGCCTTCTTCATTCTGCCTGTATCCATATCAAACTGACGAAGGATGAGAGGCACGTCCGACTGGGCCTCTTCGAGAAGTTTGGCAAAAAGGTGCTCCACCGTCACCTCGTAATGGGTGCGCGAGACGCAGAGGCCGGCCGCCCCTTCCAGAGCTCGTGTACAGTACGGGTTCAATCGATTCAGAAGCGTTTTGATATTAACGGTGATCATGAGTCTATCTCCTTATTGGGATTGGGGAGGAAAGGTGGCTCTGACCTCTCCGAGATGATCGGTTGAAAAGGTCCAGGTGTCCCAGCCCAGTCTCGACCACATGGGGCCGCCTAAACGGGTGGGCCCTGCCTCTTCCTCCGCTAAAATCAGCTCGATGTCATATTCGAGGGGTTCATTCAAATAGAACTGGGTCAGGAAGACAAGCCTCTGGTGATTCGGGTTCTGGGGGAGAAGAGAATGGAAGGATTCACTCTTCAGGGGTCCAACCCGGAGGCAAAATTTCCCCATTCGATCGTCGATCTCCTCTCCAAGAAAGCTATCCTTGCCAAGACAACTTCCAGAAGCCCCTAAATAAAACCTCTGGTCCGGCGGAATTTTAACGGTCCGACGGACACAGGGAACAACTTCGATAGGCATCATCCCCAAGGCATCTTGAAGCAAAGTTTTGAGCCCCAGGGCAGACCTTGGAAATTGAGTCAAAAGGCCTGTATAGCGGAGGAGAGGATAAGACTCTGAGAGGTCTTCTCTCAATTCTTTCTCTCCAAGGCCCAACAGGCAGAAGAGTTTCTCAAGGTCCCTTGGATTCTTCTCTTCAACAACCTGGAGAAACTGGCGGTACTTGGTCCAGCATCGGAACAGGAGAAGAAACAGGCGATGATTGATGATATCAATGAAATCCCTTGTCACCGACTGATCTTCGGCCGCTTCATCCAGGAGGTCTTCCGTATAAAAGGTGGGAAGGGGCGAGGAGGAACCGTAGAGCCCCAGGAAGGTGGCGGTGACCTGGAAGACAGGGGTCTCATCACCCAGTTCCTCAATTCTCGTCACATCGGAAGCAGGGAAGGTCAGGGAAAGCTCGGGTCGAACTCTGATCCTTTCTTTCTTGCGGGATTCTGTTCCTTCGGCGGAATCGAGAGAAGGTGGATGAAAGAGGCGCAGGAGTCTCAGGACCTGGAAGAACGAAAATTCATGCCCCTTTCCAAGCAAGTCTAATTTTAAATTAAAGGACGATCCCCCACCCTGGCCGGCCATTGGTAAGCGTCTCCCTTGGTAATTTCCTGGATGATCAGTCTCGTAAAGGTATTGAGAGAGGCATAGCCCCCCAGAAAGTGATCCATCACGGACCCAAAAAGAAATAGGTCCCCCTGACTGGCAAATTGGTCTTGACGCATCTTCATCCTGATCTCCTGGCCTCTCATGAGGAGGCCAGAGACAAGGCGATCAGAGGATCTTGATTCAACACCTTCTATGCCGCCGATCCGTTTCCGATTGGCCAGGGTGGCTGTCTGATCCCGGCTTCCTTGAAAAAGGTAAAGTTGAAGAAGGGCCCTTAGATTCTCGGCCTTCGCCAGGGAAAGGTAATTGAGTGAGAGATGGGACAGGAGACGCCAGAGAAGGTTCGTCCCCAGAGAGGGTAAGATACTGTTCGTTGGGGGTAGAATATTTTTGAATTCAACAAATTCAGGGGAACTGCTGGTGGGGAGAGAGACGTCCCCTGCCCTCAGACTTTCAGGCAGAACCCCGTTGGTGCACTGGAGCTGGATGGAGAGTGTCTCGGAGGAAGGGGGTCCGGCCTCTGGAGGATAGGCAACGGACAGATAGACGTCGAACCCAGTCCGTACAGGGGATCCCCTGAACGTCACATGATACACAGGAGCGGAATGAGGATCGGGATCAAAAACCTCAAAAGGGACGTACCTTCTCTCCTGGGCTGTCCCCTGGATGTATCCCACCACTCGATCGACGGAGTAGATTTGATAACGTCCTGGATTCGATCCGGAGGGACGGACCAAATAGTGTGGCTTTCGATGGTCCAGAAGAATGGGGTCGGCCTCATTCGGAAAGAGATTGATGGCGGGTGTGACAAAGAGGACGAAATGATCTCTCCTGACCCGCGGAGGGGCGAAAGGAAGGTCCTCGAGTTCAAACTGGATCTCAAACCTTGAGCCCTCTCCCCGGTCGTGCCACTGCTCCCAACCCACAAGGTCGATGAAAAGGAACTTTTCAGGGGAGATGAAGTATTCCTGAAGGATCCGGTAACCTGGAAAGGAATGGGAAGGATAAGGAATCATCGTTTCCTGGTCTGAAAAACCGACCGGTTTCAGACATTCCGGCGGAAGAATGCAGGAAGATCCCTTTTCATGGGGCGTGACCACGATCCGTTTCAGATGCCTCCGCAAAAGGAAGTAGATGTCGACAGCGTTGGGGTAGTCTCCCGCAAGAAAGAGACGCAGTTTTTTAGGCTGCCAGTCCGAGGCCTTCAGGCCGTTCAACTCGAAAAGAAGTTTGATCACGGGTGGCCGTCCGGAAGGCTGGGCAAAGGAAGCCTCCAGAAGTTGGAGGGGATGGACGTCCACTTCGTAAGAGGTTCGAAAGAGACAGGAGGTCCCTTCAACAGGGATGGAGGCAACATGGATGCCTGCAGGAATGGTCAGGGACTGTTTGAGCGTCGGTTTGGGAGCAAAGGCCATCATCGTGGCAGAAGGGATGGGTCGGAGATAATGGGGCCAGATCAACTGCATCAACTCGTTGATCAGCTCCGGGAACTCGTCATCCAGCTTCTGTCTGAGAAGGGCTGTCAGGAAGGCCACCCCTTCCAACAGCCGCTCAACGTCCGGATCGGCCGAGGATCCGCTTAACAGCGGGGCGAGAGAGGGATGGGCTTTTGAAAACTCCTCCCCCAGATCCTTTAAATGCCCCATCTCTTCCTGGAAGTATCGGTTAAACATGGCGTCCTGGGTGGAAAAGGGGAGGGAGGCCTCCTCAGCCCTTGATCTCTATTTTTCCATCGGAATCAACGACCGTCTCAAAGAAAACCTGGGTCTTTGACTCGCTCGATAGCCTCGCAGCAATCTGGAAACGCAGGGAGAGGAGATCCGCATCCTGAGGAATGAACGTCACCTTCACCGCCTTGAGCCGCGGTTCATATTTCTGAATGGCTGACCGGATGGTCCTTTCGATATCCCTGACGGATTCGGGATAGGAATAGAGAAGATCCGTAAAGTCGGGGACGCCGTAATCCTCGGCGATCGGAACATTTCCCTGCTTGGTATTCAGGATCCGGTGCAGGTGCAATAAGACCGAATCGATGACTCTCCGGGGGTCTTCTCTTTCCCGCCGCGCAGGATCCCTTTCCCAGGTTCGAATGCGCTCAAGAAGTCTCGCCTCTCGCATTCCGATCGACTCTTATCTCTATCTGGGCACGGCCCATGAGTCTTCCGACTCGATGCCATCGACCTCCCAGGTCCACTTGATCTTCTTGTACGTGAAGGCCACCTCTTCCATGTGCCGGTAAGGCTCATTCTCTTTTAAGAATGCCATGGGCATGTAAGGCTTAACGGAAACAACAATGGCATCT
>Ga0315286_10007693_pt1 | contig 10571 bp, 12 predicted proteins | sample YL17G10_0_MG_FD_205038 | JGI IMG/M metagenome (GOLD analysis project Ga0315286, IMG submission 205038) | Sediment microbial communities from Yellowstone Lake, YNP, Wyoming, USA - YL17G10_0 | ecosystem: Environmental > Aquatic > Freshwater > Lake > Sediment | place: USA: Wyoming | collected...
GAGAATGAGGAAACGCTGGAACACTTTGAGAAAACGATTGAGCTTTACCAGAGGTTGTTCCGTATCGATCCTGAGATTATAGCTTATGACCTTCATCCCGAATACCTGTCCACTAAGTACGCCATGCAGCTGAAAGACAAGTATGAGAAGAATCTGGACTTTGTCTCTGTGCAGCACCATCATGCTCATCTGGCAAGCTGCCTGGCTGATAACAATATTGACCAGGAGGCTATCGGAGTTATATTTGACGGAACAGGGTACGGTTCTGATGGGACAATCTGGGGAGGGGAGTTCCTTCTCGGCGATTTCCGGAGGTACCGCAGGGTAGGTCATTTGGAATGTGTGCCTATGCCTGGGGGCACTGCCGCCATAAAGAGACCCTACCGCATGGCCTTGGGTTACCTCAACAATCTCTCTGGTGGAGATGTGTCTTTGGAAGGCTTGCCTATCCTGGAGAAGATTGGGCTGGAGGAACTGGCTGTCATAAGAAGGCAGTTGGAGCGGAACCTTAATGCCCCTCTGACTTCCAGTGCAGGTCGCCTATTCGATGCAGTATCGGCTCTAGTTGGAGTATGTGGTACCGTAGAGTACGAGGCTCAAGCGGCTATCGAGTTGGAGATGGTGGCTCCCGATGACGCAGACAAACGAAACCTTGGCTTGTACCCCTTTTCCATCGTTATGGAGGGGGGGCAGAGGGTGGTGAGGTTAGAGCAGCTCATCTCAGCAGTGGTTGGTGAAGTCAGGGACGGAGTCTCTGCCGCTTTGATATCAGCTAGGTTCCATAGGACAGTGGCACAGATAATTGTTCAAACGTGCCAGGCCATATCTGGTGAAACCGGAACGAAAATGGTGGCTTTGAGCGGTGGGGTGTTTCAAAATCGGCTGCTTTTCCGCCTGGCCACAGAAGCTTTGCACGAAGGAGGATTTGAGGTTCTCATCCACAGACTGGTGCCCTGCAACGACGGAGGGATATCCCTGGGGCAGGCTGTGGTGGCTCATTTTGCTGTTCTTGAAGGATCAAAGGGAAAGAAGGAGATTTGAACGAGGAATATGTGTCTTGCTGTACCAGCTCTGATTAGATCCGTCGAGGGTAAAGAGGCGGAGGTTGAGATCGGGGGGATAACTCGGAAGGTAAGCTTATGGCTTACCCCTGAAGCCAACATAGGCGACTACATTCTGTTGCATACTGGTTACGCTATCAGTGTCTTAGATCAGAAGGAAGCTGAGGAGACCTTGAGGCTTCTGGAAGAGATGGCAAGGGCAGCCGCGCTTGATGAAGGATGAGGTTCATCGATGAGTACCGTCGTTCTGAGCTAGCTCAGGCATTGGTGCGTAGAATTCATCGCCATTCCACCCAGCCGGTTCGTCTCATGGAGTTCTGTGGCGGGCATACGGCAGCTATTCTGAAACACGGGATCCGTCAGCTTCTTCCTCCCACCATCGAAATGCTTTCTGGACCGGGTTGCCCAGTCTGTGTTACTGACAACGCTGACCTGGACAAGGCTATTGCTCTGGCTATGATTCCAGGGATGATACTGGCTACCTTTGGTGATATGCTCAAGGTTCCAGGAAGCCGCTCCAGTCTGCAGGAAGTGAGGGCTGACGGTGACGATGTGCGCATCGTTTACTCTGCGCTGGATGCTCTACAGATAGCCCGGGAGAATCCGGATAGATCGGTGGTTTTCCTGGGTGTTGGCTTTGAGACCACTGCTCCTACCATCGCGGCCTCTGTACTTCAGGCAGAGCAGGAGGGCATAACAAACTACTTTGTCCTTTCGCTTCACAAGCTCTGCCCCCCGGCAATCGAGGCTCTTCTCAACTCAGGTGAGGTAAGGCTCGACGGGCTCATATGTCCCGGGCACGTTAGCGCCATCATTGGTTCCCAGCCATGGGAGTTCATTGCCCGTGAGCATGGTATCCCCTGCGTGATCTCGGGGTTTGAGCCGCTGGATATTCTCCAAGGCATTGATATGCTGGTGGCTCAAGTTGAGGATGGTTGTTCAAGGGTTGAAATCGCCTATCGGCGGGGGGTGCGCCCGGAGGGCAACAAGTATGCTTTGGAGCTTATGTATCAGGTGTTCGCGCTCTGTCCAGCACGGTGGCGCGGTATTGGAGTGGTCTCCGATAGCGGTCTGAAGATTAGAGAGGGTCTTGAGCATTTCGATGCTGATTCGGTCTTCGATTTCGATCCTGGCCCTACGCTGGAGCCAAAGGGATGTATTTGCGGAGACATTCTCCGGGGAGTCAAAACCCCGCGGGACTGCAAGCTGTTTGCTGGGATTTGTACCCCTGCCACCCCAGTAGGCCCCTGCATGGTCTCTTCTGAAGGAAGTTGTGCTGCCCACTATATGTATGGAGAGGCCGATGAGTGAGAAGATTCTATTGGCCCATGGTAGCGGAGGCAAACTGGCTCGCGAACTGGTGGAAGAGGGATTTCGACAAGTGCTTGCCAACCCTCTGCTGGATAGGATGGATGATTCAGCCGTATTTGATATCAGTGGGAGGATTGCATTCACCACCGATAGCTATGTGATTAACCCTATTTTCTTTCCCGGCGGTGATATCGGCAAGCTGGCTGTGTGCGGCACGGTGAACGATCTCTCCATGGTCGGGGCTGTTCCCCTCTACCTGAGCTTGGCCTTCATTATTGAGGAGGGCTTTCCGCGGTGGGATCTGATGCAGATTGTGCGATCAGTGCAGACGGCAGCGGCGGAAGCCGGTGTGCAGGTCATTACCGGAGATACTAAGGTTGTCAACAGGGGCAGCGCCGACAAGCTTTTCATCAATACTGCTGGGTTGGGCATTGTTCCGAGTGGTGTGGAGATATCCGGGTCAAAGGCACAGCCTGGAGACAAAATCCTTCTCAGTGGAACCATAGGAGATCACGGTATCGCTGTGCTAAGCCAGAGGGAAGGGCTGAGCTTCTCTACTAGACTCAAGAGCGATTGTGCTCCTTTGAACAAGCTGGTGGCTGAGATGATCGAAGTCAGCTCTCAGATTCACAGCCTTCGCGATCCTACGAGGGGCGGTCTGGCTACTACCCTGAATGAGCTGGCCAGGCAGTCAAAAGTAGGCATGAGGATCGAGGAGGGAAAGATACCCGTGCGGGAGGAGGTGCGCGCTGCCTGTGAAATGCTCGGACTTGATCCACTATACATAGCCAACGAGGGCAAACTGGTAGCCGCGGTCTCTTCAGGGGATGTGGAGGCAGTACTGAACAGGATGCGCCGCAATACCTACGGGAGGGATGCGACCATCATCGGAGAGGTGAGAGGAGAAAACCCGGGCAGAGTAGTAATGAAGACTGCTCTTGGGACCTCCCGAGTAGTTGACATGCTGATCGGAGACCCTCTGCCGCGGATTTGCTGAATTCATAGGCACTCTGTATTGATTGGAAAACAGGCGGGCTTTTGTAGTAAAATTAATACTGGTTTGCTGAATGTATCAGCGGTGATCATCTTCAGTGGATCAGGCAAGCAAGCTGGGAGCAAGGTAAACACCCCCCCCCTTCCTTGTTTGGTGGGTTTTGATAGCTGACTCCCGGGAGTTCAAGTGTTGTGGCCGCTTGCAACTCTCAACCAGTGAGATTTCCTACACCAGCTTGCCTGCCTCTTCAATAGAGGCTAGAATCATCGGGAGCCATATTTCCGGCTACTATTGTGACAGGCCCTGATTCCAGGTTGCCTGAAAAACTGGTTCGAGTGTTTCGGTCCCCGGCTTTGTTGGCTGGAGCATGCAGACTCCGCTAGACCATAACAGCGCATTTACTCCCATGCCCAATCAGTACCAGAATTAGAGCACAGCACCAGGTGTTTGTCAATAGCCTTCTACACTGTAGCTGGGAGCGGGCATGGCTCTTTGCACATTCGTGGGCAAAGACCTGGTCTTTGTATCCCAGTCGGCCTTGCTACGCTATAATGTGGCTATATGGGGTTATCCTGCAATTTCCATCGGGAGAAGGAACCACACGGGCTATGAAGGGCTATCGCACTCCATCCTGGTTTCGGATCAAGGGACGAGCCAAGGAAGCGCGGGCAAAGGCTGGGACATTGCAGCCTAAAGGTCCCAGGGCGAAAGAGAAGAAATGGGAGGCTAGCGGAGATCCTGTGTAGCCCGATTCGGAAAGCGACGGAGGTGACATTGTGCCGATAGTCAGAGTGGAAATGTGGCCAGGCAGGACACATGCCCAAAAGGCCGAGTTGGCCCGGCTTATTACCGAGGCTTTGGTGACGGTGGCTCGCATTCCCCCTGAGGCCACCACCGTGATCTTTGAAGATGTGCCCAAGGAGAACTGGGCTGTGGGGGGTGTCCTGGCCTCAGATGCCAACAAGTAGAGGTCATTCGGGACGAAGCCAGTCCAGGTAGCCTGAGCCACATTCACCAGTGCCTGGTGGCATAAGTTGGCGTAACAATCGAGATTCTTCTCCTTCCATACGGAAGGAGAAGAATGACACATATGCAGTTTGTCACCCAAGCTGTCTGAAGGCACCGCCGCGAAAAAGCCTAACAGACACCTTCTGCCAGTGGGAGTACAAGATGGAGTAAGGTCTCCGGTGCAGGGAAAGCGATTGGCGAGTCTGCTTATCCTAGCCTGCTGGTCATACCACCATCGACAACAATTGTTGCTCCCGTCGTATAGCCGGCGGCGTCGGAGGCGAGGTACAACACGGCAGCCGCTATCTCCTGGAGCTTGGCGGCGCGCCGTAGAGGAACAGCATTAAACAATTCCCTCAGCTCAGCGGCCTGCTGCAGTGCCTGCGGCAGCGTGCCGGTTTCGATAAAGCCTGGAGCTATGGCATTTACTCGGATTTTGTAGGGTGCCCATTCGATTGCCAGACTCATAGTCAGGTTGATAAGGCCGGCTTTAGCCGCGCCATAGCCGGCATTAGTGGGAGCGGCACGGAGTCCTTCTCCTGAGGCAATATTGATGATGCTCCCTCCCCCCTGTTCTATCATGGTCTCCACCACCGCCTTGCTGCACAGGAAAGCCGGTTTGAGGTTTTCGCGGATCATGGCGTCCCAGCCGCCCTCACTGAGCTTCAAGGCCGACGTTATGAAGGTGGCCCCGGCATTGTTCACCAGGATATCAATGCGATGAAACTCTTCCAGTGTCTTTTTCACCATATTGTTTACCTGCTCGGCCACCCGCACATCCGTAGGTATAGCGATGGACCGCCTGCCCAGGCTGCGGATTTCTGCTGCCGCGTTTTCCAGCGCATCAGCCGTTCGGGCCGAGACAGCTACATCAGCCCCTGCCTTAGCCAACTCCAGGGCGATGGCCTTCCCTGTCCACCGGCTGGCCCCGGTCACTATGGCCACCTTACCCTGCAACGAAAACAGCGCACTCATTTCTTTACCTCCTGATGCAGTTTGGCGTTCCTCTGACATTTCTGCTTAGTATACCAGCATGGACATAATTTCGGCCATCAGCGCCGCAAGTGCGAGCATCAAGAGATTGGCAGTGACTCGGAATGTCTAGCTAGGTAACAAGCGTCAGTTGTCCTGCATGGGGAAGGAAGTTTCCCTATTCTCATTCCCCACGGTAGTTTGGTACAATACTTCCAGTGTTGGATGGTAAGCTGCTTCTCATAAAATCCGTACACTCATTGATATTCTGGTTCCAGACAGCATGTCTAACCTATATACTATACGCTGGTATAACCAGGACTCTTGGTTCAATCCTATTCATACCGGTGGGTTCGATTTTGCTCAACGGTCTGCTGCTTCTCCTGAACAAAGGCAGGTGCCCCTTTACTACACTCGCTGAACGCCAAGGGGCTGAAAAAGGCTCTGTTACAGATATCTTCCTTCCCGATTGGATGGCGCATAATCTCTTCAGAGTCTCAAGTGTGGTGTTTTCAGTTGAGCTGATGTTACTGGCCGTTCGTTATTTCACAGGGCTGTAGGCAGCAGGCAATGCAAGCTAGGCCGGAGGGCCACCCGCAAGCGAGCATTCGAGTTCGTGGGTCATTGGGTAGGCCAAGCCTACCCAATGACTGCTTTCGATCTTCCCGGCGGATTACCAGCTTCAGCTCAGACCAGGTTTCGTCAACCGAGCAGACCTTCATATCCACCAACCCCACCTGCAAAGCCATCTCTCTTTTTACCCCTTCGCTGAGGTCGGTCTCAACCTTCGATGATCTCTTGAGCCAGGAAACCCAAATCATGCCATGCGGTGCAATCCGCTCTTTCAATCTTCCCAGTTGTTCCTCCAGGGATGCCTTTTCCTTCACGAATATGTGAACGAAATCCACCGAACTATCACAGAGATATCCCAGCGAAACACCGTCTGGTAGCCCTTCGAGCAATTCCCAGTAGTCCTGCGGCGGGTCGATGACGGCCATAGTAACACCTCTCTTGATCCCTAGCTTCTGGAACAACGGCTTCCCTGCCACTGCCATCAACTTGAAATCCAGCCCATAAGCGTGAATCAAGGATTCCTGAGACACTCGTCATGATTGTCCACATTGCGCATGATGAACACATCTCCATGTCGCTCAAAAGTCAGGCGATACTTGGTGTCAACATAGGCTTCGAATATCCCCCTTAGTCCTTCCACGGGATGGCTTCGCAGTCCAGGATGCCTGAGGTCTGCACCAAGCAGGCGGAGTGCCTTATCCACCTTTCTCTGTATGGTCTTGGGTAATCGCTCGTACTGCTTGACGAACCGCTCAGTGAACTGGAGAGACATTACAGGCTAAGCCTCATTGGTGGTTACGCCTGATTTTCTCTTTGCCCGCTTGTGGAGAAAGGCTATGGCCTCCTTGGCATTGTCAAAGCCGTGGATACGCCCGGCACCGATATCCTCCTCGGCTTCTCTTTCGCCTTCCTGCCAGCGCTTGGTCCAGAACCATGCCTGCTCCTTATCCACCAGCTTCTTCACTCGCAGGACAATCTCACCATCCTTTACTATGGCATCGAGGAAGTCCCCTTCCTCGATGTTGAGGGCCTGTCGAACAGACTGCGGCAAGGTAACCTGGGCTTTCTTGCGCACCTGGATTAGCTCCGACATGGTGAAACCTCCTTTCGTCTGACTTTCCGACAGTCTTACTGTATCAGAGCAAAGGGGGGATTTCAAGTGCGATGTGGCCGGGGTGTCACCCACAAGCTCGAATGCTCGCTTGCGGGTGATGGATCAGGAGCCTCGTTTCTTCACAGGCTGAATTCAGGCTGCTTCCTTCAAATGCCACTGGCAGATTGGGTGGCGAACAAGAAAGGGCGGGATGATTGCAATCATCCCGCCCTTTTCATTCTCATTGGTAGCGGGGGTTGGATTTGAACCAACGGCCTTCGGGTTATGGGCCCGACGAGCTACCACTGCTCCACCCCGCGATATAAAGGTACTGCTCCAGGGGCAAATCAAGCCCTCGACCATTAGTACGGCTTAGCTAAACGGATTACTCCGCTTACACACGCCGCCTATCAACCAAGTAGTCTTCTTGGGGTCTTATCTGGTTAACCCAGTGGGAGATCTTATCTTGGGGTGGGCTTCGCACTTGAGATGCTTTCAGCGCTTATCCCATCCAGACGTAGCTACCCAGCTATGCTGCTGGCGCAACAACTGGCACACCAGAGGTCTGTCCCTCCCGATCCTCTCGTACTAGGGAGAGCTCCCCTCAAATCTCCTACGCCCACGACAGATAGAGACCGACCTGTCTCACGACGGTCTGAACCCAGCTCACGTACCGCTTTAATAGGCGAACAGCCTAACCCTTGGGACCTTCTCCAGCCCCAGGATGCGATGAGCCGACATCGAGGTGCCAAACCTTGCCGTCGATGTGAACTCTTGGGCAAGATAAGCCTGTTATCCCCGGGGTAGCTTTTATCCGTTAAGCTACGGCCCTTCCACGCAGAAACCGTAGGATCACTTTGCCCGACTTTCGTCCCTGTTCGACTTGTAGGTCTCACAGTCAAGCCCCCTTATGCCAATGCACTCCACAGGTGATTTCCATCCACCTTGAGGGGACCTTTGGACGCCTCCGTTACCTTTTAGGAGGCGACCGCCCCAGTCAAACTACCCACCAGGCACTGTTCCACAGCTTGCTCTGCGGTTAGAATCAAAACTCAACAAGAGTGGTATTTCACCGGTGGCTCCGCCCCGACTAGCGTCGGAACTTCTCTGCCTCCCACCTATGCTACACATGTTAAGCCCTAATCCAATGCCAAGTTGTAGTAAAGCTCCACGGGGTCTTTTTGTCCCGTCGCGGGTAACGAGCATCTTCACTCGTACTTCAATTTCACCGAGCCCCTCGTTGAGACAGCGCTCAAGTCGTTACACCATTCGTGCAGGTCGGAACTTACCCGACAAGGGATTTCGCTACCTTAGGACCGTTATAGTTACGGCCGCCGCTCACCGGGGCTTCGGTTCACAGCTTCGATGTTCCCGAAGGAACATCTAACCAATCCCCTTAACCTTCCGGCGCCGGGCAGGTGTCAGCCCCTATACTTCAGCTTTCGCTTTAGCAGAGACCTGTGTTTTAGTTAAACAGTCGCTTGAGCCTTTTCTCTGCGCCCCGCATAAAGCGGGGACTCCTTCTCCCGAAGTTACGGAGTCAACTTGCCGAGTTCCTTAACGAGGGTTCTCTCGTCCACCTTAGGGCATTCACCCTTGCCTACCAGTGTCGGTTTGCGGTACGGACGCTCGCTTCAAACCATGGGCTTTTCTAGACAGTATAGGCAGGGCTGAGTCGTTTCGGGTTTCCCCTCCACTTCTCCCCCGACAGAAGCCGGAGGAACGCACCATGTCCAATGGGCACGATCAGCTTACCTTCCTGTGTCCCCCATAGCCTAACGAAGCTAGCGGTGCTGGAATATTAACCAGCTGTCCATCGCCTACGGGTTCCCCCCTCGGCTTAGGCCCGACTAACCCTACGTCGATTAACGTTGCATAGGAAACCTCAGGCTTTCGGTGGATGTGTTTTTCACACACCTTAACGCTACTCATACCGGCATTCTCACTTCCCTTCGCTCCACCCTGACTCGCGTCAGAGCTTCACTGCCAAGGGAACGCTCCCCTACCACTCGCCTTGCAGCGAGTCCATAGCTTCGGTGGTGGGCTTGAGCCCCGTTGAATTGTCGGCGCAGAACCACTCGACCAGTGAGCTGTTACGCACTCCTTAGATGATGGCTGCTTCTAAGTCAACATCCTGGCTGTCTGAGCGACTCCACCTCCTTGCCCACTTAGCCCACCTTAGGGACCTTAGCTGATGGTCTGGGCTGTTTCCCTCTCGACTATGAAGCTTATCCCCCACAGTCTCACTCCCAGGATATAAGCTATGGCATTCGTGGTTTGGTTGGGTTTGGTAAGATATTCTCCCCCTAGCCCATCCAGTGCCCTACCTCCATAGCTCCAAGCCTGAGGCTGTACCTCAATACATTTCGGGGAGAACCAGCTATTTCCGGGTTCGATTGGCATATCACCCCTACCCACAGTTCATCCCACAGTTTTGCCACACTGACGGGTTCAGGCCTCCACGAGATTTTACTCTCGCTTCACCTTGACCATGGGTAGCTCACCCGGTTTCGGGTCTGATCCGCGCCACCCGTGAACATAGTCCACTGCGCCCTATTCAGACTCGCTTTCGCTTTGGCTACGCAACTCCAGTTGCTTAACCCAGCGACGCAGATCAACTCGCCGGTTCATTCTTCAATAGGCACGCCATTATCCTTCCGAAGAAGGACTCTGACCGCTTGTAGGCACATGGTTTCAGGTTCTATTTCACTCCCCTCCCGGGGTTCTTTTCACCTTTCCCTCACGGTACTGGTTCACTATCGGTCGTCAAGGGTGTTTAGCCTTGGAGGGTGGTCCCCCCAGCTTCCCACAGGATTTCCCGTGTCCTGTGGTACTCAAGGTCATAACCAGAGCCTTCATCCCTTTCGCCTACCGGACTCTCACCTTCTGTGGTAGCCCTTTCCAGGGACCTTCGGCTAGAGAGAAGGTTTATGTGCTCTGTGCCTGTTTTGGACCAGGCTTGCTATGCCTTACAACCCCCTAAAAGCATAAGCTCCAAAACCACACTTCCTTTAGGGTTTAGGCTGTTCCCCGTTCGCTCGCCACTACTAGGAGAATCTCGGTTGATTTCTTTTCCTCGGGGTACTAAGATGTTTCAGTTCCCCCGGTTCCCTCGCATTAGCCTATGTGTTCAGCTAAGCGTGCCCAGGTTCTACCTGAGCGGGTTTCCCCATTAGGGTATCCCCGGCTAAGCTTGCTAGGCAGCTCACCGAGGCTTATCGCAGCCGTGCTACGCCCTTCTTCGGCCCTTGACGCCAAGGCATCCACCATGTGCCCTTAGTAGCTTGATCTACTTACCCAGAGCAATACCAATAAACAATTTTTAAGGTACACAAGGCACGCGGTACTTTTCAGTACCACAATGCCTTGCCGCACAGACTAGGATTATAGCACTGCCACAGAGACTGTGTCAAGCCCTCGATTGTGCCCCCGATCCGTGGATTCTGCAGTTCTGGCAAGTCTGGTCAGATTTGTCTGACCAACACCCCGTGGGTGTAGAAGTAGCGTAGGGGCGGCCCTCGTGGCCGCCCGCCCCCCCACCTTCGGGCGACCACAAGGG
>Ga0315286_10007694_pt1 | contig 10569 bp, 5 predicted proteins | sample YL17G10_0_MG_FD_205038 | JGI IMG/M metagenome (GOLD analysis project Ga0315286, IMG submission 205038) | Sediment microbial communities from Yellowstone Lake, YNP, Wyoming, USA - YL17G10_0 | ecosystem: Environmental > Aquatic > Freshwater > Lake > Sediment | place: USA: Wyoming | collected...
TTGAAGTGCGATCACCATGAGGGTCCTGGCTCGTCGCCGATGCTGTTGGGGAACCTGTTGATCGTCCACGTCGATGGCCGCGATGTGCAGTACGTCGTGGCGATGGATAAGAGCACTGGCAAGACGGTGTGGAAGACGAACCGATCGATCAATTACAGCATCTATGGCCAGAACGAGCGGAAGGCGTTCTGCACGCCGATTGTGATTGAAGCCGATGGCCACAGCGAACTCATCAGTCAGGGCGCCAAGGCCGTAATGGGCTACGACCCCGGCACGGGACAGGAGCTATGGAAGGTCCGGTACAACGGCTGGTCGGTGGCGCCGAGGCCGGTCTTCGGCCACGGGCTGGTGTTCATCATCACGGACTACGAGCGGCCGGAGCTCTGGGCGGTCCGTCCGGGCGGTACTGGCGATGTGACCGGCAGCCACGTGGCCTGGAAGATGACCAAGGGGGCGCCGTCGCGGCCGTCGATGCTACTCATCGATGATCTGCTGTACATGGTGAGTTCCGACGGCATGGCATCCTGCGTGGAAGCGAAGACGGGCCAAGTGATGTGGAAGATGCGGCAGGCGGGCAGCTACTCGGCATCGCCGATCTATGCCGACGGGCGCATCTACTTTTTCAACCACGAGGCGGCCACGACGGTGATTCAGCCGGGCCGCGCATACAAGCTTCTGGCGGTCAACGAACTCGACGGCCAGGAAGAGCTCATGGCCAGCCCCGCCGTGGTCGGCAAGTCGTTGTTGGTGCGCACCCGGGCGCATTTGTACCGCATTGAGAAGCGTGATTAGCTCCCAAGAAGCGGGGCCTTGGCTGATGTCGGTTGGAGATTGATACACGTATCCAGCGGAGGACCATTCGATGGCAATGAAACGTGAGCTATCCCTGTGTTTGCTGAGCGTCGGCTTTCTGGTTGGGTTGGCCATGCTGATCTGTCCGGTACAATAATCTGTCCGGGCGGCGGTTCCCGTCTTAGCTGCATCTCGGTTATCATCAGTAAGAACCGACTCCCATATGCAACGCCGAACACTCATCTGCTTCAGCGCAATCCAGGCATTCGTTTGCACAACCGCGTTGCTGGGCATCGGGCTGACGGTCGCCTGTGCGGGTGAGGCGCCCGCCCGGTGGTCTTGGCAGCAGCCGCAGGCGAAGGTGCTGCCCACCGGCGACCTGGAGTGGGCGCCGCGGCCCTTTGCGTTCAAGCCGGGCGAGTCGGTCCGCTATATCGACTTCGAGTCCGGCAACGACGCCAATGACGGCCTGTCGAAGCAGACGCCCTGGAAGCACCACCCCTGGGACCCCAGCGCCGCCGGCAAGGCGAAGGCCTGCAACGGCGTGCATACCTACATCTTCAAGCAGGGCGTGGTCTATCGGGGGGAGATGGATGCCAACGAGTCAGGCACCGAGGCGGCACCCATCATCCTGACGCGCGACCCATCCTGGGGCACGGGGCCGGCCGTCATCTGCGGCTCGGAGGCGGTGACGGGCTGGAAGAAAGGGATCGACGACGCGCAGATCCCGGAGCCCCAGAGGGTTTGGTACGTGGACCTGAGCTGGGCGCCGCGAAACGTCTGGATGGTGGGCAGGGACGGCGTCGTGACTCGCATCGCGCTGGCCCGCACGCCGAACTGGAACATCACCGATCCGGACGACATCAAGAGCGAGTGGTGGACTTGGAAGAACCCCGACAAGCCGTTTGACAACTACGCCACCATCAACGGCCAGCAGCGGCACCTGGCGTTCGACAAGGAGCACGTCAACACCGGCAAGCCGCAGGATTACTACCAGGGCGCGATCGTCTGGACCACCAAGGGCTGGGTGATGGGCAGCCCGTTCCAGGCCAGGGTCCTTGCGGCGGACCGCGAGAAGGGTTCGCTGACGTTCGCCTGTCAGTGGGGCGGCGTGCCTTCCTACAAGATCATCCGCGGCTGCCAGTATTTCCTGGAGGATAAGCCCCAGTATCTGGACAGCCCCGGCGAGTTCTGGTTCGACAAGAGGGGCAGCGGCGGCCGGCTCTATATCCGCCTTCCCGGCGACCAGGATCCCAACCAAGCTCGCGTCGAGGTCGCCAAGCGCATTCACGCCATCGACAGCCGTGGTATGAGCCACGTGCAGGTCAGCGGACTCACGTTTCGCTTCACGAATATCTACTGGAACCTGATCGCTGCTCCCTATTGGGTTTCCCGCGAGAACATTGATGTCGAGCCCGGCTGCGTACGCCTTCTGGGCAGCGGCACGGACATCCAGGTGACCAACTGCACCTTCGAGCACGTTCACCGGGGCGTGCGCATGAAGGCGATGGGCAAGCAGGATGCCATCGACAGAGTTGTGGTGAGCGACAACGTGTTCTCGGACGCGGACGCGGGAGGCGTGGAACTCGCCGACGGCACGATATACGCGGACCTGGACGGGCCGATGGGCCGGCTCTACGACGTCCGCGTCATGCGGAACAGGTTCGATCACATCGGCATTCGCCCGGACCTGTTCGGCCAAGGTGAGGCGCTGAAAATCGAATATGCGCAAACCGCGGAAGTGGCGGGGAATATCTTCGATCGGGTCTGCGCCCAAGGGATCGACGTGCATGGCGCCAAGCAGAACGGGGCTTCCACCGACCGCCCCTTCACCCGCATTCTCATCCATCACAACAAGGCCGTTGATACCCTGCTGAACAACGACGACTTCGGCGGCATCGAGACCTGGCAGGGTGGCCCGGCCTACGTCTATGACAACATCTCCGGCAACCCCGGCGGCTACCGCAGTTGGGATCACACGCTAAACCCCAATTCAGAGAGCCGCTTCGGCCATGCCTACTATCTGGATGGCGCGTTCAAGAACTATTACTTCAATAATATCGCCTGGGGCAAGTCCAAAGGCCCGTCGGGCAAGCTGGCCAACACGTCGGCCTTCCAGGAAATCATCAGCTACCAGAACACGTTCTTCAACAACACCATCTACAACTTTGTGCGCGCGTCGCGCCGACAGGAGCCGCAGGCCGGCCGGGTCAAGTTTCTGGGGAACATCTTCCAGAGCATGGGCCTAAGCGTCTTTCGCGATGCCGACCCAGCGCGAACCGCCGCCGGCAACACCGCCGCCCCCCGCAACCAGTTCGCGCTGGATACCAACGCCTATGCCCGCAATGCTTTCTACGACATAGGTCTGGGCGAAGGCTTTGGCTTATTCGAGCCCTCCGGGAGGTGGCACAAGACGTTCGAGGCGTTTCGCGATGCGATGGAAAGCTGCAAGCCGCTGGCTGCGGAAGTGGGCGTCATGGCCGAGCAGTCGCCCCTGCGCGATCCAGCCGCTCACGATTTCCGGCCCTCCGCCGGCTCTGCAGCCCGCGGACGAGGAGCGAGAGTTTTCGTGCCGTGGAGCCTCTATGAGACGGTCGCCGAATGGAATTTCTGCCCCATCCAGGGAGACCCGGCGCGCATTTTGGACGAGCACTGGTGCATGTCCCCCTACTACACCGGCCGGGACAACTACTACAAATTCCCCACGTATCCGCTCAAGGGCGCCAACATCACCCTGAAGGACTACCAGAATGGCACGCTGGAGAACTGGACCACGGGCGCCCTGCACTTCAACGGGCGTGACCAGTACGCCATCCTGGCACATGCGGACATCGACCGCGCCGTCACGATGATTGCGGGAAGAGGCAACGCGGGCCAGAGCCGCACCGTCGGCGGCGCTGAGCTGCGCAACCCGCAGATTCACACCACGAACTTCCTGATCGAGGCGTACTTCAAGACGGCGACAGGGCAGAAGGACGGGACGCTGATCCAGAAGATGAATGACGCCGGATATGCCCTGCGCGTCAACGAGGCGGGAGGCGTGACTCTGACGGCCAAGTCAGGCGGCGCCACCACGAGCCTGGCCAGCCGCAGCGCCGTCAACGACGGCCGGTGGCACCAGGTCATCGCCGAGGCCGACCGCAAGGCGGGAACGTTCACTATCTACGTCGATGGCAGGCCAGACGCCTCTGGCCCTGGCCTCGGGAGCGGGGCTTCCCTGGCCAACGACGCCGACCTCTACGTGGGCGGCACGCCGCAGGGTCAGAACCTGGACGGTGCGATCGACTTCATGCGGCTCGCCCGCGGCTCGCTGGCCGACTCGAAGACCACGATCGATGAACTGTACGCGTGGGAGTTCAACGGGCCGTTCCTTTACGACTTCGCCGGCCGCGAGCGTCCGGCCGATGGCGGATGTGCCGGCGCCATCGACGAAGGCGGTCGCTAAGAGTCGTTCGCCTGAGGCCTATTCCACCGCTACAGGCCCGATGCGATACAGCCTCGCCTCATGCGGGGCATTGCAGGCCAACGCAATCGCGGGCTTGCCGGTTTTCTCATCCACCAGTGCCAAAGCCAGCGTGTATCGTCCCTTGGCCAGATTTGCGGGGATCTTCACCGTCGCCTTCACATCCTGTTCACCGGGAAGCCAGTTGCGCGCATCAACCTCGTCCTGCATCTGTTCACAAACGATCTTCCCCTTCTCATCCAGGAGATACAGCACCAGCGGATGCCGCTGATACATTTTGCCCACCCCGGCGTTGGTCCACTTCATCTGCACGGACAGCACTTGACCGCCTTTCACCGAAGGCAAATACACCGCCTCGTTGAGGACCAGACGATATCCCACCAGTCTCGCGAGTTTCTCGATTTGTGGCCACTGCTCCGGAGGCACTGCCCCCACGTTGTCATTGATGTAGGTCACGTGGTTCTTGAGCATGAACTCAACGGCGCTGTCAAACGACCAGCCCCGCCCGATGATATACTTGTAGTCGCCAAACCACTCGAAACACACCGGCGCCTTCTTCCAATGCTCGGCAAAACCCTCCACCGCCGCATATTTCTTCGAGCCTATCCAGGTCTTTTCGTGCCAGTCGGATCCCACGCCGTCGCGGCGGAACCCCGCACCGTGGGCAATGCACCAGGCCAACGCCTCGGCATCATCCGACATGCACAACACCGGCGTCTTCTTGAAATTCTCCAGGTACATGTCCAGGATCTGCTTGCGGATCGCCCACGGCTTGGCATTGGACGTGTGCCACTCGCCCCAAATTCCATACGAACCGATATCCACGAACTCCACCCCCGCATGCCCGTCGTATCGCCGGGCCAGTGCGGTGATAAACGCTCTGTGTTTGCTCACGTACAGCGGATCGGCATAATCCGGCTCGATCCGCACGATGGCCGCGCCGCCGCTGGTTGGATCATCCCCGCCACGCTTGTATTCGTAGGACTTGCACCCCAGGTCAAACAGCCACTTGGGCGAGCAATAGTACCCGCTGGTGTGGGCATTGGTCGTCATGATACGGAAGGCAAACCGCGCCCCGCGGCCGGTGGCGGCGGTGATGGCGTCGTCCATCCGCTTCCAGTCGTATTGCCCTTCGACTGGCTCCAGGTCCATCCAGTTGAAACGCGAATAGCGCACGGTACACGGCAGCCGCCGCGTGCTGAGCCATCCCTGGCCGGGATTGGCCAACAGTTCGTCAGTGCTCTCAAACCGCACGGCCACCGCATCCGCGCCTCGGCTCCGACTTTCCGCGCAGACGCACAGCCAGCACCCGGCCAACGCCCACGCCAGCATCAAGCGAGTATTCATATCTTCTCGTACCACTCTCCACCCCGAATGTGAGCAGAAGAAGTGGACGGCCATAGGGTGCCGCTCCTTATTGAACATCGATGACGAACGTCTGGGTCGCTGTGCCGACCCGCTCGGTGGTCGTGGCCAGCACCTTCTCGTTGCCCCACACAAGCACCTTTTCATCGAGCTTGCGCACCTGCCGATCAATGGTGGCAGTGACTGCCACTTGCACCTTGCCCTTCGTGTCCGGCGTGCCGGAGAGTACGCCCGTGACTTCATCGATCTTCAGCCAGGCCGGCCCCTGAGTGAGCGCGAACCTGGGATTCTCGATGTCGAAGTAGCCGCTGATCTGTTCGCTTCCCTTCATTCGAGCGCTAAGGTCTCCCAGGGACCGATTGGCACACAACTGGTAGCGATACTCGGCGCCGACCTTGGCTGCCACCTCGGGCTTGCTGTAGATCAAAGGCCGGGGGCCGGTCGCGTAGTCGGACGGACCGCTGCGCTTGCCCTGTTCGTCCACCGCCACCACGCGGTAGTAGGTCTTGTTGGCCGCCGGCAAAGCGACTTCGCCGCCCAACACCGCCAGTTCGGTGGCCGTTGTCTCGGCGAGGAAGTTCGCCGGGAACCAGGGGTTCCAGGCCGCCATCTCCTCTTTGCTTACCCCCACGGTGCTCTGGAACCTCTGGTCGGAGATCGTGAAACCCTTTTCGTCACTGCCGTAGACGCGGTACTTCGCCGGCCTCTTCCCCGCCGGGTTGGCTCTCCACTTGAGAGTCCCCACCCTCTTGGCCTGATCGTACTCCACCGTCACGTCCGTCGGATACGCAACGCCTCGCGCGGTGAAGCTCCATGTGTTGCTCCACGGGCCCCATACTCCCTTGTCGTTCATTGCCCGCACGTGCCAGTAATACTTCTCGTCGGGCGTCAACAGGCCCGGCAGGGCCAGGGTATACTGGCTCTTGACCGTGGCGCTGGCAATGTTCCCGTCCTTGTCCCTCACCACGCTGGCGTCCGCCGTCCGAGAGATGAGCTTGTAGAAGTCCATTGACAGCGGCAACTTCACATCCGAGCGCCTGGACAGCTCGAACTGGTAGTCGCCGATCTTGCCGCCGTCGGGGACTTCAGCCGGCTTCCACTGAAACACGATGTCCGTGCCACTACTCTCCCCACCATCCGGCGGATTCACCGCCCTGGAAGGCGCCACCGGCGGCTTCGACGTCGACCGTTCCACCCAGTTGTGGGTGATCTCGACCCTTCTCTCTCCAGGAGTCTGGTCACTGTAGGTGAATACGTTTTCGCCCGCCACCATCTCCGGCATTGCCAGCGGGGCCATCTGCAGGTCGTTGATAATCGCCATCTTCTTCAACTGCGCGCCGGCCTCCAATTGGGCCTTGAGCTGATACTGATAACATGCCGGTCCCACGGTGGAAAAGAACCGGTCCAGGTTGTTGCCCGTGGGACGCCAGGTCTTGCCATCCTGGCTCAGGTAGAACGTCACGCCCGTCTCCTCCGCCGCGATCCGTCCGCCGACGAAAACGTACGGGCTGCTCATCGTCCACACAATCGTGCCCGTGTTTCCTTCCTCGGCCGTCAGGCCCTGCGGCCCGGATGTGACATTTTCGACCTTCGCTCCCTGGCGCCAGGTCTCTTTGGCCAAATCCGGGCGATACTCCCACAGGCCGTTGCAGATGAGGTACGGCACCTTGTCGTATGTGGGCATCGTCTGCAGCGCCCCGTGATACTTCATCGGTGCCAACTGCCCCCATCGCCAGACGATCGCCTCTCCGGGACGCAACACCATGTTCATCGTCGTGTCGGCCTTCCCCGACCGTTGTCCGGTCACCTCGCCCATGTAGAAGTACATCGCCGGCATTCCCTGGCCTTGCCACCAGGTGTCTAAAAAGAGGATTCCCTGCGAATGTGTACGCTTGACCAGGTCGTGGTCCCGCACGATGTCCTGCTCGCCGGCCACCGTCTGGTTGTCTCGCAGCAGGTACACGCAGTGCATGTCGCCGTCGTAAAAATGCCAGCCATCGTCGTAGAACGCCTGCGAAATGCAGTGCCCCAGGGCTCGGGCCGGCGCCGCCTTCAGCCCCACCGACTTCCACAACGTTCCCATGCAGATCGAGTCGTTCCCGCAGGTGTTGTAGCCGTAGATGTTGAACACCTTCACCGGGTCGCCCAGCTCGTTGTTGTCTCCGCCGGAATGGTGCCGATACTGGATCTCCTGAAACCAGATCGCAAACGCCTTCTCCGCATCCGTCATCCCCGGCGCCAGCGCGGAACTGGCAATCTCGTTCACAGTCCTGAAATGGTTGCGGCCGTTGGACAGCCAGGGGTTGATGACGTCCGTCTGGCCGACGTTTTCCATCCGCACCGAGCGGTTAGACTCCCAGCTTTGGAGGAAGGCGCCCTCCCTGGCAATCCCGCAGCCCATGGGCGTTCGGCAGTTTCGCCCGTCCATCGTCCCGCCCTGCACGATCGTATACTTGTGTTGCCCCGCCGTGATCTCCTGAGAGTAGGATCTCGCCACGTCGGTCGGCTGAGTATTTGCCGACCAGGGTTTCAGAGCATCGTCCGCACCCGCAACTGCTGCGATGGCCGCGATGACCGTCGGCATGAGAAATATCATCTTGTTCATGTCATTTGCACCGATAGGTTGTATCTTCCCCGTGTCCCAAACCGCGTTCCCCACAGCGCGAGTCTGTGGGATCAGCGATTAGTCGCTCGCCCCCGGGTTGAGCAATCCCTGATGCCGCATCCAGGTGGCACAGGACTGCGTCCAAGTGGAGCAGGGATGGTCGCTTGGACGGACACCGAAGTCGTGGGCAGCCGTTGCATAGATGTGCAGCTCCGCGGGAACGCCGGCTCGCTTCAAAGCCACATACGTGACCACGCTGTGATTGGGGCTGCTGATGATATCATCGCCGCCGTGCGCCAGGAAGATTGGGGGCGTCCCAGCCGGGATACGCAGCCACGGCGCGAGCTCATCCTTGTCCTTGTCTTTCAGATAGCCCGGATAGCACAGCACGGCGAAATCGGGCCGGCAGCTGACTTCGTCGATGGCGTCCGACGGTTCATACGCTCGTTTCTCGAAACGGGTGGCCGTTGCCAGCGCGAGATGGCCGCCAGCCGAGAAGCCGATCATGCCGATCCGCTTCGGGTCGATTCCCCACTGCCCGGCTTTGCTCCGTACCAGGCTGACGGCCCGCTGGGCATCCAGGAGCGGGCGCCGGGCCGGCTCGGCTTTAGGCTCGTCGGGCTGGCGCGGCACGCGGTACTTGAGGATGATGCCCGTCACGCCCTGCGAATTAAGCCAGGTGGCAACCTCCTCGCCTTCCAGTTGCCAGTAAAGGTTCCAGTAGCCGCCCCCGGAACAGATCAGCATCGCTGTCCCGGTTTCCTTATCCTTCGCCGGCCGATAGATCGTGATGCTCGGTTTGCTCACGTTGGTCAGCAGCCTGGTCGGCTCTGTGACCTCGACCTGCTTGCGGTCCAGCTGCGGCGACATCAGGAACTTCTCGGCGCCGATGTTGCCGATCTCATCTGGAATCTTGCCCGGCCAAAGCTCCACGACGAGCGGCTGGTCGGCGGCGCTCACGGACCCGGCCAAGCAGCAAGCCATGAGGAAGAGCCACGCTGCAGATGCCGCCATCCAAAGCCCGTGTTTTCGCCACATGCCTTGCTCCTCGCGAAAAGCTCATCCAGGAAACGCCAGATCGTTCAATGTCGCGCCCGCGCCCGGAGTATCTACGAGTACTACAAGCCGGTATATCTCTTGTGGCCAAGATACTGAGCCGAACCACGGATTCCGCAGAATCTCAAGTTCCTTGAGTCGCTGTCGTGGTAGACTCTGCAGGGAAGAGAGGCACAATGCATCCAATGCGATACCGCATACTCGCGCTGACTGCGGTGGCGATGCTACACGTTCAGGCGCTCGCTGGAACCGGAGATACGGACTGGATGGTGAAGGGCCGGTACGGGATCTTCATGCACTACCAGTATCGAATCCTGCTTGGTTACTCCATCAAGACGACCCCTCAGTTTCCGAGTCCCTCACAAATGACCGCCGAGGAATGGAACCGGTTTGTGGACGGGTTCGACGTCAAGGGTTTCGCGGAGCAAATGGACGAGGCGAAAGCGGGATGGGTTGTCTTCTGCATCGACGACCACTATTTCGCCTGGCTCTGTGCTCCCAACAAAGCATTCAGCGAATACGCCAGGTATGCGCCTGGGGAGAAGTGCTCGCGTCGGGACCTGGTCATGGACTTGGCGGGTGCGCTCAATGCCAGGGGAGTGAAGCTCATCTGCTATTTTGCGGGTCTGAATGGTTACATGAAGGAGCCGAAGGTTTCCGCCGGATTGATGGACGGCGCCGGCCGCGGCGGCTTGAACGAAAGGATTTCGCCGCCGGCCGAGGCACGCCAACGACGGCTCGCGGTGCTCAAGGAGTACGCCGACCGCTACAAGGACAAGGTTGCCGGGTGGTGGTTCGATGGCATGGAACTCGACACCTACAAGGACAAGCCCGGAGATTGGGAAACGATCGACAACATCGTCCATGCCGCCAATCCCAAGGCCGTCATCGCGTTCAGTTACGGTCGCAACGAGCAGGCCTGCATCCGCAACGGAATCGACGACTACACCGGCGGCGATACGTGGAGCAAGCAGGACCTGAAGCGCCTGACCCCCACCCGCTTGTCGGCGCAGAACAGCATCCTCTGGCATGGCAAGATCTACTGTGGAAACGTCTATCACGGCATGGGAGATGCCAACCAGTTCACGGACCAGGAATTGATCGACTGGATCAGGACGTGCAACGGCCAGGGCGGCGTATGCACGCTCGACTGGCCCTTTGATCCCAAAACCGGCCTGCTGAAGGAATTTGGTTTCGCGCAGTTGAAACGAGTGGCGTTTATGCCGAGCTCGGCATAAGCGTCATAATGCCGCGAACCCGGTTATGCCGAGTTGGAAGATTATTGCCC
>Ga0315286_10007695_pt1 | contig 10568 bp, 9 predicted proteins | sample YL17G10_0_MG_FD_205038 | JGI IMG/M metagenome (GOLD analysis project Ga0315286, IMG submission 205038) | Sediment microbial communities from Yellowstone Lake, YNP, Wyoming, USA - YL17G10_0 | ecosystem: Environmental > Aquatic > Freshwater > Lake > Sediment | place: USA: Wyoming | collected...
CCCGACTACTCCGACGTGATCGAGGCGGTCCAGGATGCGCTCCGCTCTCCGATGGATCTCGACGCCATTACGTTTTCGGGGAACGGCGAACCCACCCTTCATCCCGATTTCCCCGCCCTGGTCGAGGGTATGATTTACCTTCGCAACAAGTACCGGCCCCGGTTGAAGGTCGCCTTGTTGTCCAATTCGACGGGGCTCTCGCACGAGGATGTCAGACGAAGCGTGGCGAAGGTAGATCTTCCCGTGTTCAAACTCGACGCCGGCACCGAAAGATCGTTCATGAAAATCAACCGGCCCGCCGCGGGTGTGCGGTTCAATAACATTGTCTCCCACCTCAAGTCCATTGGTAGAGTCTACATTCAAACGGCTTTGATCGACGGGACGCCCTCCAATACGGATCCCGACGAGATCCTCGCTTACTTCGAGCTTATCCGTGACATCCGCCCGCGGGAGGTCCACATCTATTCCACCGACCGCCCGGTCCCGAATCTCCGTATCTCCAAAGTTGACCCCGAGTGGCTCGAGGAGATAGCTTCTCAGTTGAAAAGTGAAACCGGGGTCCCTGCTACTGCTTTCTACGAAGGCAAGAGACACTGACCGGTTGTGACCCCCGTCCCGCTCTCCACGAGGGCAAGCAACACCGACTTATTGATTCACTCGTCCCACTGTCCCCCGTTGGGCAGCGAGGATGACAACTGGAGCACCCAATGGCGGAAAAGAGCGGCCTCGCGCGAGCGGGTTCATGGAGGAGTTGCTCTTCAGGGGGCTTTTCTTGAGGAGGCTCGAGCCGCTCGTTGGCATAGTGGGGGCGAATGTCCTAACCGCGCGCGTCTTCGCCGTGGCGCACATGAGGGCGGGATACGTGTCGAACGTTTTCGTGTTCGCGGGGGTCGCGTTCGTGCTCGGTCTTGTGTGGGGTTATGTCATGCAAAAGACGGACAGCCTCTGGGGGGCGGCTCTCTTCCACGCCGGCGCGGATGTTCTGATTGTGGTGAAGATGTTCGGGGCGTTGTGAGTGTGCGGTTTTTTGTGGATGGTGCGGCGGCGTAAGCAGGAACCCAGAGAGTCCCCGTGTGAACATCGGGCCGTGGCTGAACGATCGATGGCTCGCTTGATCCACCCGCGTGTGGTTGAACAAATACGCGAGAAAAAACGCGACGCACACGATTTTGTTCTTGACAGGTATTCGAGCGCGCGGCGCCGGTATGCGGAGATCCGCCTTTCGATGGGCCGTGGATCGCACGTATCCGCGCCGCCGCCGCGTTGAAAATAGACCCCGCCTTTTGTCCCTCCCGCAATCGTTTTGGCTTCTCTCTCGCGCCGTACGAGGCCCTAAAAGGGGCATGCTATATTATGTGCAACAGCGATCCTCCCCGCTGATTCGTCGCACTCGTTGCGACGGATGGGTTCGACATCGCCGCATTTCGCTCGGGAGGTTCGCTATGTCTCGCGTTGGTTCTTCTGGTTCCTCTCGGCCCTCCGCGCGCTGCGGGCCCGCCGCTCTCTCCGCTCTCTCCGACCGTGAGCTTCTTGCCCGGGTGAAGGCCCTCGTCTTGAAAGAACGCGCCACGTCTCTCGAGATCCTTGTGCACTTGATCGAGGTCGAGTGCCGGAAGCTTCATCTTATACTCGGGTACCCCTCGCTTTTCGAGTATTGCACGCGGCACTTGGGCTATTCGAGCTCGGCTGCCGGCAGACGGATCCGCGCCGCCCGGTGCGTCCGGGACTTTCCCGAGGTCTACGGGCTCTTGGAAAAGAACGAGGTCAATCTGAGCTCGGTCTCTCTGGTGGCTTCGATTCTCACCGCGGAAAACAAGGACGACCTTCTCGGGAGGATACGAAACAGATCCCAAAAAGAGGTTGAGGGGATCGTCGCGGACTACCGGCCGCCGGTGTCGTTCCGGGACCGGGCGAGACCGGTGTGTGTGGCGGTGGTGGAACCGGCGAAGAGAGGGTCCGAAGCGATGCAGGCGATCGTGACGGCGCGCTCCCGCAGCGGGAGTGGAAATTCACCCAACGTAGCCGCTGGCTGCGCCGCCGGCCAGACAGGACCACGCACAGAGACACAGCCATTGCGGACATCGGGCAACAATGCTTCCGACGTGCTTCGTACACAACCGCCGATCGACGCCGCCCAGAACCCCACCCCCCGCATCGAGCGCAAACTCCTCGTCCAGTTCCTCGCAAGTGAAGCGTTCATGAAGAAGTTCGAAAAAGCGCGGGCGCTTCTGTCCAACAGACTTGGAAAGCCCTCCTACGAAGCTGTCCTCGAGACCGCGCTCGACGAGTTTCTCGCAAAGCATGATCCCGAGAACAGAAAACAAAGACGCGAGGAACGGCAGAGCAAAACCAATCCGAGAATGAAACCGACGAACCATACCGTCCATGAAGCTACCCGCAAACAAATGCCAGAAGCCGATCCTTCGCGGGGAACGTCGGAGAAACTCGCCACCGGTGGCGCCGCGCCGCGGGCCCGCTGTCCAGCGGCAGATCCGACGCGACATCCGGGAATCACCACCGCGTACGAACATTCCCGTCACATCCCCGCGGCGATAAGAGACGCGGTGTTCGCGCAAGACAAGGGACGCTGTACCTATACGGGGGCGGACGGCCGGCGATGTGGCGCGACGCACAATCTCCAAATCGATCACATCGTGCCTTTCGCGCGCGGGGGGATGACCTCGGTGGAGAACCTCCGCTTGCTCTGCGGCAAACACAACCGCCTCAGAGCCGAACGGGTTTTCGGGCCGCGGCGGTCGCCGAGGGTGAGCCCGCCGCGAGTCGATGAACCGCCGTTCACGCGGCCGTGAATGTTTCGTTCGCCAGTCGGCCCGCCGCGGGTGAGCCCGCCGCGAGTCAATCGACGCCCCGAGGCGTTCGTGTTAGACTCCCCCCAATTACGGCAACACCCCGTGCGCCGGGTCCCGATGTAAGATTTCGCGCCGGATTGTCTCAGCGCGAGAGTAAAGGAGGGCAAGTTGAAAACGATTCCCACGCGCCGCCTCTTCGACCGAGTGTCGAACGCGACTCCCAGGCGTTGTTGCTTCCACCGGATCGCGAACCCGATTGCGATCGCGGTGGCGGTGCTGCCGGCCGTTCTACTGATGATCATCCCAGCGAGGGCACAAACCACAGCCGCCGTCCCAAGCGAGCTTGCGCAAACGACACCCGCGAAGCCCCCGGCAACCCCCGCCGTTGCCGACAATGTCTTCGTCGACTCCGGCGACACCCGACTTTTCGTCGAGATCAAAGGGAGCAAGAAAAGCGCCCCCGTTTTGCTCTTCCTCCATGAGGGTCCGGGGAACCCGGTCGGGGTCCTCGCGTTCGAAGCCTACCCCGGCGGGGAGCTCGAAAAGAACTTCATCGTCGCCTACCTCCGCCAGCGCGGCGTTCTTCAATCGCCGGAAGTCCCCGTAGCCTCACAGACACTCGCGAACCACATCCGGGATGTCGACAACGTCGTCGATTATCTGAGAAAAAGATTCGGCAAAGACCGTGTCTCTCTCATCGGCCATTCGTGGGGCGGGATGCTGGGATACCTCTACCTCGCGCAGCACTCCGAGAAAATCGACAAGTTCGTGTCCATCGCGGCGCCCTTTAACACGGTGGCGAGCCAGTTCGCGAGCTACGAGATGACGCTCCAGTGGGCCCGCGACACGAACAACCAGGCGGCGGTCGACGGGCTTGTCCGTCTGGGGAGTCCGCCCTACCGGACCAGTCAGGAGGCTCTCACCAAGACTCTCTGGTCGGCGGACGCGTTCGGCGGCATCACGAAAGGCCTCGATATGAAGAAGGCGATGGAAGCCGGCGGTTTCGCCGAATACGATCCCGCGTGGGGCGATAAACAGCTCGAGATCAACGAAGCGATGTACGCGGAGATCCAGAAGATCAACGTGGAAAGCGAAGTTGCGAGAATCACCACGCCGCTCCTCCTCATCGCCGCCCGGAACGACGCAGAGGTTCCGTATTTCAGCCTCAAAAACGGTTTCGACAAATGGGGCGGGAAAAAAGAGTTCCTCATCTTCGACCGCAGCAACCACATCTTGTTCATCGACGAGACCGAGCGGTTCGTCACGGAGGTCACGCGGTTTCTTGGCAAGTGACGCCGCCTCCGGGCGGTCGAAAAGACCAACCGGGACCGCGTAACCCGGTGCCGGGAGAAACGTCCTCGACGCCCGGGCGGCAAAAAAACCCCGACGGGCGCGTCGCTCGGCGCAGCGAGAGACGTTTATTGCCTGGACGGCAAAAAAATCCCCTGCAGCCGTGTAACCCAACGCCTCGAGAAACGTCTCACTGGACGGACTGGATCGTTCGAGAGGACCTGGAGAGCGTGATCGATAAGGACGAACCGATACTGCAAGCCGTCCGTGCGGGCCGGACCGAGGCGTTTGCCGACCTCGTAACCCGACACAAGGACAAGGTTTACGCGATGCTCACGCGCCTGGTTCGCGACCCGGACGTCGCCGAGGAACTCGCCCAGGAGACGTTCGTCCGCGCGTGGCGGGGGCTCCCGGGTTTTCGGGGGCAAGCGCTCTTCGGGACCTGGCTCGTCCAGATCGCGATCCACCTCGCCCGCGACAGGATACGTGAGGTGCGACGAAACCGAACGGTGTCGCTGGACGAACTCCTCGAATGGAGCGCCGACGAATCGGTGCTGGTCGACACGAGATCGCGGCGCGACCCGCTCTCGGAATTGGTCGATCGAGACATGCTCGAGCGCCTCGACGCCGCGCTTCGCGAACTGCCGCCGAGCTACCGCGAAGTGTTCGTGCTCCATCACATCGAGGACATTCCCTACGAGGAGATCGCCACGATCACGGGAGATTCGATCGGTTCGCTCAAAGTCCGGGCCCATCGCGCGCGAAAGCTTCTCAAGGAGGCGATCTCCCCCGATGCCGAGTTCGTCGCGCCGGGGGACGTTGCCGAGTGAGCCGAACAAGTCAGAGCGCCGGGGGACGTTGCCGAGTGAGTCAAGTAACTCGAATGAACCGGGCGAACCAGATAAATCGAGTGAATCGAGCGAGCCAAGTGAGCCGAGCAAAAAGAGGGTGAAAACAATGGACGCGCTTTTCGCACGCTACTTCGACGGAGACCTCAACGATCGCGAGGCACGGGAATTTCTCGAAGCGATCGCGGCGGACCCCCGTCTGGAGAAAGAGCTTCGCGAGTACGAGCGAGTGCTCGCGCTGGGCAAGACTCTCCCGGTGCCGAAGGCGCCGGCGGGATTTACCGAAAGTGTCATGGCGCAAATCGCCGCGGAGAAAAAACGGGAGATGGCCACTGCCGAACGCCGCAAGGGAGCAGTCACCGATGCGGATCGTTTGGGAGCCGCCGTATCGAGTCGGGGAAGAGACGCCGGCCAAATGGGCCGAGACCAACTCACCCCCGGAGGCGGCCCCGAGAGGGCGCCGTTCCGAATCCCAGTATTCGGAGCTCGCTGGGCCGGTGTCGCTGTCGCCGCCGCCGCGGTCGCTCTCGCGTACGTCGGGGGATTGTGGACCGCGGGGAATAGGAACATCACGCCAAACGCGTCGCAAGAAACCGGCGTTCCGGCCGGGACGGCGACAACGGCGACAACCTCGACGACGCCGGCGTCGGGGACGGCGACGACGGGAACAACGGGGAGAGAGACACAGGGGACGACGGTCGCGGAGATTTCCCCGGCGTTCGTCAACCAGGCCGCGGCGGAATCCGGTTTGCGCTACGTTCGTCTCGCCTATGTCCCCACCGATCCGACGGTTGAAAAAGTGACCGTGGTGGGAAGCTTCAACAACTGGGATCCCGACGCGACGCCGCTTCGCCACCAGGACGGTGTGTGGAGCACAATCCTGGTTCTGGCCCCGGGTAACTACGAGTACATGTTTTTCGAGAACGGCGCGCGCTGGGTAACCGATCCGCTCGCCGCGCAGAAGAGAGACGACGGATTTGGAGGAGCGAATGCGGTTCTCGATGTCGGTGCGTAAGGGCAAGAGAATCGCGAGGGTGCAAACCTCGCGGACGTGTGAGCGTAAGACGTGTGAGCGCAAGAAGACCGCGCGGGCGCGTCACTCACGAACGGTCGCGCTCGACCATCTCCGTTTCATGGCAACCGCCATCGGCTGCCTCATCGGCGCGATCGTCATCGCCGCCGCCTCGCCGTCGGTGGCGCAGTGGCGGGTCATACCGGAGATCCGCGTGACCGGCGGCGACGAAACCGATCTCGTCATCGACCCTGGTGTCACGCGCGTCGTCGTCCCCGGGGGACCTTTCGCCGAGCTCACGCCGAGACTCTCCGCGAGAACGTGGATCGGGCGCGGGGCCATACTCGATTTTGGGACCTTCGCGACCTTTCAACGATTCTTGAACGATGAATCGCGCCTCCTGTATGCGCAGACGGTCTGGGGCGACGTCTACCAAAACTTCGGCCGCGCTTTTCGCGGCCGCCTCTCGGGGGCGTTCGACTACTACGATGATTCGGAGCGCGACGATGTCCGCCGTTTCGGTTACGGCGCAGAAGCCGGTATTTCCCTCGTCCGTCCGCTGTGGAACGCGGAGCTGTGGGGCGCCGCCTACGGACGGCGGTACCCGAACCTCACCGTGACGGATATGGGGAATCAAACTTCGACCTACACCGAGACCACGTGGAGCGGCGCGGGGACGCTTCGGATTGCGCCCACCGGCCGGGTGAGCGTCAGAACCGACGGTATTTTGCAGACAACCGATGCTCTCGATCCCTACTACGACTCTCAATCCTGGACGGCGTCCGGGAGTATCGACGCGCGCGTGGTCTCCTCGCTTTTCTTGACGTTATCCGGCACGTATCAAAATCGCGAGTTCACCGCGCGGCCGACGAGCGGGGACCAGGACAAGTATCTACAGGCCGGCGTGGGGCTGCGCTACTCGATCGGGACCGGATGGACCGCTCTCGTCCGGTGGGCGTTTTCGAATTACACATGGCCCGACGGAAGCGACGAAGATTCTTACCGGCTCTCCGTTGGGGTGAATTACGCGTGGGGACGGCGTGATGCGCCCCCGCCGCAGCGTGTCGACATCGACATGCTCACCCGCGAAAGCAAAGGCGCGGTTCAAAAGCCGGATCGGGAAGGCACCGTTCTCTTTCGCATCGAAGCCCCCGCGGCCGCGAAGGTGTCGGTCGTCGGGAGCTTCAACGGATGGGAAAGCGGCGCGACGGCGCTCGCGAAAACGGGGGACGAGTGGTGGGAGGTTCGGATCGAGCTCGCCCCGGGTTCTTACGAATACGCATACGTGGTCGACGGGGAGTGGACAACTCCCCCGGAAGCCCTAGTCACCGTGGAAGATGGCTTCGGAGGGCGAAATGGCGTTTTGGAGGTTTTGCCGCCGGAGATTTAACGGCACGGCTGTAACCCGGGGGCGGCCCTGTCGTCTCATTGGGTGCAACGGTAGAGGTCCTCTCAAGCCCGTTGAGGATTCTAAAATGGAGGTACACATCATGAAAAGACAACCCAGACTCAAAAGGATACTGAACGGATCGGCGATCTTCCTGGCGGTTCTACTCTTCGTGGCGCCCGTGGCCGGTACGGCCTCGGCACAGAGCGCCGGCGCCGCCCCGGCACAGGATGACGGGACCGTCTTGGCACAGAATGACGGTGCCGCGCAGATCCGCAACCGCGAGGAAGCGCAGAACACCGCTCAGGACCCGCAGGGGGACGTGCTCCGCCAGCGGATCCGCAATCGGATCGAAAGCGAAGAAGGACTCCAAACGCAAGAACGCGAACAGCTCCGCAAGCATCTCGGCGAGTGCGACAAGCTCGGTCTCGACGATGCGGTCCTCGGGGCGATCTTCGACGAATCAGAACCGCTTCAAAAACAGATCCGGACGCAAGAGCGCGTGCTCGCCCTGGCGAGGGAGGGGCTTCCCGTAGAGCCCGTGACGCAAAAGCTCCAGGAGGGCCGGCGAAAAGGCGTGAACGAAGCGGCGTTGGAAAAGGCGTGCGTGCGGATGGAAGAAAACATCCGCGCGGCGCATCGTTACATGGAAAAGGTGTGTGAAGTGGGTGTTACCCCCGGCGATCGCGACGCCGAGCGCCGGCGGACCGCCGAGATGGCGAAGCACATGTGGAACGGTCTTAACGAAGGCGACATGAACCAGCTTCAAGAGTGCGCGCGTCTTCGTCTGCGCGATGGCTCGTGCACCACGGATGACGTCGCCGCCGCCGGCGAGACGACCGTGAAGCTCTGCGCGATGGGCATCGAGCGCGAAAGAGCCGCGCGCGTAGCGGGCGAAGCGCTCCAGTACGGATACACCGCGAAAGAAATGCGTCAGTTCAGCTGGATGGTTATGACCGCGCGGATGCACGGCGGTCCGCAGGACGAGGTGCTCGACACCATCGAGCGCGGGATCCGCAACCATGACCAGCTCGCGGAGATGGTCCGTGAGATGTACCAGTGCGGATGGATGGGTCCCGGCGACGAACACGGCGGCCAGGGTGGGCACCACCCGGCGGACGATGCGGGCGGGCATCACCATGGAGGAGACGATCCAGACGGCCACCATGACCCGGATGGTCATCACGGTGGCACGGGTGGGCAGGACGACCAGAACGGTCAGGGTGGCACGGGTAGCGGAGGCCATGGAAACGGCTAACCTCTTGTGAAACATATACTAGGCGCGGAGGCCACCGAGAACCGTCGCGTCAGCTGCGAAAACAACCCAACCCTCAGAACGACGCGACCTCGTGAAATCCGCGCCAGATACCGGACGGGCCGAAGCAACACGGCCCGTTCGGTTTTTTTGTCTCGCGGTCTTGACAGGATGCACATATGTGCGTTAGTCTCGTATCTGGCATGAACGCACTTATGTCCATTCTAGCTTCAAGGGAGACTCGGTGAGAGGACCCTATCTCCGGCGACGTGTCCAGCTACCCCCGCGCTTCGTCCATTTCAAACCGGCCGGCGTGCCGCGGCGCTTCCTCGAAGAGGTCGCTCTCACCGTCGATGAGCTCGAGGCGGTCCGCCTTGCGGACCTCGACGGGCTGGAACACCTCGATGCGTCGGAACGGATGGGGATTTCACGGACCACGTTTACACGGCTCATCGAGAAGGCGCGGCGAAAAATCGCCGAAGCGCTCATCGAAGGCAAGGATCTCGTCGTCGAAGGGGGTAACGTCGAGTTCGTGAACGCGCTGTACCGTTGCAGGGACTGCGGAGACGTCAAGACGGGGCCGGACAACGAGGACGCGGATTTGTGCCCCGAATGCGGATCGACGCACATCGAGAATCTTGCCCGGTGCTGCATGGGACCGCGTCGGGAGAGACGGCGGCGTGGCGGATAGGCTCGGGCCGAAGCAGTGATGTTCACCCGCGGGAGCGAGACCACCAAGACAGAGGATGCGACGTTTGCGCCTGGGGCGTGACGTCGTCGAAAAGACATAGGGAGGATTTCGTGAAAATAGGCATCGTATCAGACGACGGAAAAACCATCGCGGGTCATTTGGGCAGGGCCCGGGGTTTCATCATTTACGACGTGGAGGGCGGTGTGGTGAAGAAAAGAAGCTATCTCGACAACACCTTCACCGAGGGCGCCGGCCACCGTCACGGCGAGGGCCATGCGGAAGGCTGCCACGGAGAGCACCACGGCGAACACCACGGGCACGGGCCTGTCCTCCGGGCGCTCGCGGGCTGTGAGGCAGTCATCTCTCACGGGATGGGGCGCCGCATATACGCCGATCTGAAGGCGGCGGGGATCGCGGCGTACGTGGTCGACGAAACCGACGCCGACGAGGCGCTCGCCCTCTACCTCAAAAACGCCCTCACCGACCACCCCGATAGGAGCTGCGACCACTGATCCGTCGAAAGGAGGTCGGAACATGGTTGGACACAGACACCGCATGGGCCAGGCTGGACGGTGTATCTGCGCCATCTCAGCTCGCGAACCTCGAATCGTCGCGGTGAACCGGCGGCGTCATGCACCCCCGGGCCGTCTTCGGTCGCTTCGCGCGCGATCTCTCCCTACTCCCATCTTCCCTCGTCCAAGTGGAACGCCCCCGAGGAATCGCCCGACCGGACGATGTCCCACCGCCTCCGCGTGATCCGCTTGAGAAAATGAATGTCGTGGCTGACGAGAAGGACCCCGCTGGGACAACCCTCCAGAGCATCCTCCAGACACTCGATCGACGGCAGGTCCATGTGGTTCGTCGGTTCGTCCATGATGATGAGGTGCGGCTCGTTCGCGATCCCCATCGCAAGAAGGAGCTTCCGCGTCTCTCCCGGGCTCGGCTCGACGCTCTCGAGCAACCGGTGCGGGCGGGAACCCAACCGGCTCACGACCGTCATCATGAACCCGAGCTTGTCTTTGGGTAGACCGCGGGCGCGCTCGAGGATCCCGGCGGACGATTCGAGGTCGATCTCCTGTGGTACGTACGTCAATCGCTCGGCGGGGAGATCGAGCGATGCGATGATCCTTCGGATGAGCGTACTCTTTCCCGTACCGTTCGGACCTGTGAGCGCGATCCGGTCGTCCGGCCGCATCACGAGATCGGGGTGAACCAGCGTTCGTCCTCCCCCGAGATCGATTTCGTCTTTGCTAATATTGAAAAGCGTGTCGCGCT
>Ga0315286_10007696_pt1 | contig 10568 bp, 9 predicted proteins | sample YL17G10_0_MG_FD_205038 | JGI IMG/M metagenome (GOLD analysis project Ga0315286, IMG submission 205038) | Sediment microbial communities from Yellowstone Lake, YNP, Wyoming, USA - YL17G10_0 | ecosystem: Environmental > Aquatic > Freshwater > Lake > Sediment | place: USA: Wyoming | collected...
GCAAGAACGGCATTTACGCCAACATCAATCTCAAGGTCGGGCGGCACTTCGGCCCCGACGACGGCATCGTCGACGCGGGGTCGTTCTCGGGCAACCTGAACTACTTCCAGGGCGTGGCGAATTTCGATCCGCGCATGATCGAGCTGCAGCAGGATTACGCGCGCAGGCTCCTGGCGCACGTCAATCCCTACACCGGCATGACCTATGCCGAGGACCCCGGCATCGCCTTCGTGGAGATCGCCAACGAGGATTCCCTGTTCGGCAATATGCTCAACGACGGAGGGCTCAACTACCTGGCGAATGTGAGCGACTCCCTGCCCAATTATTACAGCCAGGAATTGGATAAATTTTGGAACGACTGGCTCGCCGCCCGCTCCAGTTCCCGACAGGCGCTCGAGGCCGCATGGAAAAGTTCGGAGACGGTCAGCGACCCCTCAGACAAGATTCGTAACGGCGGCTTCGAAAGCGGTATGAATCAATGGACGGTGAACGTCCCGAGCGGCAGCGCCCAGGTCATTTCCCGAGTTGAAGCGGGCTCGGGTCCGGATGGGAGCAATGCTTTGAGGGTCGACGTTGTCTCGGACGGAACGAACTGGCATGTTCAGGCCACACAAAACGGTCACGCCATGGAAAAGGACAGGGCGTATGAATTCAGCTTCTACGCCAGAGCCTCCACTGCCGGCGCGATCAGGATCGACATCATGAAGGGCGCCGCTGATTGGCGCAACTATGGCTTGAGCAAATCGGTTCAGCTGACGACCAACTGGCAGCGATTCACGGCACGCTTCCGGGCCAATGCGACGGATCCGGCGAATGCCGGGGACCAACCGACCGTCCGCCCCACATTCGAGCTCGGAGCCGCCACAAACACGATCTGGATCGCTCAGGTGGAATTCCGGCAGACGGCTCCCAAAGGACTCGAATCGGACGAGGATTTCGGCACCGTACGCCGCCCGATCCGCTCGGATCTGGGCAGTTACTCCGAGGCGCGAGTCATCGACCTGTTCCGGTTTTATTCCGAAACCGATGAGAAATACTTCGTCGGGATGCGAAGTTTTCTGAAAAACGACCTGGGAGTAAAAGCACTGGTGACGGGAACGGCCCCCTGGTGGGGCTACCTGGGCGACACCGCGATCCAATCCAAACTGGATTATGTCGACGCTCACTATTACTGGGACCACCCGTCCTGGCCCGGTGTCCCGGCATGGTCCGCGACCGGCTGGAGAATCAATAACACACCCTGGGTGAATCAGCTCCAGGATTTCAGCAGCGTCGCCTCGCAGGCCGTCGAGGGGAAACCGTTCAGCGTCAGTGAGTTCAACGAGGTCTTCCCCAACCGGTACGCGCTGGAAGGGCCGCTGCTCTTTGCGCTGATCGGGAATCTGCAGGATTGGGATGCGCTCTACATGTTTGACTACTGCGGCAGCGCAAAGGATTACGCCGCCAGGTACACCGCATCCTTTTTCAGCCAATCGGGCAACCCGATCAAGAGCGCGCAGCTTCCCATCGCCGCCAGAGCGTTCCTCGCGGGTCAAACCTCCGCGGCATCGGCCTCCCTGGGCGTGGAGCTCAACTCCGACGAACTCGCTCTTGGCTATGCGAAAGGACTGTACAACGGCGCCGGCTTTCTGGAATCCAAGGGGCTCGACCGGCGCACCTTCCTGAAGGAGCGGCTGCGCATCCGCAGCTTCAACCGTGCGGAGCCGGCGGCGATCAACCACTCTCTGCCCGCAGGCAGCGTCACTGCAAGCAATGGAGAACTGGTCTGGAACCGCGATAACACTGCGGCTTCTTTCATGCGCGTCAAGGGCGCGGCTCTCCAAGGCGCCATCGGCTTTCTCAAAGGCAGCGCGGTAGACCTGGGCGACTGGAGTTTCTCGGTGAGCGGCGCCGGCCCGGAGCACCTCGCCGTGCTCCTGCAGGCGCGGGACGGAGTGAGCCTGCGGGAAACCCGGCACATGATCCTCTCCGTCTGGACCGAGCATCAGAATACCGGGATGCAGTGGAACAGCGACCAGACAACGGTGGATAACCGTTGGGGGATCGATCCGGTGCTGGTCTGTCCGGCGCAGATCGACCTGACACTGCGCTTCCAGGCCGCACGCACGCTGAGGCTGTATCCTCTCGATGAAACCGGGAATCGCAAGAGCGCCCTGACGCCTCAGCAGGCCGGCGCTGCAACCAGTTTTCAGGTCGACACCGGCAGGGACCAGACCGTCTGGTACGAGATCGAGATCAACGACCCGGCGTCGTCCGCGGATTTTGCTCTGCCGGCGCCGGGAACCTGCCAGCTTTACACCGACCCGGGCGGAGATCAGCAGCAGCTGGGCTGGGTGGAGATCGAAAACACCTCCGGCCCGGGCCTGCGCCCGGCAGCCCTGCTCGAGTATTTCTCAAAGGGAGTGCTGACCTCGGTGGTGAGACTCCCGGCCGCCAGCCCGAAAACCCTTGTCCGGGCGCCGCTGATATATGACAGCGCGGTCGATACGGCGATTGCCATCCTGGGCGGAGAAAAGGTGAGCATGCGCGTCCTGGACGGCGACGGAAGGCAGACTGGCGGAACCGTGGTTGAAGAGGTGCCTGCGAATACCGCGAAAGCCTTTTTCGTGCGCGAGAGATTCAAGCTGGATCCCGGATTTCAGGGGACCCTGGAATTGGCTTCCGCAACCTCTTTCCACTCCATCACGCTGCGCAGCATCGTGAACGGAGCCGGCGACTTTTCACTGACGCCGTATCCGCCGGAATCCGTTCAGGGCGGACCGGTCTACTTTTCGCACCTGACCGCCGATCCGTTCTATTCGAGCGACCTGCTGCTTTGGAACTCGCAGCCGCAGCAGGTGAAGGCGCGGGTCGAATTCTTCTCCGCGGCCGGGGAGCAGGCCGCGCCCGCGGGACAGGCGGCATCATCCGACCTCACGCTCGAGTCCGGTCAGCTGAAGCGGATTTCCCTGCCCCAGTCCGCAGCTGCGTTTTTCGGCTATGCCCGCCTCACCCTGCTTGCCGGTCCGGCATTGCCGTCGGCGACAGCCGTCATCCGGCGCTGGGAAAACGGCAGTCCCGCCTCTGAAGCCGGCATCCCTGCCACACCCGCGGTCGCCGAGCAGCTTTCCCTGGTCGTGGATCGCCCGGGCCAACACACCGGTCTGGCCATTTTAAATACCTCCGCGGCTTCAACAACGGTTGAACTTGAGCTGCTCGGTTCCGAAGCGGGCATCCCGCTTCCGGGCAAAGCGTGCCTAACTTTGAATGCGGGGGAGAAGCGCGCCTTCTTCCTCTACGAATTGTTTCCCGATCTGCCGGGGTATGTCACCGCTCTCCTGAAGGTCAAGGCATCCTCGAATCTGGCCATTCTCTCGCTGCTTGGAATCACCAATGCCCGCGGGGAGTTTTTGATCGCCTCCGTTACGGGGGAGCCTGGGGCCGACGCGCTCACGGCCGGCCATGCCGCGATCATGCCACGGTTTGCAGCCGGCGGCGGATATCGAACCATTCTCTATTTATTGCCCGACGCGATCGGCAGCCAGCAGACCCAGGGTCAGATCCGATTCCACAACAACACCGGCGTCCTGCAATCCGTGCCCTTCCGGTAGAAATCTCAACCACAAAGATACTATCCTCTTCACGCAGCACGGTTCATGATTTTGTGCGCGCCCGAAGTTCGCAGTATCAGTTCGCAGCAGCGGGCTGCTTTTTCGAACGACTGCGAACTGTGTACTTCGCCTGCTGTTTTAGTGTCCCCCCTCGGGGATGTTCGTAGGCAATGACGTTAATCGCCTCGAACCTGGCGCGAAAATGTAGGGGCGACCGTCAGGTGGTCCGGCAGATACCCCATCGTCAGGTCTTACGAGCCGCCTGACGGTCGCCCCTGCACAATGATGTGCATTTCGCCAGGCTGCGCCGAGTCTTGGTGGTGGCTTTTATGGGCGCGGGCTGTAGAAGTCGGCGATAAGGCGGGCCGCGATGGGACCCACGGTGCCCTCGCGGTTGAAATATTCATAGATCCTGCGGCGCGCCTCCGCATCCGTGGCCAGGGCCCGCTCGCAAGCTTCGATCATCGATGAAACATCGTCGTGCGCATACGGCAATACAACGCCCTGCTCCTGCAGATCGGCTAGTCTCCCTCCCCATTGCGATTCCTCAATAACCGGCACCTGGCCCATGCATCCCGACCAGAACGGCCGGTCGGTGTGGGTGAGCCGCATGCCGTAGGTGGAAAACTTCCGTCCTTCGGGGCAGAGGTGAACCTTGACAGCCGAGAAAGACCCGCGCTCCTGAACGGGAACGGAATGATCGATGATCGCCGTGAATCGGTCGCCGAAATGTTTTTTCAGTTCCTTGATATGTTCGAGGCGGTGCGGGGTCGCGCCCATCTTGGAGCCCAGGAACACGATCCGGTCCTCGACAGTTGCGCGGAAGGGATAGGCAAAAGGAACGATATTGGCCACCCAGCTCATGTGGACAGTCGTGCAGCTCCGCGGCAGAGCCTTCAGGGCCTCGTCCGCCAGCGGCGACTCGTCATGCAGGAGGATCGACAGGTGAGGTGCGACTTCCGTGGAGAAGCACGGCATGGTTCTGCTCGCCTCATCATAGGACCAGTACAGGATCCTGCCGCCGCAGCGGCGAAACAATCCGAGCAGTTTGCCGATTACCTGATCCACGAGGGCCGGGCTCTGATCATTGAGGATCAGCCAGGGCGCCGTTTCCCGGAGTGCTCCGTGCCGCATGAAGTCGAGCAGCCCTTGCGTGTCCGCGATCAGCGCAGGTTCGAATTCCAGGGACTCGTGTCCCATCGCCGCAAACGCGCGCAGGCACTCGCCGTCCCAATCGCAGTCCAATCGCGCCATGCGCACCAGCTCGATGTCCTCGGGATTGGTGACCTTTGGGCGCAGGTCCCGGGAAGGGAGCGCGGTGAGGTATTTGCGGGCATCCTCCAATCCGCTGCCCCAGCGCGGGGAAAAGAAAATGACGCGGACCCGTTTTTTCATGGCTCGTATGATAATACAGGACTCGCCCTTAACCTTAATGAAACCACCGGGTCACACACCGCCCGCAGCGGAATGGTGGACGGAATGCGCCTCCCCGGGAGCCCGAGCATGAAAATGGTGTTATTTGCTCAGAAAAAATGAATAAAGCGGGCCCCCCCGTTCCGATAAGTGTAGGCGTGGGAGTTTTGTCGTACCCGGGAGTGAAAAGGAACAGACACTCAATTGAGAGCAGGATGGATGAACTCAGGCTGGGAACTCCCCATCCGACCAATCACCTGTAAATCCTGCGATAAAGTTCCGGCAGACTCGCCTCCTTGCGCAATCCAGCGCCAGGCTTGTCGCGCCCGAGCCTGCGCAGGTGGAGTGTCGGGGATCTCATCGGTGAATTCATTGCGGAATCCCCGAACTCATATCCGGCATCGAGGCCGCGCTGCTGAATCTCGAGGCCGACCCCGACAACGTCGAGGCCTTCAACCAGGTTTTCCGCGCATACCACTCGGGCGGCAACGTGGTCGTGGAACTGCGCGACTACGGCCGCGGGCTCGACCGCGAGAAGATACTTCAGAAAGCTTATTCCAAAGGGCTGGTCGATGCCGACAAGGAGCTGTCGGATCTGGAGGTCTACAACCTCATATTCCTGCCGGGATTCTCGACTGCGGAAAAGGTGACGGAAGTATCCGGGAGCGGCAGTCGCTCTCCACCGTGGGCGGCAGGGGGATCATGGTGCGGCTGCGCGAAGAGCTGATGCCGGTCTTCTGCCTCTACCGGCTGTTTAACGTGAAGGGGGCGATCGAAGATCCTTTGAAGGGTCTGCTGGTGGTGGTGGGCGACGGGACCCGCCGCTGAGCGCAGTGATGAAATCATCACATTCGCGTTAGGGAGTTGTCTCGGCATCACAATTCACGACCCGGTGAGTTGCGTCGGAGGCCTGTTGCATGTCATGCTTCCTTCCTCCACTATCAACCCCACGAAGGGAGTGGAAAATCCGTGCATGTTCGTAGACTCCGGCCTGCCGCGTTTGTTCCACGAATGCTACAAGGCCGGGGCGGTGAAACAGCGGCTGACAGTCAAGGTCGCGGGGGGCGCCTGCGTCAACGGCGACAGCGACAATGACTACTTCCAGATCGGCAAGAGGAACTTCGTTGTCTTGCGGCAGCTGCTGTGGAAAAACGGTGTGTTGATAAAGGCGCACGATGTGGGCGGGAGCTGTTCGAGAACTATGTCCCTGGATATCGCCAACAGAAACCTGGCAATTCTCGTGGTTTCCACCGAAACCTCTAACATCCGAATCGAAAAATTTCGAGGCCAGGGAGTAGGTTTCGTCCACAAGCCTTTTACCCCGGAGATGCTTCGCACGAAGATTCTGGAGATGACAGGAGTCAGTGATGCAGAACAAACAGGAAGTGGAAGTCTTCAAGGCAGCGGTCCTGACTTTTGAGGACCTTTGCCTTACCCTGCCGACCGAGGCACTCAACGATCGCCAGCGCAACGCGGTTCCCGCCGCCGCGGTGAGCCTCGAGTTCAAGGGTTCGTTGCCAGGCCGGCTGGTCGTCATGGTCTCTTCCGACCTGCTTTAGCTTCTTCCCACCAACATGCTGGCTCTGAACGGACCGGTCGAAAAAAGAGACCAGTTCGACGCCCTGCGCGAGGTTGCCAACGTGATCTGCGGCAACATGCTGCCCGGGGTTGCGGGGTCCGATGAGGCGTTCCAGATCTCGCCGCCCGAGCTGATCAATGTCTCGGAGGCATCGGCTCTGAGTGCATAAAAGCCGACCGCCGAGGTGCACATCGGCATCGATCATGGGCGCGCCGACCTGTTTCTTTTCCTTGATAAACCACGCGCTTAAGGGGAGTAAGAGAAGTGACCCGCGTGCTCATCGTGGATGATTCCGCCTTTATCCGCCGCGTCCTCTGGGATGAGTTGTCGAAATTCGAGGACATCCAGGTGGTCGGCACGGCGGTCGATCCCTATGTTGCGCGCGACAAGATTGTGAGCCTGCGGCCCGAGGTGATCACCCTGGACATCGAAATGCCCTGGATGGACGGCCTCTCTTTCCTCTCCAAGCTGATGCACCACTACCCGATGCCGGTGGTGGTCGTGAGCTCGCTGACCAAGGAGAACAGCGAAACCGCGCTGCGCGCGCTTGAACTGGGCGCCGTCGAGGTCATCGCCAAACCCGGCAGCCAGTTCACCATTCCCGATGTGCCGCACCGCCTGATCCAGGCGATCCGCGCCGCGGCCGTCGCCGATGTACGCAAAGGCAAGGACCCGGCCGCAGCCGGCGAAGCGCGGAAAGCCGCCTTTGCGGCGCCGATCCTCTCGTCGATCCAGACCAGCTCCAAGATCCTCGCCGCGGGAGTTATCCTCACCGGAATGGGGGCGGATGGGGCCAAGGGCCTGCTGGCCATGAAGGAGAGCGGCGCCCATACCATCGCTCAGGATGAACGCAGCGCGGCAAGCCGCAACCAAAGAGATGCTTAAGCCGGATTTACCCAAGCGGCTTGCCGCGCTGCGTGAAAAAGGCAGCTTGAAGATTTCTTTCCGATTCGAGAAGAATCTGACTGTTAGCAGTACAGCTGCGTCATCTTCGGCATGCCCAAAGAGGCTATTAAGATGGGAGCCGCCGACGAGATCATTCCACTCTCGGAAATTGCGCAGACGGTTCTGAACCGCGTTGCCACCATGTCCCTGCACAAAGACGAAAAACCCAAAGAATCCGCATCACAGGCCAGCTGACCCGCCGAATCAACAAACAAACGCGCAGACCTCCGAAACTCCAGAGTTACTCCATCATACTTATTCGCAATAGATGAGAGCCCTCGGCAAATCCTCAGGGAAGCCTAAAGAACTCCTCTCCCCCCATCGCCGTCTAACCCGGTGTAACAAGTCAGAAATCAAGTTCCCCGCGCTCGAGCGGGATGAAGGAAAGAAGTCAAAACCGAAAGACTGGAGGGAGATATGAAGAAGATTGCGGTTGTAATGATTCTGGGAGTGATGGTGCTGGGGCTGAGCGTCGTCGCAACCGCGGCCATGGGGGTGCGACTGCGAGCTAACATCCCATTCCCCTTTTATGCCGGCCCGGAATTGATGCCGGCTGGCGATTACATTTTTGACATTCAATCGGTCGGGACCGGCGCTCCGACTGCTTCCTCGATTCTGATTCACAACGAGAGCGGCAGCGTTGCCAAATGGGTCCTGACTATCCCGGGGGTCATAGATTCCGGCGCCGAAAATCACCTGCATTTCAACCATTATGGCAACAGGCATTTCCTCGCCAGAGTCGAAGGCGTCGGCCACCAGGCCAACCTGAGACTGACACCGGCCGAGAAGGAGCTGCGGGCTCAGAAGGTTGCGGGCAAGGATGCGATGATCGCGGCGGCCAGGTAACCCGCCAATCGAGACCGGAACTCGGTCTGCAGATATTACCCCTGGCTTGAGACCAGGGTATGGCTCTCGGGAAGCGAATGCTCAGGCAGCAGCCGAGAGAAGAGCTTCGCTACCCTCCAGCAAAAGGGCCGTCCCCCGGAACGGCCCTTTTCAGTCAAGTCGGTTCTGGGGCACGGCGGCATGCCGCCGCTCTCTGATTGCGGATGGCGGAATTCGGATGGCGGATGCGGAATAAGGAAATGGTACGGATCGGTGCCTGACCAGGAATTCCGCCGGGAAGAGCACCCAAAGTTAGCGGAAGATTTCGATTCGCAATCCGAATTCCGCGCATCGGCGTGCCGCACTTCCCTGCCAGTCCGGAATTGCTGGCAGCGACAAACTCCATCGCCATACACCGCTAACCGCGCTGGCGAACTCGATCGTTCAGGATTGGGCCAAAAAAGAGCACTCGCGGTTTGTCGAGAACAGCCGGTAGACAGTCAGAGATCTTGGCAAGCCAACCGCGCCCCTCGAGTTTTGATTGCGCGCACGCGTCCCTCAGGTGAATCGCAGGCTCAAGCGGGTGGCTTGGGCTTGGGGCAGTTGGTAGCGCCGATGGCCGTGGGGAGCGGCATGCCTCGATTGGGGCAGGCCTATGGACTCCTCCTGGTGTACGACCAATTCTCCCTCGCACCCCGCAGGCAGCCCGATCGAAACTTCCCGCTCGCCTCGTTTTCCTCGCGAGGCAAATCGTATCGGGCCCAGCACCGTTTGCGCCACAAGCTCGATCTGCTCGAGGTCCGATGGTTGCGGGCGGATCTCGACCCGCCTGAATCCGGGATCGAGCGGCCGGATTCCCGCCAGTCCCATGTAGGCGATGTAGAACGGGACGACCGCACAGTGGCTCCATTGGTTTCCGGAATCGGGGCGCGCCTGCCAGTCCTCCTGGAGCGTATTGTTCAACTTCACCGATGCCATCGTCGCCCAGCGCTCGCGCAGGTCCTTGGTAATGATGTCGGTGCGACCCCCGCGCGCCAGTGCCCACAGCCGCCAGCCCGCATTCGCGGGATAGGAAAAGCCCATTTCCTGGGGGCATTCCGCGAGAGCCCGGAGAGCCGGTTCCGTGATTCCGCCCGGGCACTGATCGAACAGGACCGCCGTGGCCAGCGTCCGGTCGCAGAGCCGGGGCGACTTTTCCTCGGAGAGCCAGGGGAGGTTGTTAACGAACAAGCTTGGCTCCGGGCTCCAGAATCTGCGCACCGCCGCGGCGAGCAGGCTCCTGCCGAGGACCGCGGCATCTTTGGCGCGCGCTTCGTCGCCATTCGAGCGGCAGATCGGCGCCAGGACGTGCTCGAGCATCGAGGCGGCATACAGGTTGAAGGCGCACTGTTTGTGGCGCTGCTTCCTGTAGGCGTTGTGGTCGATCCAGACCGAGGGTATCCCCAGCCGCTCCACGGGCAGAAGCCCGTCCCGTCCCACGATCCCTTTCAGATAATCCGCAAAGCGGAGCAGCCGCGGGTACGGCTCCCGCAGCGCCTCGATGTCACCGGTATATAGATAATGGTGCCAGCAGTCGAAGTTGAACCCGATGCCATGGTCGAGAATCGGCCCCCAGCCGGTAAGCTCCAGCTGCCGCTCCATGAGGCGCGCGAGCCGGTCGTAAGCGGGCCAGCAGTCGAGGAAGTAACCGTCGAGCGTCATCCCCTGGCTGAACGTAGCCAGGTATCTCGCGGGCAGGCGCGGCGGAGAACTCCGTGTTTTCGGCCCCGGCGGCCAGCAGCGCTGCGCCGCTTGAAAGCGGCGTCAGGCCGGCTATCGCCCTTGCGTCATGGTTTCCGGATCCCAGGTGCAGATGCGGCGCTCGAAATAGCTGACATTCGCGAGCAGGGCCGGTCCCGCGGCACGAAAACCGAACACGCCATCCTCGATGCTCGGCTTCCCTGAGCGGATGGACTCGTAGAAAGCCCGATGATGATCCTGATGCGCGTCATGCTCTCTCGGCAGGACATAGTGCTCCACCTTCTCGGGAACCATGCTTTCAGGAGCAGGCTTGCGCGCCGGGTACTGCTGCCGGTACTGCCGCAGAAAGGCTTCCTGAACCACCTTGGGGAATGTCCCGATCGTGTAGCCCGGCTCCGCCTCCCTCGGTGTATTCGAAAGGGTGATTCCGCTCATGCTCGTGGTCATCACCCCCTCGCTGCCCACGAACCGGAATC
>Ga0315286_10007698_pt1 | contig 10567 bp, 8 predicted proteins | sample YL17G10_0_MG_FD_205038 | JGI IMG/M metagenome (GOLD analysis project Ga0315286, IMG submission 205038) | Sediment microbial communities from Yellowstone Lake, YNP, Wyoming, USA - YL17G10_0 | ecosystem: Environmental > Aquatic > Freshwater > Lake > Sediment | place: USA: Wyoming | collected...
TGCCTTATGTTGTCGCCATCGAGGACGTAGCATGGGATCTCGCGATCATACAACTCCTTCTCCAAGGCCGTTGCCAGAGTGGACTTGCCTGACCCGGATAGGCCGGTGAACCATATCACCTTGTTCCTTGTGCCCAAGAGGCGCCTGCGATCTCTCAAGGTAACATGACCGCGCTGCCTGATGATATGCTTGCTCAATACGGTCCTCGAAGATTGCACCCCTGATGTTGATGCGGCACTGCCCGCTCTGCCTGCTTCTGATTCGAGGAGAAAGTCAGACACTTGGCGCAGGCCTGGGTCAGCCTGAGTCAGGGTCCTTCAGAGCTGCACCCACCTTGATTGAAGCCTTCTCGTCACGGCTGCACTTCCGGGCCAACTCAAGCAGCCTGAGGTGTGAACTGTCATTGGATGCGATAAATCCTTGAATTAACAGCTCGGGCTCATCGAATCGTAATTCCGCACCCCTGAGATCAGTCAGCTTGCCTCCCGCCTGCTTGACAATCGCGGTCATCGCGCATATGTCCCAGGAATGGACATTGCCGAGTCGCAGATAGACATCGGCATCCCCTCGCGCCACCATGCATCCCTTGAGTGAGCTTCCTCTCGGGAAGACTCCTGCAAATCCGGCTTCTGCGGCGAAAGAGGACTCAGGGCCTACACCATGGTACCGGCTTGTGACGAGTACCATCTGTTCTGGCTCTGACCTTGATGAGACTCGAATCCTGCATGCCTTTTCCCGCGCAGCTGCCAAAAATGCACCGCCACCTTCGTACGCATAGTAGAGTTCATTGATTGCCGGGGCGAAGATCACTCCCAGAACAGGTCGACTCTCCTTGACCAGAGCAATGTTTATCGTGAAATCCGGGTGCCCAGCAAGGAAGTCCTTGGTGCCGTCAAGAGGGTCCACCAACCAGAACATTTCCCGCACTTCCTTCTCAGCGCCGCGGGCTTCTTCGCTGACGATCGGTATGCCGGGGAAGATCGTGCCAAGGTATGAGCATATGATCTCATTGGACTGTGTGTCAGCCTGCGTAACCGGAGAGGCATCCGGCCCGTAGCTGACCCGAGAGGATACGAGGGATGGATGGAGCTTCATCACCTGTCTCCCGGCATCAAGGGCGGCCGTCTTTGCCGCGCTCAAGGTATCATGAAGGTCCATCATATGGTGTCGTGCCCCGGCGTCCGCGTCAGGACTTGTCGTAAGGTAACCGCCCCGTCAGCAAGATCTGCAGGGGTCATTTTGCCTCTGGCAACCCGTCAAGAGAATGATGGGGCATGGCGAGCCCGCGCTACAGGGCATCCCACACGATCTCGCGTGCAGAAAGAATGGTCTCGGACAAGGGTTGGTTGGAGTCCAACTCAATGCTCCGGGCAGTCGGAAACGAAGGCACCACACCGCTGACGTGCCTGCGCCGCACGTAGTCATCCGGCTCTCTCTTCCACTGCCGCTCCTTATTGCGCGTAATCGCAACCTCGACCGGAACTGTCAAACGAATCACAACATCAGGCGAGCTCACCTGCCGGTAGAGGTTTAATTCCACTTTCCTTAGGTAGCTCACCAGCCTGCCTGAGCTGCCTGGACCCGTTGAAGCTTCCAGCCGCGGGCCATCCATGGCTCCGGCGATCGCCGCGGGATATCGATCGCAGATGACGATGCTGCCATTGATCACTTTGCGCGACATCCGTACCGCAAGCGACCGCCGATCCCATGCCACCATCACGGCACGTAGGGCATATAAGACCGATCCGAGACTGCTCTTCATCAAAAAAGGATGAGAATCCTCCGTTACGGGACCTCCCCCGTTTGCCCCAGTTGCCCTGCGCCACGATCGTAACGCGAGATTGGGCAGAAAAGTCAGCCAGGTCGACGGCGGCTTCCCAAGATGTGCTGATTTCACATCGAAGCTGTTGCCCAGCCACCTGACCGTCTTGTTAACCAGCGTGGACTTGCCCGTCGCCTCCGGGCCGACAAATGCAATCAGCCGGCCGCCTGACACAAGTTGCTTGCACTTGCCACCCCCGCGCAGGCGATGAAATAGCAATCTGACCAGAAAGCCTGTGCGCAAGAGTGCCGCCGACATGAATGACAATCGATCATAGATCCGCAGTTGTCCATGCAGCCGAAACGCCAGCCACACACGGCGGAAGATAGATGCCTTGCCTCGCAAAGCCTCAAGGCACTCGAAGAAAAGGCCGGGTTCTACCGAGGGTAGCCATTGCGCCAGCAGGTTGCGACACCTGACTTTCGTGTCATGCTCCTTCAGCGCCTCTATCTCGTCACATACAACCTCATAAGAGACACGCTCTCCGCGCTTGAGAAGCAGATATTCGATCGGCGACTTATACTTGAGCATGATTCGAAGCACGAGAATGAGCAGTTCCGCAGCGCGCTGCGGCATTGGCATACCATCTTCGATTCTGAGAGCTTGCAGCAGCATTCCCTCAACGGGGAAGGCGTAATTCTTGAGCAGGCTTTCACCGGTGATGACCCGGTAATAGACATGGAGATGAACCAGCGTACCTGTCGCGCGGTCCAACCCATAGAAATGCAACACTGCCGGCACCCGCACTTGCATTCGATCGATCGCGTGCCTGAAACCAAGAGAGAGAAGGGCGGTTTCGAAGGCTTGAGAGTGCTGACGTGACACTAGAATGTCCAGGTCTCTATTTTTCCCGGCGGAGTCCTTGAAGTAGAGGTTACTTTTCCAGTGGCAAAAGACAATGCCTTCGCTCTTCAGAGTCGCGAGCAAGCGTTCTAACAATCCTGGAATCACGGTGATACCTCAGATTCACGTTTTCCAGCCCGTCCGCTCATTGTGATTTCCGGCATGGAACCATCCTGGGTTGCCGCATGGAAGATGTCATGCCGACTCCGGCAGCTGCAACCTTCGGAACGAACAACCATGGCACAATCACCCGGCAATCCGGGCAGGTTATGACTCTAGTCTTGAGACAATTGGTATCATCGCGGCGCCAGGCCGTCCAGCAGACGGAGCGTCGGCGGAACCGGAGGAGCGTTACCTTTGACAATCCCGTAATAGACCTCATCCGTCACCGAAAGATTCAGCTCAGTTCTTATTCGGCTCTCCATCGGCCATGGCCATAACGGCTGAGCCGGTTGACCGTCAGACCCATCCATCAGCACGCCATTCACATACCGATGCTCCAGTCGTGCTCCCTCACCATTGTAAGAAGTGCCTTCAATGGCACTATCGGTTATCGACATAGCAAGCAACTCCGGGGTGAAGACAACATCCGTGCCGATGGGACCATCCTTGGTGTTCCCGCGATACCCGTTGTCCAAGCCGTTGTTGATGATAGTAGCCCGGTTAATGGATGCCTTGACAGGAAGCACATTGCCCGTGGCCGAAAACCCATGGCCAGCGTTGCCCCATGCCAGTATGTCCTGCCACATATTGCCATCAAATCGTCCGTCATGGCTATATGACTTGAATCCACTACGCTGTCCGCTGGAGGTCCAATCTCTCATTGCAGTGCACGAAGTGGGCCCAGGCCTCGAGGACGGCCAGTTTATCGCCCTTCCATCTCGGTTCATACCAGCGTAGACAGCTATATCTCCCAACATCTTATTCCCCGAGGCGCCGTGCTCGGCATCGTTCGTTCGCACCGTGATCGAAAAGTAAGGAACCGATCCATAACCAATGCTGTTCTCGATAATGTTGTCATTCGAGCCATAAACATCAATGTTCTCTCCCCATGGCCATTCCTGGCAGGCATTTCGGCCATCCCAACCCTGCCAGTTCGCAAAGCAGCGCCTGACGATATTCTTGGATGAATGCCACAATATGATCATTTTCCGGCCGGTCCCCGCAGCGACGCAGTCCTCGACCAGATTATATTGGGCAGAGGGGTAGTTAATTGCGATGACACTGACGTTTTCGTCGGTGTTTGCATTGTAACCGGATACTCTCCGCAAGACGTTATGGCTCCCTGTGATCTCATAGACATTCTTTGAGGAATTTGCCGCCACTATGCCCTCAACAATGAAATAGTGTCCCACCGTCGGATTGTCACCACCGCCAAGCGTGACCGTTTCGCGGATCCCCTCACCGTCGATCATGGCCTGTCCGTCGTTTAGAGCTTTCACGGTGATCGGCGCTCCGGGCTGACCATTCCTGACATTCGGTTCGATCGACTGTCTGTAAATTCCGTCCAGCAGATAAAGAATGTCTCCGGGGTGCAATTCTTTCCATGCATGCGCGAATGTCGCCCAAGGCGTTGCCAGGGAAGTTCCTGAATTGCTGTCTTTGCCGGTTGGTGAAAGATAGTAATCAACCGCACGAACCTGTTCAAAACACGGCATCATCACGAAGCCGAATGCCAGCAGCCTGACGAATCTTGGGCGTAATGTACTCATATACTTGCACCTCCGAGCGCACAAATCAGGAAAACAAGCAGTCCTGCTCATGTGAGTCCAGTCCAGAGCGGCAGGACACAATCATGGGTATCCATCAGATCACACAACTGCGCGCGTCATCGGCCCGGGCAACTCCGTGCCAGAGCATCCTGCGGTGCTTCCCTTCAGCCCCTCAGAGAGGTCCCCGATCCCGGCCATGGCTGTATTCGGACTCACAGGAAACAACCTAACACGATGTACGGCTTTCATTGACTGGATCACGTATTCCCAAGATAAAATCGGCAACTGAATCCACAACGGAGTGGTATGCTCTCTCACTCGAGTCCGTGCTGTCGACAACCAGAAGTCGGGGCTTTATGTTTTCGGCTTCGACCAGCCGGTCAAACATTGCCAGGGCAGCTCTGGCGTATGCCTCGGTCAGAATCGGATCTTTCGCAGTCAGCTTTCTGGGAGGATCTGGTCGTTTCAGCGTGCGTGTCACGATCGTATCTACCGTGGCTCTGACATATACAACCAGATCCGGCAAAGGGAGTGAGGCAGCAAACTTGTCAATTTCCCTCACGGTGCCCAGGGCGTCATCAAAAACAAACATGTGTGCTGCGAGAATCGGGCCTTCGTCCATCAAAATGATGTAATCCTTGCTGTAATGTCTGGCTATCTCGTATATACCGATTTTGCGCACTAGGCTTCGCAGATTGTTTATGGTCCAAATTGAAACGTTCGGGCCACGTGTCAGCATTCTGACAGTAAATTCAATAAACGATCTATGGCGATACAACGATGATATAAACCGCGGAAACCCAACGACTTCCTGAATGACATTCTGAACCGTGGGATTGGTTATACTCGGCAGGCCGAGTCGACTTTGCACAAGAGCAGTTGCGGTGGTAACAGAGGTCTTCCTCTGGAGCCTGCTCTGGAGCTCTCTTATCAGGGTTGTTTTCCCCGATCCTGTGCAACCGATGAATTCAATGATCATCGACTCTCAGTCAGATGGCCTCTGCGTCCGGGTTCCATCTGAATCCTGGTTGTGCGATTATCGTTCTCCTGGCGTGGCACAACTCAATGTCGTAGGATTTTGACGATCTTTCACCTTCCTCATTGTTGCTACACAGGGAGACACCAACGTCAGTGTTTATGAACAAAACCTGCCCGTTGACCTTGAAAGGTTGTGACATTACATTCACGAGGCGCTTGGCTATGGCGTTCGCCACAGGCAGGTCAGGTATGTTCTCCAGAATCAGCGCAAATTCGTTCTCTCGATAGCGTCCCAACGTATCGCTTTCTCTCTTAAAAACAATCAGGCGTTTGGCTGCCGCTCTAAGCAGCTCGTTCTCTGTGTTCTGCCCTGCAGTGGCCAAAGCACTCTCCTGTTTGTCCAATCCGATAAAAACCACCGCAGGCTTTGCGTGGTAACGCTTTGAGTAGAGACTGGAGTGCCGGAGGCGATCCTGAAGGAGGTGGCGGTTGGGTAGTCCTGTAAGCGGATCGTATAAGGACATCGCGTCCGTCCGTTCCTGAAGCCACTCCGAGTATTCGCTGGCTGTAGCCGGCTGATCCGACTGGCGATTGATCAGACTCAGCAGGTCGTCCAGGAAAACCAGTCGCACATTCAGTTCCTCGCTGATATCGAAGACGATATTCCTGGTCTCTGCGGCGCTGCCGGGTGTGGCATACAGGATCATGCGCACGTCATGGCGCTTGACCAGCACCGGGATGTCCCCAATGCCTCCGAGCATCACGCATCCCTCTATCCGCATCCCGTGTTTCGTAGGGTCGTCGCTTGACACCATTCCGACGACAGAGAAGGCATGCCGGAACATGCCCCGGTTGAGCAGCCAGTTTGCGATTTGGCACCCTTCCCCTTCTCCAACAATCAGGACTCTCTCCTTGACCCCGAGCACGCTCGGGCGTTTGGAGACCAAGCGGTCCGCGATGCCCGTGAGCAGCCGGAGGCGGTACCGCATGGCAACGAACCCAAATTGGGTCGACAAGCCAACGGTAAGAATCATCGCGGGAGGAAGGGATGGGTAAGGCAACCAATGATAGATTCCCTGTAAGTGATTAAGCGCGTATATCATAGACGTCACAAAGGCGCTTGAACATACCAGGCCGATTGCATCCTCGATGGTCGCCTCAGCCCACAGAATACGGTTGAGCCCGGCGATGGCGTTGAGGCCACTGAACAGCAGGGCGATAAGAAAGGCGAGAATCGCGAGGTTCTCAAAACCCCAATCCAGTGCGCGCTGACTGCGCCACGCCAGGCCGACAACGCCTGCTGTCGTCAGCGCTGTTAGGATATCCAGTACAAACCAGGAGACATGGCGATAGACAAGCCGGGAGAGCGGGCCGGCGAAGATATATCCTTCGGGGATCTTCATTCTTGCCAAACGAGGAACAAATATAGCTATCGTCCAGAAGATGATGTCGAGGTCTGATATGAATGACCGATGATGGACGTACAAATGGTCAAGACGCATCTTGTCGGGAAGGATGTTTCTGAAGTACCCCGGCATGAGCTCTGCCTGCGAAAGCAACTCCTCCTCACTGTGATAAAGAACGCTGGCCGGGCTGGTGACACCGGGCCTGACCGAGAGGATCTCCTCCCGCACTTCTTTGGGCAGGGCCTCAACGACGCACGGAGTCTCAGGACGAGGCCCTACCAGGCTCATCTCGCCCACAAGCACGTTCCAGAGTTGCGGCAATTCATTGACCTTTGTGTTGCGCAGCCAACGTCCAAAGCGCGTGACTCGAGGATCGTCCTTGGCAGTCACATTCGGGCCTTGATAGGTCTCCGGCGTTTCGTACATGGTGCGGAACTTGAGAATTGAAAACCGCTTGCCTCCTTTACCAACACGCGGCCCTCTGTAAAAGACCGGGCCCGGTGAGTCGCGCCTGATGAGGACACCGACAAATATCAGGAAAGGTGACAGGATGATCAGGCCGATTGCTGCGGCGAACGCATCGAAGGCGCGTTTGGCCCATTCACCCGAAAACCCCTGGGTGGACTGAATCTTGGAGCGGATTGATTTGAAACTCCTGTAAAGCCCCAGACTAAGCCCATTCTGGATCATGGCAATCCTCGGCTCTCAGCAGGTATGGAGAAGGGTGAAATCGCCAAATTCTGAAGTGGAACGCAATCCGCATCTTGTTTCCGTGGCAGCTGGGCGATCGGACCCGCCGGCCCAGATCGCGGGTCATTTGTCGTGATCATCCCACCTTCGCCAACCGCCATGTTCTTGTTGCTGAAGAAGGAACAACATGCGACATCATTGAGGTTGCCGGCCATTCTCTTGTGCGGAATGCCCCAATCAACCACGTATGAAATCTCCATTCTTCTCCATAAACAGCTGTTGGGCACGCGCGTAATCGTCGGGGCGTCCGATATCGAGCCAGAGGCAGTCACTTGGAAATGCGCAGACGCGTTCACCTTTTTCAAGAAGTCTCAAGACAAGTTCCGGAAAGTCGAGGTATCGACCGGCTTCGATGTATCGCAGCGCTCTCGGTTCGTAGACATATATGCCCATGCTGACGTTGTAGGTGGTCCTCGGCTTCTCCAGATAACGCGTCACCGTATGATTTTCATCAAACTCCAACACTCCCAGATCGATCTTCACCTCGCGTTCATGCACACCGATGGTCAAGACGGCCTTCTGCTCCCGGTGGAACTCAACAAGAGCGTTCAAATCCAGATTTGTAAGAAGATCTCCATTCATGCTCAGGAACGTATCATTCAATCCCGGGACCAGCGCGAGCGATCCCGCCGTTCCCGTGGGCTCATCCTCTTCGACGTAGCGCAGCGTTATCTGCTCAGCCAGGCACCGGCGATGGTGAAAGTAGGCCTTGATGAGTTCAGCGAGGTGTCCGAGCGTAAGGGTGATGTCCGTGACGCCGTACCGCAGGAGCTGGCGTATGAGCACTTCCAATACGGGTGTGTCACCCAGGGGCACCAGCGGCTTCGGGAAGCTGGCGGTAAAAGGCGCCAAGCGAGTGCCCTTGCCGCCCGCAAGAATGACTGCACGCAGTCCGGCCGCTCCATTCCCCCGGGGATTGTCTGGCGCCTTGGAGTTGTTCATATCAAGTAGTCCTCAGCTCTGTAATGGTCCAGGTGGGTCCGGAGGTATTCAGCCGTGGCGAGCAAGCCTTCATCAATAGAGAGGCAAGGCGACCAGCCCAAGACTTTCTCCGCCTTTGAAGCATCGCACAACAGCAAACCAACCTCGCTCTTTTCGGGGCGGCGCCGTTGCTCGACGCTGACTATGCGAGCGCTGCTCCCGACCACTTTCAGGCAGCGCTCCGCGACCTCCAGGACGGAGTAGGCCACCCCTTGTCCGAAATGAATCGTTTCCCCTTCGATACCGGCTCTCTCAGCTGCAAGCATGAATGCCCGGACAGTGTCTTCAACAAAGGTCAGGTCGCGCTTCGGGGAGAGGCTCCCAAGGCGGATTTCGTCAGCTCCGGACAAGACCTGCGCGAGGATCGTCGGAATCACCGCCCTCGCCGACTGACGAGGGCCATACGTGTTGAAAGGGCGAAGGATGACCACCGGGAGATCAAAGCTGCAGAAGAAAGACTCGGCGAGCTTATCAGCGGCTATCTTGCTTGCCGAATAAGGGGACTGCCCGTGCAGGGGATGAGCCTCATCAATCGGAGTGTACTGGGCAGTCCCGTAAACCTCGCTGGTGGATGTCACGACGAGCCGTCTGACCCTGGCCTCACGGCAGGCCTGGAGCACATTTAGTGTGCCGATTACATTAGTACTTACGTACGATGCCGGAGCGTTGTAGGAGTAAGGGATGCCAATCAAGGCGGCCAGATGGAAGACGACATCGCAACCCGCGACGAGATCCTGCACAAGGTAGGGATCCGTGACGTCGCCAAAGCACAACTCCAGTTTGCCCTGCAGGCCGGACTGGCTGAGATGGCTGAGGTGGCCAGGCGAGTTCCGGCTGTTGTAATGGACCAAAGCCCTCGTGTACAGTCCTGCCCGGAGCAGAGCATCAACCAGGTGACTCCCAATGAAGCCCCCCGCACCGGTAACCAAGCACTTCATCTTTCGATCCCTCGACCTGCTCTTGATTTCATGCGGATCCTCTGTTATTCAGGGCGTGAAGCGTGCCACAGGAAGGAGAACAGGAGCGGGCAGCTCCATACCGGCGTCAAAATATTGAAAATCCGGTTCTTGTGTTGATTATTCAATCCCGATGGTACCCAGTTCGGACGAGCCGTGAAAGCACTTCTGCGCATAGCTTCGCTCTCTCAGTCACATCCAGTGACTGCTAGATCTATGCGAGACCAAACGGTCATCCCACACCCACAGGGGTGACCTGCCCTGCTGGCGAAGGCCCCCTAGATCCTGTTGTAAAACGCCTCCGGGATCGGGAACGTTCGCTTGTTGAGCACTGCACCGAGCAGCCTTACGTGCGCAGCCTCCAGGCTCTCCTTGGCATTTCTCGCCGCCTCACGGCGTGTCGCATGCGCCTCGATGACCAGGACGACGCCATCCGCCAGGCGGCCGATCATGAGCGATTCGCCGCTCTCGCTCACCGGCGGCGCATCCACCAGCACGTAGTTGAATTCAGAACAGAGCTCGGCAAACCTCGACTTCAGGTGATCGGGACTCATCGTACCCGATGTGTCTGAACACAACGCCTGTCCGGGCATCAACCAGAGGTTGGTGCCGCGGATCGATTGCGCGAGGTTGTGAACTGAACCCCGCTTCAAGGCCGCATCGGCTGCGCCGCCACCTTTGCTCAAGCCAAAATAGCGGTGCAGGGACTGCGTGTGCAGACTCGCCTCCACGACGCAAACCGTTCCTTCAACGTGGGTAGCTAACGCCTCTGCCGCGCGCGCGCAAACCCAGCTGCAGCCGCTCCCGTGATCCACCCCTGTGAAGACCACGAAGCGGGGTGCGCCGGGAGCCCCAGTCAGGAAAGTCCGCTGAATGAGCCTGAGGACCTCTTCGCGGACTCGTCCGCCTCCGTTCAAGTGGGCAGGGACAGCACTAATGCCACGGGACTCCGGGATCTCAGCATGAAAGAGCTCGAGATCTTTCCCGGTTTCGCGCAATAGTTCGTAGTTCTTACTCACAGGCAGCTCCTGTTCACAAGCCAAGTTTCGTGGAAGACCAAAGTCGATAAACGCCTCGACGCAGGATGGCTGAGGCTGGGTATGGGAAAAACCCGGCGGG
>Ga0315286_10007700_pt1 | contig 10566 bp, 11 predicted proteins | sample YL17G10_0_MG_FD_205038 | JGI IMG/M metagenome (GOLD analysis project Ga0315286, IMG submission 205038) | Sediment microbial communities from Yellowstone Lake, YNP, Wyoming, USA - YL17G10_0 | ecosystem: Environmental > Aquatic > Freshwater > Lake > Sediment | place: USA: Wyoming | collected...
TATTAAAATTGAAAGATAGCTCTGTCCCTTTTTGTCCGTTCCGCTGTTCCACCCGGTTCAAACCGGAAGAATTTTTATAACAGACGGACTTCCGGTTGTCAATTGCGGCGGAAAGCGGAAAATGCCGAAAATTTTACTCGCCGACCTCAAGAACGCGGACGAACGGCGCGGAGCCGTATTGCTCGAACCAGGCGACGCCTTCGACGAGCATATCGTATTTCAGCAGATACCTGCCCGGTTCAAGATCGGCGCCGATGCGAGCTTCGACGATCCGTGTCTCGCCCGGTTGCCAATCGCGGCCGATCGGCGTCCTCCCGAGATCGTCGCGGAGGACCGCCCCCTTTTCCGAACAGACTTTAATTCCCAGGGTCACCTGCCCGCCGAAGCCCGAGGACGCGGCGATCCAGGTCATTCCTCCCGTGTTCTCGACTTTTAAGATATCCGTGAATTCCTGTCTCTTCGATACGCGTTCTTGCGTCCGAAGGGGGCGGATCCTTGCCCTGAGCCGATGCGGGTGAAAAAGGCGGGGAGGAATCCTGGAATCCGGCGGCTGGGGAGGGCCTTTTTCAAGAAGAAAACACGATCGTTCCTTAGGCCCAAGGGAGAGCGTGTCCTCCCACATTTTTCGCAGCTCCCGATAATCCGCCCGGCTCACGCTGTATCGAAACGCGTATGTATCGGGTTGAACCAGGGGCACAACGACCATTCCCGAAAATCCGATCCGGCCGGCCAGGTTGTGGATGAGAGGCAACGGGACGTTTTTTTCCAGGACGCCTTCTTCTCTCATCCGGGTCTGTGAGACGGGACTGCGGGCGTGCTCCGCCCCGGGCTCGGAAAAAGCCGCCCGGCCGCCGGTTTTCAGAACTCTAAAAATTTCCACGAGGGCGGTCCGGTAGGACGGCAGGTGATGCAGGGCGTTCATCCCCACAACGGCGTCGAATGTCTCGTCGGCGAATGGGAGGGCAAGGGCATCGGCCGCGACAAAACAGGGTTTGGCGGCGCGGCCCAGGCGCTGGTCGAGAAGAAAACGGCGGCGGCCCCGCTCGAGCATCGGATGCGAGACATCCATCGAGACCGTCCCGACGCCGGTCCGGTTGAAGAATTCGGCAACCCAGCAGGGGCCTCCGGCGTAATCGAGGACGAGATCGCCGGGACGGCAGGCGAGCAACTCTCCGACGAGCGATAGATCGAAAAGATAGCGCCAGGTCTCCCAGGAGTTCTTCCAGAAGAAGGGGAAGTTGAGAGTCTCCTCGTCATCCTGTTTTTCCGCCGCTTTCCCTTCGGCGCCGGGAAGATGAGGAACCGGGGTGGGAAGATCCGCACCCTCCCAGCGTTCGAGGTCTTCATCGTCGAGGTCAGGCCAGCGGTCTTTCCGGGGAATATTTTCGAATCCGAAACCCTTGCCGGAAAAGCGCCCTATGACCCGGGCTTGTCTTCTCAGTTCCCGCAATTCGGCCGACCACGGCAGAAATTTCAGGGCCCGTTTGAAGAGGGAATTCCGGCCCCATGCGCGGGCGGGATTCTGCTTTTTCCAGGGCAAAGACGGCCTCCTCTCTTGACGGGAATGAAACGGAAGAATCTCCTCCCCGAAACCATAGCACTCCCGTTGAATGTGTGTCAATGTGCCTTGACACAATATTCAAAATATGGCAAATTGATAATCTTTGTTTCGCTCCTGTGCCGGAGACAGGCACGACAAAGATAACGGCAGCAGACAACGCCTGAATTACAGAGGATAAATCCGATGAGAGTGAACATATCCCAGAAAAAAGTCCGCGATCAATTCGTGGCCAAGGTCGAGGAGCTCAGCGGCCAGAAGATTCTGGCCTGTTATCAGTGCGGGAAATGCTCGGCGGGCTGCCCCGCAGTGGCCGAGATGGACATCCTTCCCAACCAGGTCATCCGCTATATCCAGCTGGGTTTCAAGGACGAGCTCCTGAAGTCCAAGTCTCATTGGGTCTGCGCCACCTGCCTGACCTGTAACGCCCGCTGCCCGAAGGGGATCAAGATCGCCGAGGTGATGGAAGCCGTCAGGCAGATGTCTCTCCGCAAGCGCAAGGACTACGTCAAGGTCCCCAAGCTCACCGACAAGCAGAAGGAGGAAGTTCCGCCCATCGCCCTTATCAGCAGCTTTCGAAAATATACTTCATAGGTCATATTTTAAGGCAAAATGATTTGATTCGAATCCAACGCCGAGGAAAGCCCTACTATGAAATTAAGCTATTATCCGGGATGCACGCTGAAATCGAATGCCAAGAACTTTGAAGATTCGACGCTCTGCTCGCTGGCGAAGCTCGGGATAGAGGTCGCCGAGCTCCCCCGCTGGAACTGCTGCGGAACCGTTTATTCGCTCGCCACGGACGATCTCATCCATCATGTCGCGCCGGTCCGCAACCTGATCTTCAGCAAAGAGGCCAAAGCCGACGCCCTGCTGACTCTTTGCGCCATGTGCTACAACACCCTCAAGCGGGCCAACGAACGCCTCAAGAAAAATTCCGAAGACCGGGACAATATCAACCGCTTCATGGACGCCGAAGGACTGGCCTACGAGGGCGACGTCAAAGTCCTCCATCTGCTCGAGCTTTTACGCGACGTCATCACCTTCGAGAATGTCGCTAAAAAAATCGTCCGTCCCCTGACCGGCCTCAAGGTGGCGAGCTACTACGGCTGCCTTCTGGTCAGGCCCAAAGAGATCGGCCTGGACAACGTGGAAAATCCGCAAGTCCTGGAGAACCTCATGACGGCCCTGGGCGCCCAGTCCCTCGATTTTCCGCATAAGACGGAATGCTGCGGGGCCTATCAGACGGTCGACAATCCCGGGATCGTCGCCGAAAGGACTTACAAGATCCTCACCTCGGCCCGGGGCCGCGGCGCGGACGTCGTCGCCGTCAGCTGTCCGCTCTGCGCTTTCAACCTGGACAATCGCCAGAGGGAAACCGCCGACCTTTATCCCGATTTCAAAAAAATGCCGATTCTGTATTTCAGCCAGCTGCTGGGCATCGCCCTGGGTTGCCCCGAGGAGGCCCTTCGTTTTGACCTCCATGACGTCGACCCAAAGCCTGTCCTGAAGCGAAAAGGATTGATCTGAAATGGCCACGATCTATTTTGGCGACCTCAAACCGAAAAAAGGCAAGATCCACATCAACAAGAATCAGTGCAAGGGCTGCGGTTTTTGCGTCGAATACTGTCCCCGCGACGTCCTCGAGCTTTCCGAGGAATTCAACCCGAAAGGCTATCATCCGCCCGCGATCCAGGACGAGGACAAATGCATTTACTGCCAGCTCTGCGAAGCCATCTGCCCTGAATTTTCCATCTTTGTCACTCTTAAGGAAGAGGAGGAAGACGTTGAAAAAAGTGAAAGCCGACCCTAAGGGAGTATTGACCGGAGCTCATTACCTGGATGGTGACTTCGCCATCGCCGAAGGCGCCCTGGCCGTCGGCTGCCGCTTTTTTGCCGGCTATCCGATCACGCCGTCCACGGAGACGGCCGAGAGGTTCGCCGAACGCATTCCCTACGTCGGGGGCGTCTTCATCCAGATGGAGGACGAGATCGCCTCGATCACAGCCCTCATCGGCGCGGCCTGGGGCGGGAAAAAGGTCATGACCGTGACTTCAGGTCCCGGATTCTCGCTGATGATGGAAAACATCGGTCTGGCCGCGATGATGGAAACGCCCCTCGTGATCGCCAACGTTCAGCGGGGCGGACCCTCGACCGGGCTTCCGACCCTCGTCGGGCAGGGCGACATGATGCAGGTCAAATGGGGCTCCCATGGCGACTATCAGATTATCGCCTTGTCCCCCGATTCTCCCCAGGAATGCTTCGACCTGACCATCCGGGCTTTCAATCTCTCGGAGACATACCGCGTCCCGGTCTTCATCATGACCGACGAGTGCGTGGGGCACATGCACGAGAAGGTCGTCATCCCGCCGGCCGACCAGATCGAGGTCGTCGAGCGGAAGTGGTATGAAGGCCCCAAGGACAAGTACCTGCCTTATAAGCCCGACAAGGATATGATTCCATTCATGGTCAAGGCGGGAGACGGATATCGATTCCACACGACGGGCCTGACCCACGACGAACGCGGCTACCCCGTCATCAACGCCGAATGCCAGGACTGGAACGTCCGGCACCTCACGGATAAGATCCTCCAGAACGCCGCCAAGATCATCCAGGTCGAGGAAGACCAGACCGACGGCGCCGACATTGTGGTCATCTCCTACGGAATTACGTCCCGAGTCTCCTACCGGGCCGTCCAGTTGGCCCGCAAGGCCGGCATCAAGATCGGCACGCTGCGGCTCATCACGGTCTGGCCTTTCCCTGAGAAGCGCATCCAGGCCCTGGCCAAGAAGGTCAAAGCCTTTGTCGTGCCCGAACTCAATCTCGGCCAGATCGCCAAGGAGGTCGAGCGCTTCGCCGCGGGTCGCGTCCCGACCATCCCCGTCACTCACTGCGGCGGCTGGGTCCATGATCCCCAAGACATCCTCAAAGCCATCAAGGAGGCGGCCCAATGAGCAAAGACATCCAACATCCCGAACCCAAAAACCCCATGGAAGATTTCCTGCGGATGGACCGGATCCCGCACATCTGGTGTTCCGGCTGCGGGATCGGAGTCGTCGTTTCGTCCTTCGTCGATGCTCTCAAGAAAAGCAGCCTCGACCTGAACAAGGTGGCCATCGTCAGCGGCATCGGCTGTACGGGCCGCGTCGCCGGCTACGTCAAGCTCGATTCCTTCCACTCGACGCACGGCCGCCCCATCCCCTTCGCCACGGGGCTGAAGCTGGCCAACCCCGAGCTTAAAGTCGTCGTTTTCAGCGGCGACGGGGACATTTTCGGGATCGGCGGCAACCATTTCATCCACGCCGCCCGGCGCAACATGGACATGGTCGTGATCTGCGTCAACAACTTCAACTACGCCATGACCGGCGGTCAAGTCGCGGCCACGACGCCCACCGACGCCAATGCCTCGACCGCCCCCTTCGGCAATTTCGAGCGGCCGTTCAGCCTGCCCTATCTGGCCGATGCCTGCGGGGCCAGCTATGTCGCCCGCTGGACCTGTCTCCACATCCGCCGCGTGACCAAGTCCATGCAGGAAGCGCTCGACAAGAAAGGCTTCTCCCTGATCGAAGTCATCGCCCCCTGCGTCACCCTGTATGCGCGCCGCAACCGCCTGGGAGACGGCCTGAACCTGCTGAAATACTATTACGACAATTCCGTCATTCAGCACGGTGCGGACACGCGTACCCTCGACATCACCTATCAGGGGAAGATGATCTGCGGAAAATTCATCGATCGCGAGCGGCCGACCTTTCTCGGCGCCATGAACACTCATATGAAAAAGGTCTTGGGCGACAAATACGTTCCCTACGGAGAGCAACCATGACCGAAATCCGTTTTTCCGGTTTTGGCGGCCAGGGCATCATCCGCTGCGGCCTGATCACGGGAAAGGCCGTTTCCCTTTTCGACAATAAATACGGGACCATGACCCAGAGCTTCGGCCCCGAGGCCAGGGGGAGCGCCTGCAGTTCCCAAGTCGTCGTCTCCGATGAACGGGTCCTCTATCCCTACATCACCAAACCCGAAATCCTCGTCTGCATATCCCAGGACGCCTACGATCAATACGAACCGGAGCTCCGCGATGACGGCATCCTCTTGATCGATACGGATCTGGTCAAGCCCCGGCCCGCTCGAAGCAAGGTCAAGCTCTACGGGATCCCGTCGACTCGGCTGGCGGAAGAGCTCGGCAACCGCATTTTCACCAACCTGGTCATGCTCGGGTTTTTCACCGCCATTTCTACGGTCGTCACGCCGGAGGCCATGAAAAAGGCCCTCCCCGGCCTCGTCCCGAAACGTTTTCTCGAGATCAATATCCGGGCCTTCGACCGCGGTTACGAATTCGGCCTGGATCTTATGAAAAAAGATAATCAAAAGGGTCAATCATGAAGCGTACGGGAGTGTTCGTCTGCCACTGCGGCGTCAACATCGCCGGCACAGTGGACGTCAGAAAAGTGGCCGAAGAGCTGGCCAAGGAGCCGGGGGTCGCGCATTCCACCGACTATGTCTATATGTGCTCCGATCCCGGACAAAACCTCATCGAGCAGGCGATTAAAGACAAGAAGCTGGACAGCATCGTGGTGGCCTGCTGTTCTCCGAACCTTCACGAAACGACGTTCCGCAACGCGGCCAAGCGGGCCGGACTGAATTCCTTCAAGTGCGAGATCGCCAACATCCGCGAGCAGTGCAGCTGGGTCCACAAGGACAAAACCAAGGCGACACCCAAGGCCTATAAGCTCACGAAGAGCGCAGTCAAGAGGGTCCAGAAGAACGAAAGTCTCGAACCGCTGAGCGTTCCCGTGACGCGCCGAGCGCTCGTCATCGGCGGCGGGATCGCCGGCATCCAGGCCGCCCTGGACATGGCCAACACCGGTTTCGAGGTCGTTCTCGTCGAGCGCTTGCCCTCGATCGGGGGGCATATGAGCCAGCTGTCCGAGACGTTCCCGACCCTCGATTGCTCCCAGTGCATCTTGACGCCGAAGATGGTCGAAGCGTCCAAACACCCGAAGATCAAGCTCATGACCTACAGCGAGGTCCATGAAGTTACGGGCTACGTGGGCAATTTCAAGGTCAAGATCCTCAGAAAACCGACGTACGTGGACGCGGCCAAATGCAATCTTTGCGACGAATGCACGAAAGTCTGCCCGATCGTCGTTCCGAATGAGTTCGACCTCGGCCTGACCGGCCGGCGGGCGATCTATATCCCCTTTCCTCAAGCCATCCCGGCGTCTTATACCCTCGACGACGTCAATTGCCCTGAACTCTCCCAGATCATCGCTTGCGGAAAATGCGCCGATGTCTGCAAGGTTAAGGCCATCGATTACGACCAGAAACCTCAAATCATCGAGGAAGAGTTCGGCGCGATCGTCGTCGCGACCGGCTTTGACCTCTACGACAAGGAAATGATGGCCGAATACGGCTACGGCAAGTTCGCCGACGTCATCGACGGCCTGCAGTTCGAACGGATGTTGTCGGCCTCGGGCCCGACCCAGGGCAAAGTTCTCCGGCCGTCCGACCACAAGGAGCCCAAAGAGGTCGTGTTCATTCAATGCTCGGGCTCCAGGGATCCGGAACAGCACTGCGCCTATTGCTCTAAAATCTGCTGCATGTACACGGCCAAGCACGCGATGCTCTACAAGCATCATGTCCACGACGGCCAGGCCTACATCTTCTATATCGATATTCGCTCCGGGGGGAAGGGCTACGAGGAATTCGTCCAGCGGACCGTCGAAGAAGACGGCGTGATCTATCTCCGCGGAAAGGTCTCCAGAATCTTCGAAGAAAACGGCAAGCTCAAGGTCTGGGGCGTCGACACGTTGAGCGGCAAGGCGGTCGAGATCGATGCCGATCTGGTCGTCCTCGCCCAGGCCATGCGGCCTTCCAAGGGGGCCGCTGAGCTCGCCAAAAAGCTGAAGCTCGGGCTGGACAAAGACGGGTTCCTGGCCGAGGCGCATCCCAAGCTCCGCCCGGTGGAAAGCGTCACGGCGGGAATGTTTCTCGCCGGGGCTGCGCAAGCGCCCAAGGATATCCCGGAGGCCGCCGGACAAGCGAGCGGCGCGGCGGCCAAGGCGATCATGATCCTCTCCCAGGAACGACTCTTCCACTCGCCGACCGTGGCCAAGGTCGTCAAGAATCTCTGCACCGGCTGCGGGATGTGCGTCGTCGTCTGTCCCTATGACGCCATTGCCCTCAAGGACGGGAAGGTCGAGGTCAACGAAGTTCTCTGCGAGGGGTGCGGCACGTGCTCGGCGACGTGTCTGAGGGCCGCCATTCAAGTCAAGAACTTCACTCAACATCAAGTTCATGAAATGATCCAGGCCTGCCTCGGAGGATAGACATGACCGAAGAATTCGAACCCACGATCGTCGCTTTCTTGTGCAAGTGGTGTTCCTCCGCGGGAAGCGACCTGGCCGGCGTTTCGCGGATGGAGTATCCGCCGAACGTCACGCCCATCCAGGTCATGTGTTCCGGAAGCGTCTCCCCTCTGTATGTTTTTTCGGCCTTCAACCGGGGCGCGGACGGCGTCCTCGTCTCCGGCTGCCATCCCGGGGACTGCCACTACATCAAAGGTAACTATTACGCCCGGCGCAAGCTCGCCCTGGTGAAAAAGCTCCTGGAGTATGTGGGCCTCGAACCGGAACGGTTCCAAATGTCCTGGGTCTCGGCCGCCGAGGGCCAGAAATACACCCGGGTCATCAAGAATTTCGTCAATGAACTCAAACCCCTCGGCCCTCAGACGAAGTTGAGGAGAAATTCCTAATGGTCAACATCGAAGACCTCAAGGAGGAAGCGAGGCGGGTTCTCAAGGGAGGGAAGGTCAAGTATATCATCGGCTATGAGCGCGCTTCCGATTCGTGGAAGGCCAACCCCGTTTTTCTGCGAAAGCCGGAGGACGTGGACAAGCTCGTTTGGGATCCGACCTGTTACCACAATCTCGTCCGTTTCCTGGTGGACGAAAAACGAAGGAAGGCCCGGGAAAAGCCGGTGGATCCTCGTCCCGTCGGGATCGTGGCCAAGGGCTGCGACAGCCGGGCGATCGTCGTTCTCCTCCAGGAGAAATTCTTCGAACGCATGGACGTTTTCGTCCTCGGCGTCTCCTGCGAATCGAGCGGCGTGGTCGACGAGCGCAAGCTGGCCAAAAAAACGGCGGGGAAGAATGTGGGCAAGGTAGCCTTCGGGGAAAAACAGAATTTCGTCGTCACGACCGACGACGGAACGATGGAGATCGCGGCCTCCGAGATCCTGGCCGACCGCTGCCTGGACTGCATCGCCAACGTCCCGGTGGTCTCCGACCATCTCCTCGGCGACAAGGCCAAGAGAACCGTGGCCCGTCCCTTCCACGCGGTGGAAAAAATGGAGTCCTTGTCCGCGGACGAGCGCTCGACGTTCTGGCGGGACCAGTTCGGGAAATGCGTCCGCTGCTACGCCTGCCGCTCGGCCTGCCCGATGTGCTACTGCGAGGAATGCGTCGTGGACACGATCAATTTCGCCGTGACCGCCGACACCTCGGCCGAGGAAAAAGCCCAGCGGATCAAGTGGCTGGAGAAATCGCCGATCGACTCGGAGAACGTCTTCTACCATCTCGTCCGGGCGATCCATCTCGCCGGCCGCTGCGTCGACTGCGGAGAATGCGAGCGGGCCTGCCCGGTGAACATCCCCCTCCGGATGCTGAACAAGAAATTGGAAAAGGAGGCCAAGGAGCTGTTCGGGTACGACGTCGGCTTCGACACGGACCAGCCGGCTCTCATCTCCTGTTTCAGGGACGGCGATCCCGAGGATTTTATCAGGTGAGATGATGGACAAGATACTGGCCAAAAAAGATTATCCGAAGTGGCTGGCGAAGCTCGCCTCCTACCGGATTTACGCTCCCCGGAAAAAGGATGACGTCTGGAACTATGAAATCATCACCGCCCCGGACGGCGACCGTCTCGAGGACGTGATGACCGCCGTCCCGGCCAAGGGAATCGTCTTTCCGCAGCGCGAGTTTTTTTTCGCATTCGCCGAAACGGAAGACAACGGCACCCGGATCACCGAGCATCTGCCGGAAGACGACCCTGTCGTCGTCTTCGGGGTAAGGCCGTGCGAAGGGAAAGCGGTGACCCTGACCGATCTTGTCTTCGGCGGCGAATTTGAAGACCCCTACTACTGGAAGCGGCGGAACGCCACAACCCTGGTCGGCCTGGGCTGCGCTCAGCCTCCGTCTGCCAACTGCTTCTGTCTCTCCGTGGGCGGCTCGCCTCATTCGAAGGAAGGTTTGGACCTCCTCCTCACGGACTTGGGCGAGGCCTATTTTGCCGAAATCCTGACGAAAAAAGGCGAGAAACTCATCCTCGCGGGGCAGAAGCTTTTTACCGGGCCCAAGCCCGAGGACCGGAAGAAGGTCGAAAAAATCCAGGCCGAATCCGGGAAAAAGATCCGGCGCGAGCTCAGCCGGATCGACAACGTTCCGGCCAAGCTCAAGGGGATGTTCGATTCATCCCTCTGGGATGACGAATCCATGAGCTGCATCCGCTGCGGCATCTGCACCTATCTCTGTCCCACCTGTCACTGCTTCGACATGAACGACGAAGTCGAAACAGCGTCGCCGCTCTCGGGAAAAAGGGTCCGGACCTGGGACACGTGCCAGTTTCCCGACTTCACCATGCACTCGTCCGGACACAATCCGCGGCCGGACAAGGCCTCCCGCCTTCGCCAAAGAATCAATCATAAGTTTCAATATTTCGTCGAAATCTGGCAAAAAAACCAATGCACGGGTTGCGGGAGATGCATATCCCTCTGTCCGGTGGGGATCGATATCATCAAAGTCGTCGAAAAGGTAAGGGACCATGGGGCATAACGTCTATCTGCCAAAAGCAGCCAAAATCCTCGAAATCAAGGAAGAAGTGGGGGGCGTCCGGCCGATCAAGACATTCCGGACGGCTTTTCTCGACGGCGGTGGCTTCGCCTATCGCTGCGGCCAGTGCGCCATGCTGTCGGTTTTCGGAAAAGGGGAGGTGATGATCTCCATCTCCTCG
>Ga0315286_10007703_pt1 | contig 10563 bp, 8 predicted proteins | sample YL17G10_0_MG_FD_205038 | JGI IMG/M metagenome (GOLD analysis project Ga0315286, IMG submission 205038) | Sediment microbial communities from Yellowstone Lake, YNP, Wyoming, USA - YL17G10_0 | ecosystem: Environmental > Aquatic > Freshwater > Lake > Sediment | place: USA: Wyoming | collected...
ATCTCAAGTAGCCTGACGACAAGATTTGGGTGAGAGCGTGAAATGGAAAGCTCCGGACCACGGCTGGTGTGGATGACTTTATCCAGATAAACCTTCAGCCTTTTGCCGTTATAATACTTTTCTCCGGGTATCTGATCCCTGGAAGACAGAGGAACTGTATGGTTTTCTATGTTTATATAAACACTGTCGCCTTCAACGCGCATGATTTGGGCGGAAAGAAGCTCGTTTTCACGGTTTTTAAACATTTCATACAGTGATTCTCGCTCAGCCTCCTGAATGCGCTGTAAGATGACCTGTTTCGCGGCCTGCGCGGCGATCCTTCCGTACTCCAGAGGAGTGACGTCGATTTTGATTTCATCCCCGACTTTTACGTTTTTCTTCATCTTTTTCGCTTCTTCCACAGAAATCTCGATATTCGGATTTTCGATTTCCTCAACGACTTCTTTAATAAGAAGCACAGTGGCGAAAGACCCGCCTTCATTAATTAATATTTCCACCTCCTGCTCTTTGTTGCCAAAGTCTTTGCGGTAAGCGGTAGCCAGCGCGGATTTGACCGCTTCCATCACCTTTTCGTAAGATATATTTTTTTCGGCGCATATCTGGTTAACCGCCGCGATAAATTGTTGGTTCATAAAATTGTTTTTTAAAAAATAACGAATCTTAATTTATTAAGATCCGTATTACGCAATTACTATATCATGTGTGGCTGTTTTATGCAAATCTTTTATTGAAAAATCCAAACTCCAAAATAGCCAAAAAACCAAATTTGGACTTTTGGACCTTTGGCATTTTGGACTTTTGGGAGTTTGGAAGTTTGGGTCGTTTGTTATTTTGCGATCTGATGCCCCGGCCCGCAGAACTTCTGATTCGTTTTCCACGGATCCCTGGTGCAATTCACCTTATCCGGATTCGCGCCGGCATCAAGGATGTTCGCGGATGGCGTTGGCAAATTCTGTCCGTCTGAAGCATCACAACCTGACAGAATTATTAAAACTGGGATGATTAAGAGTAGTTTTTTCATAAATTTTTCTTATTGAAGTTCTAATTGGTGACCTAATGGGGGACCTAATAGGTGTCCTAATTGGGGTAATTCAGTTATCCACCAATTAGGTCACCGCGCTAATGCGCAGGCCTCCAATTAGGTCACCCATCAGTTATTATTTTACCACATGCCATATCACCGAATCCGTAAATCCGCGGTTTTTTAAAAAATTCATCAGCTTAAACTTTCGTTTTCGGGGGTCGGTTTCGTGTACTGTCCGAAGTTTTTCTTCGTAGGCCTTTTTTGCGTTTTCCTCTTCGTCATAACCACAGTTCATCAGTAGTTCATCGACTAAGTCCTTATCAAGCCCTCGCTTTCGTGTCTCGATCATTATTTTCAGCCGTCCTATCGGCCGTAAGGTCAGATGATGAATAAGCTGTTCAGTATACCGCCTGTCGTTAATCAGTTCGACGCGTTTCATTTCCTCGATTGTCTGCGAAACATAACCGCCTTCGTCGGGATAAAGGCTCTTCAATTTTTTCTCCAATTCAGAAGAGCTTATCATCCGTGTTGTGATGAATTTTATAGCTGATTGCCAGATTTTGTTGTAGGTGGATTGCATTTTTTTATTACAAGATTACAAACGGTCGCCTCAGGCGACCTATTACAAGATTACAAGATTAAAATATTAAATAGCAAATAGTAAATAATTACAAGATTAGAAACGCTTTGCTATTACAAAATTCAAGATTAGACTATCAAGATAGCAAATATAAAATAATTTTGTAATCTTTTAATCTTGAATCTTGTAATTTTGTAATGTAATCAGCTACAATAAGAATATGAAATCCAAGAGGGAAAAACGTAAATTGTCGGTTAAGTTCGAGCCTTTGGCAGGAGGAGGGGGTTTTGATATTAGACCGCCCGATAAGATAGTAAGCGGATTTGAGCAGGAAAAAATCAGAAAGTCAGGCGACTGGTGGCGTTTTTTTGTCGTGGCTTTTATCATTTTTGCCTTATTCACTTTTATCGGAATTTATACAAACGGACAGGAATTTTTATCGAAAAATAAAGATGTCGTCTATACCGGTTATAACAGTCTGGCATCGGGCGTAAAATCGCTTGCGGGTCAGGATTTTGAAAAGGCGGATACTTTATTTAAAGATGCTGAAACCGCCTTTGAGGAAGTCGATAAAAACATGGGATTTTTGACCTCGCAGGCGAACAATTATTTAAATTCCGACCTTTATCTTGATGCCGCGCAAAAATTACTGGATAGCGGAGTTGCTATGTCAAAAGTCGGCCAGAATATATCCGCGATTTTAAAAGACGTTCGCGGACTTCCTTCGGCTTTTATAACCCAGAACATGATTGGAAATAATAATGTAAAACTTACTGATTTAATAAACGCGCAAAAGACACGATTGAATAACGTTCTTAAAGATACAGTTAAAGTCCAAAATAATCTGACGACTCTGAATTCCGCGGTTCTACCGGATGATTTAAAGGAATCGATAAAAAAAGCACAGGAATACATCGGCTTAATGATAGTAGCATTAAAAGATGTGAATCAGAATTTTGGCACAGCGTTAAAATTACTAGGCGATAAAGTCCCTCACAGCTATTTAGTTCTGCTTCAGAATAACCGCGAGCTTCGGGCTACAGGTGGGTTTATAGGAAGTTATATTTTAATAGATTTAAACGATGGCGCCATAACCAAAATGGAAACGAAAGATGTTTACGAAACAGACGGCCAGCTCGCGGATGTGGTCGCGCCTCCGCCAGGGATTGAAAAGGTCGCAAGCCGGTTTTATATGCGCGACGCAAACTACAGCCCGGATTTTCCGACCTCCGCGAAACAGATAATGTGGTTTTTGGAGCATAGTAAAGGGCCATCAGTTGATACAGTTATCGCCATCGATCAGACCGTTGCTGAAAAAATGCTTGAACTGACCGGGCCAGTTCAGATGAAAGATATTCCGTTTAATATCGACTCGAAAAGTTTTAACGACGTTTTTTCTTACTACATCGAATCAAAACTTTCTAAAACCGCCACACCGAAACAGCTGCTGATAGACTTTATACCTGTACTTAAAGACAAATTATTATCGTTAAAAGATTTTTCAAAACTCGGCGGAATCATCTCGTATTTAATAAACGGCCGGCACATACAGGTCTATTCAGCCGATGAAGGTATAGAATCCCTCGCCAAAAACTTTCATTTGGACGGCGGTATAATCGCGTCTTCACCGAATATCGATTATCTGGCCATCGTCACAACAGCCATTGGCGGGAATAAGAGCGATGCTTACATAAAAACCGACATCACCCACAGCACAGAGATCGGTCCGATGGGGGAGCTTTCTGATAATCTTTCAATCAAAAAAACCCACACATGGAAAGAAAGCGATTTCGAAAACTGGAAAAAGCTTATCGATGAATACGGCATCGGTGAAGTCAATGAATATACCCTCCGATATATTCAGGGGGAAGGGGATAATAAGGATTACATGCGCGTGTATGTGCCGAAAGGGAGTAAGCTGATAAGCATAGAAGGTGTCGATATCAAAGACCTAACGACTTCAGTTGACCTTGATTACACAGTTTTCGCTTTCACATTCGGCCCATTGTCCGCGGGAGAGAATAAAACCGTAAATATCAGTTATAAACTGCCTTATAGCCTCGATTTTGATAAGCCAATGGATGTGTACCGCTTTATCGCCCAAAACCAGGCCGGCGCGCAGAATATCAACCTCAAAAAAAGCATCAAAACAACTGATAACCTCAAAATCCTCGAGACTTATCCGAAAAACCAGATGTCAGCCTTTAGTCTATACCCGCAGTACGAAACGCCCTTTGACCAAAACGAGATATTTTTATCGGCGGTAGCGAGGGATTAGGTAAGAAAAATCAGCGTTTTTCAGTTTCATCCGATTTATCACCATTTAAGGTGTCATTTATACTACCCCTTCTTCGATATATGAATTTAGCCTTTTGAATTTTTGTATAATTTGGGTCATCGATTCTTTCAACGCCTGGTAATTTTTCAGCCGCCCTGAGAGACTTAATATTATTCTTGCTTGGATCGTTAGGCGAGTTTTTATCATAATCAATTGTTAAAGTAACAAAAGGCAAATCGAGTTTTTCCATTAACGCGTCTTTAAATTTTTTCGCAAGTCCAATACCGCGATACTTAGGGTCAACTATTGTGTCGGTCAGATTTGTGTCAGTTTTATTATCATAAATGCCGATAATACCCAATTTTTTGCCATCAGTACTTAATACAGTAAAATATCTGTATGCAGGGTCATCAAAATTCGGAACCCTAAGTCTTTTATCTCGCGACTTAATGTCGTCAAAATATTCTCTATCGAAATCGACTAAATCACCTATTTCTATTTGAGCTTGAGGTTCTTGGTCAGCATTATTATCAGTATTTGGCGTTTCTGACATAAATTAACAAATAAAATTAAAATATTTATATAATTATAACATAAAAAGCTAATATTATCAAATATTTGTTCAAATAAATCATTGATACAAAAGCCACCATTTCAACCAGAATGAGATATTTTTGTCAGCGGTGGCGAGGGATTGAATCAGAAATTAGGAGTAACTGTATATTTTCCCCTCCTCAATGAAGAGGAGGGGTGCCCGTAGGGCGGGGTGATCCTGAATTTATGGATTGAAGTATAACAAAATACCTTAAATTCAGTACCACCCCGGCCCCAAGGGGGCCACCCCTCCTTAAAAAAGGAGGGGAGAATATACAGTTATTTCGGTTATTTCACCTCATACGCCCCCATATCCGGCTTACTCCCCCTCACCTGATTTCCAAAATCAACATCAGTCGCGGTAGGGACAGATGCCGCGTCAATGGCCGGGCTTCCGGTTTTCAGATGAAAGTCGAAACTGTCTTTCTGCACTTTGACTAACTGCGGATCCTCGCATTTATCGTGAGAGCCGACAGGGCAAAGCGGAGCATCTTCTTTCATCCCGAATATGATGCTGTAATCGTCATCAAAAGTTATCCTGTTTGAACTGCTTGGTTCATCCAACGCAGAAACATCCGACCAGATGAGGCAGGAATGTTCAAAGGGTTGCAGATAATCGGTGGCGCCGTAGAAAATATTATTTTTGGATATTACTTTGGAAGGTTTCTCGGCAGTCTCCGCTGTCATCAGGCAGTCGCCTTCACTGTAAATCGTGTTGTTGGTAAGTGTGATCGTATCGCCATGCACAAAATTCAGTGCGAGCGCGCTTCCGCCTGCACGGCAGTTATCCACGTTATAAGTGAATGATTTTCCCTCAAAAAATCCGCAATTGCTTATGGCAATACTGTTCGTGATAGTAGTCGGTCCCTTTACCTTAAACTGATTTCCCGCGTTTCCTTCCGCGATAGAGCGTGTGATAGATATGCTCGAACCCGCCTCATTCATGTAAAGAAGGTCAAGGCCATCAGACGTGTTAAACCTGAAAAACGAATCCTCGATTACCCAGTTTCCGCCAGTAGAACCAGTTCCCACTCCATCGCCGTATCCTCCGGCGGTCTGTGCCCAGCAACCGGTTGGCTGTTTACCGGGATAAGTCTCTCCGCAGCCGTTCCACTCGACTACCCAATTTTTGAAATAAAGTGTGCCGGAATTTGAATCATCGCCGTCAATATCTCCGTCCCAACCAACCCATCCGTTACCGACGACACGTACATTTTCTACATTCCAGTCCTTTAATCTGCCAGCCTGTATACCAGTATGAGCAAAGCCATGCACGTTGAGGTCTTTAAGCGTCACATTCTCCGAATCCTGAGCGTAAATCCCTGTTGCCGCCCAGTCACCGTAAGGATAATTATCCCGTTCGCACGCAATGCTTCCGGAATGGCTTTCAACACAGCCTGAATGGTCGGTGATCTCAAGGCACTCAATCTCAGCATTTTTTGTGTTGGTCAGATTAAAAATCTGGTAAGCCCTTTGTGTTCCCCAAAGCTGTGGCGGATTAGTACATCCGCTATCCCATCCCGCTCCGAGTATGCGCGTAGGCTTATCAGCGCTCGGCCCGCTTGGAACTGCCGCCATATTGCAATCCCACGGAAAATCCTTTTCGCATCCGATTGCGGATTTATCACCATATCCCATTTTATAATCACCTTTCGCGATGATAAGCGTATCTCCTCCGGCAATCCTAACCGGATCATAAGGCGGAAGCGCGCGGAAAGGATGGTCCCACGCGCAGTTCTGGTTTGTACTGCCCGCAAACGCCGCGTCGGTTTTGCCGTTGCATTGTTCCGCAGAGCCTCCGTCCGGCCTGACATAGTAAGTAGTGCCGCCACCGGATGATGGGATTATAGTTGATGGTTCTGATGTGATTTCAGTTGTACCCGCGATATCCGCGTAGGTCAAAGACGGATAGTCAGTTATATCCGCCTTAAGTCTCCAAATCATCTCTGCCATTTCACCTCTGGTGATGCTGTTATTAAAAGCGGAAATAGTCGGTGGTATGGCTTTTTTTATCGCTAAAGCGTCAACAAAAGGCTTAAACCACACACTGTCTGTTCCAACAGGATAATTGAAAGAATTAACGATAATTTTTGCCGCTTCAGCGAAATTTATATCATTCCCTGGTCCAAACGTTCCGTCGGGATAACCGCTGACTACGCCATTTACTTTGGCAACACACACATATTTCGCGAACCATGCTGTTATCGGAACATCGGGGAAGAAAGCAGTGTCCTGATCGATGTCCGTATTGTTATAAAGGCAGTCATTTATGTCTTCATCGCTGAATTGTGATTCTATGATGATTTTAGTGAATTCAGCCCTGTTGATCATATTAAAAGGCTTGTAAGTCCCGTCCGGATAACCCGACACAATCCCTTCCGCCTGCACATAATTTATCGCCTCAAAATTAACATTCGCTTCCGCCACATCCGGAAAATCAGCTTTTGCGGTAGGTACATAAAAGGCTATAAAGAATAATAATATCACAGGAAATAATTTTGTAATCTTGTAATTTTGCAATCTTGTAATAAGTGTAAACGTTTTCATATTTATTCGGTTAAAAAGACAGAGGGATTATACACCAGATTAAAAAATGTCTGAACCTTGATTCGCTTGATTAAGGGATTCTCATGATTTTTGATTTTATATTTATTTATACAAATGGCAGTAGGTGATGTGGTGAAACGTCATTTCCATACAGTTAGCTTACCACCCCATTTTCCGCTGTCGCGTAAAAATCCCCTCCTCAAATGAGGTAGGGGATCCACGAGTGCAAACGAAGTGGTGGGGTGGTGACGCGGAGCGGTTATTTCGATAACTCCAACTCCGCCCTCACCGGCAAATGATCCGACATATCTCCCGCCTGGATAACGCTAGCAGTTTTGATAACCGCATTGGTCGGCACAAACAGATAATCCAGACGGCGGTTAGGCTTATCAGAAGGGAAAGTGAAGTAGGCGGATTCATTTTTATAATAATCCTCAATTGGTATCACCTCTTTTAATCCTGAGATTCCCCGGAGAATGCTCAGCGTGCTGTCGTCCGTATAATCATCACCCGTGCCATCAGGGAAACCGGTTTTTAATAACGCCTCCTGCGGAACAGTATTCATATCTCCGCCAACAATTGTGAGGTTGGATTCAAAATTTTTAACATTATCCGATAATTCCTGAGCCTGCATCCTGCGGGTATCTTTATCGTAAGCTTCCAGATGATTATTCATTACAGTATACGAATTCTCGCCGAATTTTATACTCACCTGCTGAGTGTATCGGAAGAGGTAAAAAGCGTTATACCACCAAGGATTACTCTCGGGTTTTGGATACAGTGTCACATAATCGGCTATTATCGGGTAACGGCTCAAAACCGCTCCGCCTGAATTAACCTTTCCAAACTGGCTGCTTATCGGCCAATACGGAAAAGGCACATAACCTGCCTTCCAGCTGACCGCCTTTGCCCCATACCTAAGTCCAGTGATTTTTGTCAGCTCTTTAAGCTGATCGACATGATAGCTTCGGCTGGAATCGAAATCTATCTCTTGAAGTAACACAATATCCGCGCCACTGTCTTTTATCGCTAAACCGATTTTATTCAGCCTGTCCGTCATTTCGTCTTTTGTTTTCGGAACATAACCTTTCCCCTCTGAACCGAATCCATAAGCCCAGGAAAGATTCCATGTAAGAAGAGTGAGTTTTTTTGTATCCGTCGGCACTTCAGCGGGACCACTGCCATAATCAATCGCTGAATATTCAGTTGTTCCGGGATTCTGCGTTCCTCCGCTTGCCCAATAAAACAGTCCGACGATTAGGGCGGCGAGGATTAAGAGGATGATGAGTAATTTGAGTAGAAATTTTTTCATATTCGGTTATCAATTTACCATATTGTAACCAAGTTGTTTCCAAATTGAAACCCGCTTCGCGAAACCAAATAGACGCCATATCGACACCAGCTCCGCCACTGTCTTTCGCGAAAGACGTGGCTTCGTGACGCCATATCGACACCGCATTGAAAAACGAAGTTCAATCTGGCGTCAATTTGGAGTCAATCTGGCGTCAACTTGGAATATGCCTCTTCTATCGGGTGCCACGCCTATCAATGTTTTTTAGCTTTGCCACTAATTCACGACGTTCTTCCGCATATGCGAGATTTGTCTCATTATCATTTCCACCATAACAAGAGCATTGATCAATGTGCTTAATCTTTTCCCTGACTTGCTCTGGTGTTTTCAAATCACCGAATTTGACGAATTTTTCACGACTCATATTGTGTAAATTAATAAATAAAGATTATTTACTTAACCATTTCTCAATCTGTATTAAGCATTCTTTGATATCTATGCACTGTGACAAGAGTCTCGTGATGCCTTCGGGGTGACCTAACTTATATTCATTGATTGATTTTTGTGAATGTCTTGAAAGTAATTTTTCCTGATATTTACTAAAATAAGTCAGGGCAGATCTAAATGTTTTTGCCTCCCTTCTTTCATCACTCCCAAAATATTTAATTCCAAATTTAAAATCTCTTTTAGTATATGGTATTTTAATTTCACCAAAAAGAACGAAGATGCGATCCATTTTCTTTATAATCTCGAGAATGTTATTTAATATCTCAGGGTTTTTTTTCAATTCATCCAAAATGGTTTTTTCGTCATCGGGAAATGTCCTTTTTATACTATTTGAAAGGTATGTCACAGCCACCGTGAAAGCAGTGATATCATTCCTAAGCTGAGCATTTAAATTCCTTAATCTTTCGCGGTTTTTATGGATTTCAATGGTTCTTTCCGATGGCATCTCATCAAAAGACTGCAGTTTATCTAAACTCATGTAAATTGATATTAATTATGTTAAAGGTTGCAAGATTACAATACCTCAACCTTAATGTCAACTTGGTGTCCATCTGGCGTCAACTTGGAGTCTATTTGGAGTCAATCTGGCGTCAATTTGGACTCCATCTGGAATATATCCCCGTCGACAGCAACCTCCCCAAACTTTTCTCCTTAATACAAATTTTCCCGCATAGTAGTATTGACAAAATATTTAAATCAACTATATTAATACTCCTATATTTTAATTGTCCTTATATGTATGACAAAGTTGAAAGTAAAATTAAATACCCGGATATAACTATTAAAATTGGAGATAAGGTTATAGGAGCCAAAGAAGCTGCTGATGCTATTCTTTCATGGGTAAGGGAAAATCTAGTTGATTTTTTTTCAGCTTGCGAGGGAAATGAAAAATTATTAAAAGATTCGACAATAGAACTGGGATTTAAAACGGTTGGATCAAGAGATGTTTCGCATACCCATTTGAGAGGAATTAGAGGTCTTTTAGAGGATTATTCCGGAAACGAAACAGCTGATAAAAAATAAGCTGTTCAAAACTTATTTTGAGGTCCACCTCGCATAAATCCCCGTAGACAAAAGCCTCCCCTCACTTTTTTCCTTAATACAAAGTTCCCCGCATTCAAAATTTCCGTCCGGCAGATAATCCCTCATCACATTTTCCAGAGTCGGCGGATAAAAGGAAACAGCGTAGGCGTTTACCAGAAAAAAGAGGGGATTATCGGAAAGCAGTTTTACGCAATCGGCCACCAGTTTCGGGAAAGAATTATTGAACGACCACACCTCTCCATTCGCCCCGTGACCGCGCACAGGCGGATCCATGATAATGGCGTCGTACTTTACCCCGCGGTTCAGTTCGCGCGAAACAAACCGCACTACGTCGTCTTCAATCCAGCGTATCGGCTTATCCTGTAATTTGGATGCAATCTGGTTAGCCTTTGCCCAGCCGATTGCCGGATACGACGAATCCACATGCGTCACCTTTGCCCCCGCCTCCGCGCAAGCGAGCGTGGCTATGCCTGTATACGCGAAAAGATTCAGGACATTTACCTCTCGTTTAGATTTCCTGATTAGCTCACTCATCCTATCCCACTGAACCGCCTGCTCCGGAAATACGCCCGTATGCTTAAACGGCGCTAGCTTGGCGTAAAAAGCTAATTTTTTGTGGTGCATAAGCCATTTTTCAGGCATCGCTCCGTGCGTAATCCATTTGCCGAATTTATCGCCAGAAGCTTTGAAATACGCGT
>Ga0315286_10007704_pt1 | contig 10562 bp, 8 predicted proteins | sample YL17G10_0_MG_FD_205038 | JGI IMG/M metagenome (GOLD analysis project Ga0315286, IMG submission 205038) | Sediment microbial communities from Yellowstone Lake, YNP, Wyoming, USA - YL17G10_0 | ecosystem: Environmental > Aquatic > Freshwater > Lake > Sediment | place: USA: Wyoming | collected...
CGCGGCCAAGGACAAGGACGCCCGCGTCCGCGCGGCGGCGGCCGAGGCGCTCGGCGAGCGGGGCGGCCACAGGGCCCAGGAACTCCTCGCGGGCATGTTCCGCGACTCCGACCGGTGGGTGGTTGCCGCCGCCGGCCGGGCGCTGGCCTCGATTGGCCGGTATCCTCCCAAGATGGTGGAAGACCGTTCCCCCGACCAGTGGGCGGGCTTCGGGTATCTGCTGATTGATCCCCGGGCCGACCTGGAGGCGCGCATCGCGGTGGCCGTCGGGCTGGGCCAGGGCCGCGATCCGGCCGCCGCCGCCATGCTCGGCAGAGTCGCCCTGAATCCCGCCGCCGACTGGCGCCTGCGCGACTACGCGGTGCGCTCGCTGGCCATGCTGGCCGACCGCGCCGGGCAGCCGACGCTCCAGAAGCTCATCGAGAGCCAGCCGCCGGTGCGGATGACCAACCTGCCGCTGCGCTACCTGGACCTGGGCGACGCCCCCAAGACGGTCGCCTACCTCTCCAGGTGGGTGACCGGCGGCGCCCGCGACGAGCAGGCTCAGGCGGTCGAGCGCATCGGCGAGCTGGGCACGCCCGAGGGCACCGAGCTCTTGGCCGGCGGGGCCAACGTCTTCGACAACTACACCCGCTGCGCGCACATCTGGCCGCTGATTGACTCGCGAAGCCCGGCCGTCCGCGCCAAGCTCATCGAGCTCCTGAAGACCAGCCGGCGGAGCGGCGTGCGCACCAGCGCGGCGTTGGGCCTGGGCGGCCGGCAGGACCCCGCGGCGGTTGACGCGCTCATCGCCGCCTGCAAGGACGAGAGCGGCTCGGTCCGCAAGGCCGCGGCCCAGTCGCTGGGCCAGTGCGGCGACCCGGTTGCCGCCAGGGCGCTCATCGAGGTCATGGAGGGCGACGCGGACCTGAGCGCCGCCCACCAGGCGCTCCGCGCGCTGCGCCTGCGCGAGTTCGCCGGGCTCAAGGAGGTCCGGGAGGCCTTCGCGCGGGTCCGGGGCACGGAGCGCGACGCGGGCACGCCCGGCGGGCCGTCGCTCCTGGAGCAGCCGGGGAACTCTTGGGTGCTGCGCAAGGCGCCGCACGACTACGACGACCTCACCGTCCCGGACCTGACCTACGAGTCGGCCATGGTCTACGAGCCGGCCAGCGGCAAGGCGGTCCAGTGGGGCGCCCATGGCCGCCGGGCGGACTCGCCCCAGACCGGCCGGACCTGGATGTACGACGCCGGCGCCAACGAGTGGCACCGGCCGGTTCCCAGGCAGGAGCCCCCGGGGATCTGTCTCACCCGCGGGATCACCGCCGACCCGGTGCGCGGCCTGGTCATCTCCCCGGTGTCCGGCGCCGGCGGCCACGGCTGGGTGATGAGCCTGCGCAAGAACGCCTCCTACTCGGTGCCCTGGGTCTTCGACAGCCGCAAGGAGCAGTGGTACCCGATGCGCCCGGTGAAGAACCCCGGCGCCCAGGGCATGGTCGCCTCCTGCTTCGACCTCCGCAACGACGTGATGCTGATCCACAGCAGCTCGCCGCGGGTCTACGACGCCCACGCCAACGAGTGGGCGGCCACCAAGCCGCCCGAGCCGCGCCCGCAGGCCCGCAGCGAGCAGCCCGGGGCCTATGACCCGGTCACCGAGCGCTTCATCGTGGTCGCCGACAGCGACGAGCGCGGCCGGGCCAAGACCTGGGCCTACGACCTGCGCAAGGACCAGTGGACCGAGCTCAAGCCCGAGAACCCGCCGCCGGCCATGGCCGTGCCCATGGTCTACGACTCGGCCAACGACGTGATGCTCGCCTTCCGGCCGGAGCCCGGCCACCTGGCCGTCTACGTCTACCAACTCCGGGAGAACCGCTGGCAGGCCCTGCCCCCCGGCCAGCCGGCCCCCAGCTATCACAACATTGACGCCGCCTACGACCCGGCCAACAACGTCACGGTGATCACCGGCGGCTGGGAGTGGGGCCAGTCCGGCGAGGTCACCGTCCGCGAAACCTGGACCTACCGCTACCGCCCGGCGCCGCCGCTTGACCCCAAGAAGCCCGGAGCGCCCGGGGCGCTGCACCTGGAGGTCAGCCCCGAGGGCAGGGCCATCCTCTCCTGGGAGGCCCCCGCCGGCGGCGCGCCCGGCGGCTACGCCGTCTACCGCGCAGTGGGCGAGCACCCCTGGACCGCCCGGGTCGAGCGGGTCACCACCGCGGCGCTCAAAGCCACCGCCTTCACCGACCTGATCAAGCTGGAGCCGGACAAGCTCTACTACTACCGGGTGCGGACGCTGGCGGCCGACGGCAAGGAAGGGCCGGGGACACCGCTGGCCCGCAGCCAGCCGCTGCCGGTCCGCGAGGTCGCCGCCGCGCGCGCCGCCGACGGCGCGGTCAGCCTCTCCTGGACGCCCAGCGCCAGCCCCAACGTCGTCGGCTACAACGTCTACCGGGCCAGCGGCGGGAAGGGGGACCTCTGGAACGGCCCCTTCGACCTGGGCAAGAAGGTCGGCGAGTTCGCCAAGCTCAACGCCGAGCCGGTGGCCGAGGCCAGCTTCGCCGATCAGCCCGGCGGCGCGGTCGAGCCCGCCGGCGAGACCTCCTGGGCGCCGTTCTTCGTCTATGTGGTCCGGGCGGTCAACGCCATCGGCCAGGAGAGCGGGCCGTCGCCGGCGACCTTGAGCATCCCCGCGCCGCCCGGCCCGGTGGTGGCCGCGCCCCTGGAGGACGGCCGGGTGCTGGTGACCGCCGGCGCGGAGGGCGCCGTTCCGGTCCGCGGCCGGCAGCTTTACCGGATGGACTCCTACAAGGGCGACTGGATTTTCCGGATGGCCGGCGCGCCCCACCCCGGCAACGTGTTCGTTGACGGCCAGAAGTGGCCGCGCGGCGACCGCTCCTGCTACTTCGTCATCGCCGTGGACGAGCTGGGGCAGTTGGGCGTCCCGTCCAGCGAGGCCTGGAGCCGGAACGCGCCGTAACGGCAGTAGCTGGTAGCCAGTAGCCAGTTGCTAGTGGTCTTTCAAGCACGAGCTTGTGGGCTGAACTGACCGGTGGCCACCCATAATCTCGACCTTGAAGGTTCACTGGCAAGGGGTTCAACAATGAAGAAGAAACGCCCGTGGCTGATGGGGCTGCTGGCCCTGGCATTGCTGGCTGCCGGAGCTGGCTGCGTGTGGTTGCGCAGCAGGCCCAAAGACCAACATGCAGATGCCAAGAGCCCGGTGGGCTTGCTCCTGGCAAGCGCAAGTGACGCGGACCTGAATTCCTACAAAGCCAGGGCTGCATTCACTGCCGAGTTGCACAAGGCCTCAAAAGGAGGGACCCGTCCGGTACTTGAAGCGCTCCAGGCGGGGCATGGAGGGAAGATTGCACGAACGCTGGCCATCATATACGTGGGCAAGAACGCCAATGAAAATGATTTGGCGGATTTGTGCAAGATCTATGATGCGGCGCAGTCCAGGGCGGACAAAATTGCCGCGCTTCAAGCGATGCTCTTGCCTGTCGGCAAAGGCGAGAAGAGGGTGTATGCTTTCATAGATCCCGAAGTGCCGGGGCTGATGACAGACATGGGACCCATCCGCACGAAAGAATGCGCCTTGCGGGTGCTGGACACATTCAGCAAAGAGCAAACCCCTGTTGCCAAGAGCCTCGCGTTTTCTTTGGCAGCTTCGCAGGGCGCATTCCCGGATATTACTGACGCCATGATTGCGTTACTAGATAGTAATAGAGAAATGGATATGGGCAAGGAAGACGCCATCATAATGGTGCTTGCCTTCACAAAGACGGAAGCGGCAAGCCGCGCCCTTCGAAAAGAGGCGGGGCGGTATCCAGATAGTGATGTTAGGCGGACTGCAGCAATAGGTGCTTTAGCCGAACAGGATACACCGCTTAGCGTTTCCTTGGCCGTGGAGGCGCTTGCTGAAAGCAAGGACTTGTCTGATTTACTAGGGCATGCATTGGAGGCTCTTTCGTGGACAAAAGACGCAGCCAGTGCGAGTAAAGTAGACGGCTTCTTGGCGACAATCCTTAAGGAGAACCCCGTCCCCGCGGTTCGCATTCGCGTTGCGGGCGCGATAGTGCACAGAAGCCGTAAGTTTGCTTATGAAACTTTGAGCGCGGCGCTCCAAAGCGAGGGCAAGCCAGAAGTCAAGGCAGAAATCGAAAAGGCGCTTGGGCTACTCAAGGAGTTACAACGACCGAACCATTAGAAGGTGCAAAGGGGTCGTGGCGGACGCGGCAGGCGCTCGCTGCCGCCCCACTAGCTACTAGCTACTGACTGCTGACTACTGGCATCACTCGTAGCTCGTGCCCCGCAGCCGGTCAATGTACTCCTGCGCGGAGTAGGCGGCCACCGCCCCCTCGGCGCAGGCGGTCACGATCTGGCGCAGGACTTTCTTGCGCACGTCGCCGCAGGCGAAGATGCCCGGCGCCGAGGTGGCCATCTGCTCGTCGGTCAGCACGTAGCCGCGCTCGTCGCGCCGGACCTCCTCCGGCAGGTAGGCGGTGCTGGGCGTGAAGCCCACGAAGACGAAGACCCCGTCGCAGGGCACGTCCAGGCGCTCGCCGGTGGTGGTCCGCTCGACGCGCAGGCCGGCCACGCGCTCGGCGCCCAGGACCTCCACCGGGCGGGCCTCGAACAGATAGTCGAGCTTGCCTCGGCCGGCCTCGGCCAGGCGCTGCTGGCTGGCCGAGCCGGCGCGCAGGCGCTTGCGGCGGTGCACCAGGGTGATGTGGCTGGCGAAGCGGGCGAGAAACGCCGCTTCCTGCACGGCGGTGTCCCCGCCGCCGACCACCGCCAAGCGCTTGCCGCGGAAGAGCGCCCCGTCGCAGGTCGCGCAGCAGGAAACCCCCCGGCCCCAGAAGCGCTCCTCGCCGGGGATGCCCAGCCGCGCCGGCCGGGCCCCGTTGGCGGCGATGGCCGCCAGCGCGGTGCAGTCCCCGCCGTCGGTCCGGAGCGCCCAGGCCGGCGCGCTCGGCGCCCGGCCCACGGCGAGCACCTCGGCGCTGCGGAACCGGCAGCCGTGGCGCTCGGCCTGCCGGCGCATGGCCTCGGCCAGGACCAGGCCGGAAACCGGCTCGGGGAAGCCCGGGTAGTTCTCGATGGCCTCGGCGGCGGCCGCCTGGCCGCCGGGGGCGGCCGACTCGAAGACCACCGCGGCGAGTCCGGCGCGGGCGGCGTAGAGCCCGGCGGTCAGGCCCGCCGGCCCGGCGCCGACGATGGCCACGTCGCAGTCGGTGGCCGGCAGGCTCACGTCCCCAGGCCCTTGGGCGCCAGCACCCGGTGCAGAATGGCCCCGTGCGTCTGGGGATGCTCCCAGAGCTTGATCAGCCGGATGACCAGGTCCAGGCTGGCCGCCTGGCGGTCGAGCAGATACTTGCGGGTCAGGAGTCCCGGCGAGGACCGGACGATGGCCAGCTTCTCGAAGCGCTCCAGCACCTCCGCGATGGTCTTCTTGGGGTCGCCGATGTCCTCGGCGATCTCGCCCGGCGTACAGGGGCCCTCGGCCTTGCGCACCAGGTACATCAGCACGGTCAGGTGGGTGAAGTCCAGCAGGGCGGCTTCGATGAACTTCTCGATGCTCTGGCCCAGTTCGACCGGCCGGGCGGCCTGAAAGGCGTTGAGTTCCCCGCTCAGCCCCGGCACCTCAGCCTCCTCTCGCCGCGCCCAATCCTAGCCGGGAATCCGGCGAAGTCAAACGCGGACGACTTCCGGAGCGCCCCCGGCCGGCTGCTTGGGGCGCTTCCCGGCCGCGCCCAGCGCCAGGGCCACCAGCATGACCAGCACCGGCCCGGCGCCCTGGATCCACGGCGAGGTGAAGACCCCGGCCGCCGCCGCCCCGACGGCCGCCCCGAAGGCTCCGGCGGCGACGGTCCGCAGCGGGTCCTCGGGGGCGGAGCGCCGCCAGGACCTCAGCGCCGCGCCGGAGAACCAGGCGAAAAGCCACAGGAAGCCCAGCAGCCCCAGCGCGCCCAACTGAGCGCCCTGCCCCAGCCACAGGTCGAAGCTGTTCGGCTCGTTGGCGAGCACGTCGTAGTTCTCGGGCGTGTCGGTCTGGCCGCTGGTTTCCACGAAGCGGCTGTCGAGGTTTGGACGGAAGGTCTTCTCGCGGTCGTAGCCGCCGGGCCCCAGGCCGAAGCAGAGCTTGCCGGCCTGCTCGCCGCTCAGGCCCAGCCGGAGCACGTTGAGTTCCGAGCCGTAGCGCAGGTAGCGCAGGGCCAGGACCATTTCCCCGGTGCGGGGGTTCTTGCGCTCCAGCCGCACGGAGTCGAGCGCGGCGCTGAGGTTGTGACGGCCCAGCGCCTGGCCGGCGGCCAGGAACACGACCAGCGCCGCGGCGGCCACCGCCAGCTTCCGCCGGCCCAAGAGCGCCGCGCCGGCGAGCGTCCCGCAGGCGATGCCCAGCACCGCGCCGCCGGAGAGCGCCAGGAGCGTCCCGCCGGCGGCCAGCAGCCCCCAGGCCGCGTTCCACCAGCAGCAGCAGCCGGAGCGGCCCAGGGCCAGCGCCGCCGCGAAGGGGACCATCACCGCCAGGAAAGCCCCCAGCGCGTTGCGGTTGCCCAGGAGCGAGCCGACCTCGAAGTCGCTCCGGCCGCCGAAGTACTGCGCCGCCCCCCAGATCACGATGACCCCGGCGAGCGCCCCGAGGATGCCCAGGGCCATGCGCCGGCCGCGCCCGTCGTCGCCGGCCAGCTCGGCGGCGACCACCAGGGCGACCACGCCGTACTCGGCGATCTGGACCAGCTCCTTGGCCACCGCGGCGAGGGCCACCGGCGGCGTGCCCGCCAGGCGCGGCCAGGCCAGGCCCGACCAGGCGGCCAGCGCCAGCAGCAGCCACCCGGCGCTCGGCGCCCGGGCCGCCAGCCGCAGCACCCCGCGCGGGCCCTCCCGGAGCAGGCGCAGCAACACGACCAGCGCCAGCGCCGGCCAGACCGCCAGGTCGAAGGCCCCCACGGCCACCGCGCCCTTGACCCCGGCCAGCGGGACGCCCAACTTGAGCCAGGCGCCCAGCGGCGCCGCCGCGGCGAGCACCGCCAGCGCCGGAAGGCGCAGGCGTTCGAGCAGGGCTTTCACCGGCGCATCCTCCTAGCTGGGCGAGAGCTTGCGGGCCAGCAGCGCCGCGGGCACCAGGCTGAAGAGCACCCCCAGGCCCAGCCAGAGCGGCGCGTCGCGCACGCCGAGCACGATGGCCGCGTCGAAGGCGATGACCAGCACCACCGCCACCGCCACCGCCCGGCGGACCGAGGCGAAGGTCAGGCGCACCAGCGGGGCGATCAGGGTCACGACCAGGCCCAGGATCAGGACGCCGAGCACGATCTGGCCGGAGGTGGTCCCGACCACGCCGAAGAGCGCGCCGGAGAGCACCATGGCCATGGCCGCCGCCGAGCCGCCCAAGAGCCAGGCGCCCGCGCGGCCCGCCGGCCGGTCCTCGTAGGCGGAGACCACCGTGACGATCGCCGCGTAGGCGCCCAAGAGGGCCGGGGCCAGGAGCAGCTCCGGGTAGTTGCGGACGCTGAAGTAGCGCAGGCTCATCCCCGTGCTCATGCCCAGTTGCATGTTGAGGAAGCGGCACAGGCCCAGGCCGAGCGCCCCCGAGAAGGTCCAGCGCCGAAGCGCCCCGTTGTAGAGCCAGATGGCGATCACCAGCAGCGTGACGTAGAGGACGGTCACCTGGCCCAGCAGCATGGCGGCCAACAAGGCCCCCAGGGTCAGCAGCGCCCCGAGCAGGAAGGCGCGGCCCAACGGCACCGCCCCGCTGGGAATGGGCCGGTCCGGCCGGCCGGCGCGGTCCTTCTCGGCGTCCAAGCAGTCGTTGAAGACCACCCCGGAGGCGTAGAGCGCGGCGGAGACGGCCATCAGGGCGGCCAGGCGCAGCCAGTGGGGCCGGTCCAGGGTGCCGTCCACCGCGGCCATCAGGGTGAAGCCGGCGGCGGCGTCGGCCGCGGCGGTGAAGAGGTTGGGCGCGCGGATGAGCTGCAGGTAAGCCTTCACGGCTCCGAGGTTACCCGCGGCGGACCCAAATTCAAGTCCGGCGCCTACCCCGCCCGCTCAGGACTTGGCGCCGGAGGCGCCGTCACCGCTGGCGGCCTTGCGGCCGTAGAGATCGCGCATCAGGAAGCGCTCGCCCTTCTCGTTCTCCAGGAGCACGCTGGCCTGGGTGATCTTGACGATGCGCAGCCCGGTCTCCGGCCAGATGTCGCCCTCGACCAGCCGCCGGTTCTCGCCGCTCAGCTTGATCTTCAAGAGCACGTAGAGATCGCCCTGTTCGGTGGCGACGATGCCGCGGAAGTCCACGGGCACCTCGTAGGGCTTGGGCGCCGTGGTGACTGGCGGCCGGACCGGGGGCGGCGGCGGGGGCGGCGGGGGGGGCGGGGGCGGCGGGGGTAGCGGGGGGCGCGGAGGCTTCGGAGGCGGGGGCACCAAGGCCGTGGAGCCGAGATAGGAGGAGAAGGGGTTGGGCCGCGGCCCCTCCAGGAAGCGGTTGACATCCTCGCTGCGGGCCAGGCTGTCCAGGCCCACGTTGAGCTCGCCGGGCGCGCCGGTTTTCACCCGGTGCTTGCCGGGGTCCGAGAAGGACGGCTCGCTGCGGACCGCGTAGACGCCGGCGGCGGCCAGGGCCACGGCCACGCCCATGAAGAGCAACCTCTCGCGGTTGAGCCAGGAGCCCTTGGAGAGCACGGCTCAAGCTCCCGCCAGCCGCGCCGGGAGGCCCTGGGCGCCGTCCGCGGCGCGGCGGCCGTAGAGGTCGAGCATCCGGAAGAGCTCGCCCTTTTCGTTCCGGAGGTCCACGCTGCTCTCGGTGATGCGCACGACGCGCAGGCCGGTCTCCGGCCACTCGTCCCCGGCGACCAGCCAGCGGTTCTCGCCGCTGCGCTTGCCCTTGAGCAGCACCCGGCACTCGCCGGAGGGCGCCAGGCGGTATACCCCCATGAAGTTCACCGGCACCTGATAGGGGTGGATGGGCCCCGGGTTGGAGCCTGCCTTGATGCCCCGGTCAACGTCCGGGAAGGGGTACACGCCCGCGTCCACGGTGATCTTGGTCTTGGTCCCCTTAACCCGGTCGCTCTCCGTCGGCGTGGCGGCCGCCTGGTGGCCGAAGGGGTCGCGGTCGCCGGCCAGGGAGGCTTTGAGGTCCTCTGGCTGGTCCAGGGTGACGCGCAGAGCCCCGGGCGCGCCCCGCGCGGTGCGCTGCTCGCCGGGGTCGGGGAACTCCGGGCGGCCCCAGACCGCCCAAGCGCCGACCACGGCCAGCGCCGCGGCGACCGCTAGGCAGGCCAGCTTCTCGCGGTTGAGCCAGGCGTTCGAGGCGGTCATGGCCTTCAGGCTCCGATCGGCCCGGTGGGCGGCTTCCACTTGGGCTCCTTGGGCGGCGGCAATTCGTCCTTCTTGAAGTCCATGCAGGCCGCGGAGATGACCACGTAGATCTCGCCGGGCTTCATCCGGTTGGCCACGTCCAGGGGGATCTCCTTGTCCTCGCGGCTGATGATCTGGAAGGCGCTGATCACCAGGAACCGCTTGTCCTGGCGCACGCTGTGGAAGAAGCGCATCACCGAATCGGTCGAGCCGATCATGACCATGCTCACCGGGTAGTTGACGATGAAGCGGTTGGGGTACTCGACCGGGATGAACTCCGGCTCCTTGCCGCCGCGGTGGAACCGGGGGTTGGGCTCCAGGTGGGTGGCGGCCTCTTCGGTCTTGCCCAGCGGGCGCACCTTGATCACCCGGCTGATGCCCGCCTCCATGGCCAGCAGGGTGACCTGCTCGGCCAGGCACAGCTTGCGGAGCTGCTCCTGGGCCATTTCGAGGGTGACCTTGTCGGGGGTCACCGGCGGGGCAAAGCCCAGCCAGTCCTGCTCGAGCTGGCCGGGCAGCCCGCGCGTCGCGGTGTCCAGGCTCCGGGTTTCCACGTTGCGGGCCACGATGTTGGAGCGGTGGATCAGGTACACCCCCGGGATCTCGCCCTGCGGGATGGTCACGTACGGGAAGTCCTCGAAGGGGAAGCGCAGGCGCTCCTTGAGCTCCTTGATCTGCTGGTTGTACTCCTTCAATCGCTTCTGGCAGTCCTGGTGGACCTTCTCGATGGTCGGCAGGTAGGACTTGGCCGGGTCGATCAGCTCCGGATAGGACTCGGCCAGCTTCTTCTGGTTCTCGGCGATGGCTTGGCTGCAGGTGTCGGCCTCGGCGTTGGCCGGGCGGATGACCGCGAAGTAGCAGACCAGCAGGGCGAACAGGCCCAGCCCCGCGGTGGTCAGGGCGCCGCGGTGCAGCTCCCAGAAGGTCATGGCTGTTCCCCCATGGCCGGTCGGGCGGGGGGACCGGCCGGGATGATGGGCTTCTTGGTCTTGGCCGGTCGGGCGGGGGGACCGGCCGGGGCCGCCGGGCGCTTGGCGGCGATCTGGGTGGGCTTGAGGATGGCCTGCAGGACGAAGTTCACCCGGACCTGCGCGGGGTTCTTGGCCGCGGAGTCCTCGGTCTTCTGGTAGCGGGGGATGACCTGGACGACGATGTCGTTCTCGACGTCCTTGGCCTCCAGCTCGCGGCGGTAGTCCTCCACGAGCTTGTGGGCGTCGGCGGCGGCCCCATCCCGGGCG
>Ga0315286_10007706_pt1 | contig 10559 bp, 12 predicted proteins | sample YL17G10_0_MG_FD_205038 | JGI IMG/M metagenome (GOLD analysis project Ga0315286, IMG submission 205038) | Sediment microbial communities from Yellowstone Lake, YNP, Wyoming, USA - YL17G10_0 | ecosystem: Environmental > Aquatic > Freshwater > Lake > Sediment | place: USA: Wyoming | collected...
TCATTCATTTACACAAGTGATGATCTCTATCAACTTGCTCAAGCCTATGGAGAAGCAGGACGTATATCTTATATCAAGGCGCGATTCTCCTTTGACTTGATCTGGCCAGTCGTATACATGATATTCCTAACTACTGTAATAAGCTGGTTGTTCCAGAGAGTATTTCGGCAGGGCAGCTTATGGCAATTGGCAAATTTAGTGCCTTTATGCGGAATGATTTTGGATTATTTGGAGAATATCTCAACGTCGGTAGTAATGATCCGCTATCCTAACCCAACAGCAGTTGTTGATATATTAGCGCCCATATTTACACTGACAAAGTGGTTATTGGTGAGTGGTAGTTTTGTTCTACTGCTTTTAGGGCTTATCGTTGGGATATGGCAATTGATTGGCAGAAGGATACGAATGGAATAATCCGAGTGCCGCCCACCGATTAACCTCCAAGTCAAGGGGAGATGAAAAAAGAGAATGATACTGAGCAAACCGGCCTTGCAAAAGGGCCGGTTTTTTCCTTCCTGGGAGGTTTTTTCTTTGTTTGGGTAAGCTTCGCCACCTCCGCAGCCACCTTCGTTGCGGGGTTCTGTTTTCTCAAAAGGAAATACGCCAGCTATTCCGGTGGTCGGAGTTCCGGCCTGAGAGCCAGAATTTCATCCTCGCTGGCCAGCCTATACGGGAACTCCGGGTTCAAGGCCACGCGCTTCAAATCGCGCCCAATTCCCAACCGCATCAAATAGTATCGTGCGAACTGCGGACGGGTCATCCCCTGCCTTTCCTCCGCCTGCAATGCCCATGCCCAGGTCAGATACTTGTAGGCAATCCGCTCAGGCGAGTAATGGCTGTAGGGTTCGTGTCGGGTCAGTACATACCAAACCATGGTCAGCAGATGCCGGGCGATCGCCACGATGGCCTGGTTCTTGTGCATGCGCCGCTGGAGTTCTTCAAAGTACTTCTTCCAGTGCGGATCCGCCTTCACCGCTCGCCACGCTACTTCCACCATCACCCAACGCAATTCCCGTCGCCCCTCCTTCGTGATCCCCTTGCCGCGCAGCTTCACACCACTCTGCTCAAGCCCTGGCACCAGACCGGAATAACTCGCCAATGCTTTCGGCGTCTCGAAGCGGGTGATGTCCCCTATAGCAGCCAGGATCGTCATCCCGGTCACCACCCCACAGCCGGGAATTTGCATCAAATACAGCATCTCACTCGCCCAGGGTTCCTCATGACTCATCCGTGCCAACTCCCGCGTCATCCGCTCCATCTGCTTTTCCAGGTGCTCGCGTGTCTCCATATCCAGTTCCAACTGCATCTTCTCCAGCCTGGATAAGCTCTCGTCCCGCTGCCAGCCTGTGTTCTTCGCCTGAAAATCCTTCCCTTTCGGGTGGTTGAGATGATGCCGGTGGGCTACACTGTGCATCCGGTTCACCACCTGGGTGTGCATGCTTGCCATCCGGCGTCGGTGCGAGATCAACTGCCTCAATTCGCGCACGTGCTTGGGCGGCACCCATACCGTCGGTACCAGGTTGGCAGCCAGTAAGCGAGCCAGTATGAACGTATCCTTCTTATCCGTCTTCACCCGCGCACAGGCGATCTGCTTGACCTTGATCGGATTAGCCACCAGCACTTCCCCCGCCAGCGGTTCCAATAGATCATACACGTGCCAGGCATTCGTCGTCGACTCGATCACCACCCGATCCGTTGGCAGAAGATGCTTGATCGACCAACTCTCCAGATCCAGGTGCTCCACCCGACAGGCGGACAAGATCTCTTCCCCCTCCCGGTCCACCCCCGCCACCACCGAATAATACTTGTGGATGTCCAACGCAATGTAGCGGCAGGGACTTGCACTCGCATTATCTTCCATGCTACACTCTCCTTGGTTGTTAGGTTGGGGCGTGGATTTTCGGGCAAAGAGTTGTACACACCGATTCGGGCTCGTAGCCCAGACGAGAATCCACCGGGCAACCAAGTAACACCACGGGCTGAGATTACAGGTCTCTCCCATAGGCAGCGTCGGTTTGCCCAGATGCTCCTGCCCCGGATGGCATCCCCGGTGCTACATCACCTTCAGGATACCACCCGCCACGCCCCAACCCAGTTACATTCTAGTAACACCGGCTCCACCTGACCGCCTTCGGCGCGGGGATGCGGCGGCCATTTGCTAGAAAAGTAGTTTTCAGAGTTAGTTGTCTCGCCTGGTCCGGCGGCAGGTGAGCCATTCCGTTGCGGACTCGAACATCGTCCCCGCAGGGGGATATCATTCCCATAGGGGACCGTTGTGTGGCAAAAAACAAAAATCCGCCCGATCGGCGGAAGTTGTGTTGTGCCCCCAAGGGGGTGCTTTATATACGGATAATACTAAGTTGAGAGGGTAATCTAGGATCGTTTAATGCCCATAACATCGGTAAAATTCCGGTCCGACAGCTTCCAACTCTTTTTCACGTCCGCTCTTTTGTTGTCTTTCGATCCGACCGAAGAGTCTGTCTATACCCTTGTAGACAGTCCCAGCATGTCCGTGGCACCCGAAACATACAATCGGCATTAGTCTTGATGGTTTTCATCTCCATGCGAAGCGCCGAGGTAACTGAATGCGATTAATACTCCAGCGACCAAAGCAGTGGCAATTGCATACCATACCTTTTCAAGCCCACTGATTCCGTCTTCAAAAAGGATCTCTACAAAGTGGACTGCCATTACGAGCACGATCACACTGCTTAGTTTTCCTTTAAGTTCCGCAAGATTTCTTGCCACCAGAGAAGTGGGCAATTCAACATCACTTATAAACATCTTATAGATGCTAACTGCCAGGATATACAGGAAAATCGCGATCAGGAACACATCGATCAGTTTGAGTACTGATATGGTGATGTCAGGCGCTTGACCGATGCTGAGGATGATCTTCATCCAGTTATTGATCGCCTGAGAAATTCCCCAGAACAAGGACAGGACGAAGGTGATCAGTAGACTGATCACTGCAATCAGGCTGAGATATTTACTTTTTTCAATGAGAGTTTTCATGCTCACCTCTGCTATACTTTATGAATAAACGATCTTTTGAGACCATTTCCGATCTCCTTGAACAGCGGTTTTGCAAGATGGTGTCCATCATTTCTCCTCGTTCCGCAGATGAGACGAATGGTATCACATCTTCCCCTGATACCCTTTCATCTCATGTCCTCAAGAAGAAATCATACCATTCAACGTACATACGGAGGTAATACTGAAGCGAGAGGGTAGCAGATCAGTAACTAAGGTAAAATAACGGCACAAAAGATAATGAAACCGCACAAATCTGACAATATTTATGCATACGAAGAACTCAAGAAATTCCGACAGGTGCAGAAATGACCTTTCCAACGGTAAACGGTTCTAATTTGCTCAGGCAGAAGTTGACCCTGCCTCAGGATTTTCAAGGCAGGCTCAATCTTGTTTTCATCCCCTTTGAACGATGGCATCAGATGGAAGTGGATTCCTGGAGCGCTCTGGCTGAGGAACTGGAGGAAAAGTACGAGGGCCTGGTTTATTACGAACTACCCACTCTCCAGAATGGAGGGTCTATCTACAAGATTTTTCTCAATGAAGGCATGCGAGCCGGTATTCCCAACCCCAAGACGCGCGAACGCACGATCACATTGTATCTTGACAAGGCAGATTTCCGTGCCGCTTTGGATATGACAGATGAAGAGCACGTTTATATCCTGGTGGTAGACCGCCAGGGGAAAGAGTTTTTCCGCGCTCGCGGCCCGTATAGCCTCGAGGGAGAGGCAGCCTTGCGTCAGGAACTTTCCCGGCTCATCCCCAAAATGGAATGATGATATGAGTGCAAAGAAGTGGCTGATGCTTTTCATCAATTTGCTGGGGGGTGGTGGGGTGATCGGGAGTTATATCTGGGGCTTCCTGACTCACCCGAATGCCGGGCAGGCACTGTGGGGTGGGGTGCCAGACAGCATTCGGCCATTCTATACGGCCGGCATGTTCCTGGCCGCTGCAGGTTACTTTGCCTTCACATACTTTATTCTCTTCCCACTCAACCCAGGCGAAACGCGGGTGTTTAGCCGCTTCTCCTTTGGTTTTTTCAACGTCCTCTATGCAGCCATTCTGATCCCCTCTGCGCTTTGGATGCCGCTGACGGAAGCCAGCCCTAGCGAGACGGTGACAATCCGCCGCGTGCACGAATTGGCGGAGGCAAACCCGCAGGTGATAGCGTTCCTGGAAGAGAAGAAACTCATGCCCGGCATGCAGGTTTCCGTAGAAGAGATACTCCCATTCAATCAAACAATCAGCTTGAGTGTCGAGGGGCAAACGGTCACTCTGGGTTTCGCCATAGCGAGAATGATTTTTATTGAACAGTCGGAATAACAAAACAAAATATTTCCAATCTCTATCCTTGAAAGCATCGATACTGCTGTAATTAATAAAAAACGACTCCAGTTTCGCTGGAGTCGTTTTTTATGCGCCGCGATCGTGCAAATAGGCGGAAGGCGCCTTGAGGAATGAAAGGTTACCTCAAGCCAAGCACCGATCGATCCTCCCTGGTGATCCAAGAAAAAATGCGGGAACACTAGAGCTACCCAAGAGCAGGAGACTGAAGATCGAGGGAGGATGGCTCTTATATTGCTGCCAATTATCTGTAACTTTTCGAAGAAAAATACGACATAACAGGTGTAGTTTATCCAAAAATCCAACCTGAGAGGTAAATACCATGAAAAGGAATTTGCTCTTCACCTTATCCACCCTAATCGTCGTTACGCTCGGTCTCGCCGTTACCGGGATTGCCGCGGCCAAGGGTAGCTTCCATACCGGACAAAATGTCGCCATCGTTCAAGCCCCCATCGTCGATGGCAAATCAAGCGGGCTGGACGATTCCCTACCCACGCTCGAAGCCTCACCGGACGACAACGACATGGAACCCACACAGACCCCCATGGCGGAGAACCCGGACGATTCCAATAAACCCGGTGAGACGGAATTCTCTGGCACGGTCCTGTCCATCGTTGGTGATACCTGGACGATCGACAGCCAGAGTGTACTGGTCAGCACGGAAACCGAACTCAAAGGCACATTCGCTGTCGGCGACCAGGTCAAGGTCGAGGCCTTCGTGAATGCGGACGGCATCCTGACTGCCCGTGAAATTCAGAAGTTGGATGAAGGCTCCGACAGTGGCCACAGCTCTTCGGGCGACAACTCGGGAAAAGGCCCCGACAACGGTTCGAACAATGGCCTTGCCTCCCCCACCAGCGGCTCAGAGGACGGCTCCGGGAAATCCGGCGGCAACAACGACGACGGCGGTGGTGATCACTAGGTATTGGACCCGTTTTGTGAATGGTATACTGCAATGGTAGTCCATCTTGATCGCGCTGAAATGTGGAAACCCTTGCACCTATTCGATGTCCATACCGACACCGTTGAGCTCGAAGGCCTGCGGGCGCTCGACCCGCAGGCCTTCAGCGCGGCCTATGATGAGTATTTTCCAATCATCCTGCGCTTCGCACGCTATCGCCTAGGCGATGAAACGGAGGCAGAGGACATTGCCAACGATGTGTTCACACGGTTGCTGGAGGCTGTTCGCAGCCGCCGGGGCCCAGACACAAACCTGAAAGCCTGGCTTCTGGCCACCGCCTCCCACGCGGTCAACGACGCACTGAGAAAAATCTACCGCCGACCGGTGGAATTGCTGGACAGTGATCTGGCCGATCTCACGCCGTTGCCTCCTGAAATTGCGGAAACCAATGAAAGAACGCAGGTTATCCGACTTGCACTTTCAAAGCTAAAACCCGACTTACAAAATGTGCTCGCCCTGCGTTTCGGCCAGGGGTTTTCGTTGGAAGAAACTGCGAATTCGATGAAGATAAAAGTCAATTATGTAAAGCAACTGCAGTTCCGCGCTCTGGCAGCACTCCATCTGGAGATGGAAGAGGCTACAAATGAATGACAGATTATTGCTTGCACTGGAAGATTGTCTGCAAAGCATGCAGAATGGCGACAGCCAGGATGCCGTGCTGGCGCGTTACCCAGGCCACTCAGCAGAGCTCCGCTCTCTGCTCGATGCCTCGCAGATTGCACAAGGCATCGACCGGGATCCCATTCCGCAAAAAGTTCTAAGTACAGGACGGTTGCATTTGCTGGCCCAGGTGGACGAGGCACGCAAAAAGCGAGCCTCCCATAAAGCAATCTCGCCGTTGATGCGCTTTTCCCTGGTCACCGGCTTCGTGCTGGTATTCCTGATCGCCGGCGGGAACGGTCTCTTGACCGCCTCCGCCAGTTCATTACCAGGTGACCCGCTTTACGGAATAAAACGGACCGCCGAGAACGCCCATTTGATGTTTACCTTCAATCCAGCTCAAAAGTTGGCGCTTGAAGACGAATACTATCAGTTGCGCATCAATGAGACCGAGGCCTTGCTTGCCAACCAGCGTACTGTACAGGTGAAATTCAGTGGACTGGTCGAATCCCAATTTGCAGATGGTTGGCTGGTCTCCGGGATCCGGGTGATCGTCAACCCGCAGACAGAGGTTGATGGGGAAATCACCTCCGGCATGCACGTCGATGTGGAAGGACTCACCCAAGCGAATGGCACAGTCCTTGCGCAGTCGATCCACCCCGAATCGGATGAGAACGCCGGGGATGGTGCGATACATTCACCTGCCTCGGGCGAGGAGCATGCAACCGAAACATCGCAATCCGAGAGCGGGGAGACGCCGCATACGGAGGACAGCCCAACGAACTCCGGGAGAGGAACCAGTGGGGAAGGTGGCGGGGGCGAAACCGTAAGCGCCACCCAATCCGACAATTCGGGGTCGGATCAAGGCTCCGGGGATGTCACAAAAACGCCCCAACCCACCCGGAAGTTCGAGCCCATGAAAACTGAGGCGCCGACAAAAACGCCCGAACCTTCCAAGACCAATGAACCCACTCGGACGCCGGAACCGACAAAATAACCATTTTCGACTTCCCCGGCTCAAGCTTGCGCCGGGGAAGGTTAGAAAGAAATCTATTCAAGAGGGGAAAAAATCAATTGCAAGAAGTGGTACGAGCTAGTAAATTCTGAAAGTCTTGGATAAATGTCATCCGCAGAACCTGACGAAATCCCGATTGACTATCACGTTTATGTAGTGTATTCTTCAACTCCCGGTCGGGGAGTAGCAGCCTGCCTTTGGCAGGACGAGTTGCCGACAAACACGGAGCGATGCTCCCGGCAGTTCGAGCGCTTATGGCGATTGCGAGACCACCATCAAATTATTCGATGGCGGTCTTTATTTTTCTCCTTGATCTTGGAGGACTCTTCAAGATGCAATTCATCACCATCCTCTTACTTTCCGTCAGTCTGGCAATGGATGCCTTAGCCGTCTCTCTTAGCATTGGTACTGCTGGCGAGATTCGATCCCTGCGTGGGAAACTCCGGTTGGCGGCCCACTTTGGGATTTTCCAGTCAGGGATGACAGCTTTGGGCTGGCTGTTGGGGGCAACAATCGTCAATTACATAAAAGGTTTCGATCATTGGATTGCGATGGCGTTATTGGGCTATGTGGGGATAAATCTGATCCGTGCCGGATTCAAGAAAGACGGGAAAGCATTCGAGCAAGACCCATCTACCGGACGAACACTTGTATTATTATCATTTGCCACCAGCATTGACGCCTTTGCTGTAGGTTTGAGTATTGTCTTTTTGAAGATTCCAATCCTAATCACCGTGATAGCTATTGGTCTTGTCACCCTTTTACTTTCGGCTATGGGCCTTATTGCAGGGACACGCCTTGGAGAAGTTTTTGGCAAGCGGATGGAAATATTGGGAGGCCTGATCCTTATAGGAATTGGTATCCGGGTTGTATTGACGCATTTATTCCCCTGATATTGCATTACTCAGCCAGAGACACTTGGCTATAGCCTTCTTACCAATTTCAGTAAATCACAGATTTGATTGACAAAAGGGGCAACTTTGGATAAAGGTTAGGTGCAACCCCAAACCATACCAAAGAAGCCCCCCGCCAGGATACACCAATATGAGCTAAAAGCAGAAGACGTTCGCACATATACCATACGGACCTTGAAAAAGCGTCTTGGTATAGAAGCCGCCGGAAAGTCAGGCGGCAAATCTGGCTGCGACTGGCGGCAATCTTCCTGGCTATTGTTTTTCTCGCCAGCGAGTGTGCAACATTGCTTCCTGTGGAATAAAGCGTTGGCGGTTGATATTCAAACTTGTTGATTTCTGTCTTATCAATAGAAAGCATTCTCCTTGAATATAGGGGGGATAGATATTGCAATTCTCTATAGCTGTCCTCAAGATGCAGCGAGCATCTTCTTCCTAATTCCAGTGCAAATTCCCCATACGCTCTTCTCAGACAGATCAAACTGTTCCGATAATTCCCGGATGGTCTTTCCCTCGGTTGTATGCAGCCGGAAAATCTCCACATCCCTCGTATTGACCGGCCGCGGCGGTTTGGGTGGGAGCGGCTTCTCTGCCAGATGAGGGGCAAGCTCGTAAATGGATTGAATGCTCTTGCGATCCATATCGTGCAAACAGTACCAGACATAAAAAACTACGCTCTGAAAGCAGAGCGTATTAGACGAGTTAGTACTATATGGAATATATAGACTATATGTTCTTGTGCCCCCAAGGGGATACTTTATATACGGATAATACAAAGTTGAGAGGGTGGTCGGAGGCAGTTTATGTAGCGACTAATCTCCTGCCATATGAACTTGGTGTGGGGATATCCTTTTCAATACTTGCTTTTCTGCCTGATCGGCAAAATATAAGTCCCAACGCAGTTGCAGATTCATCCAAAAAGCGGCCGTATTGCCGAAATATTTAGCGAGACGCAGTGCAGTATTGGGGGTAATCCCACGCCGTCCGTTAACCAGGTCATTAACACGCTGATAGGGAACATGGATCGCATCTGCCAGTTTGCGCTGGGAAAGACCCATGGGCACGAGAAATTCTTCGAGTAGGATCTCTCCCGGATGAGTCGGGGTGCGGTTTGTCGGAATACGAATCATATTTACCTTCCTGCTGAACTAATGATAATCAACGATTTCCACTTGATCTGGGCCTGAGCCTGTCCACAAAAAACAGATCCGGTATTGATCATTGATACGAATACTATATTGGCCTTTACGCTCCCCTGAGAGTTGCTCTAGCCTATTACCTGGCGGTATGCGCAATTCTTTGAGCATTTCGATCGAGTCGAGTTGATCTAATTTCCGGGCTGCGACTCGCCAAAGGTCATTTGGGCAGGTTTGCCTGGCTTCACGGGAGCCGATGCCGTTGAAGACATCTTCAGTGCCCTTGGTTTTGAAATTCCGGATCATTTATATATGATAGCACGGATACTATATTATAACAAGGTCAGCTGCATCGTCAATGATTCGCCAAAACATAATACGCCCAGATTCAGGGCGTATTATGTGGAACAGATGGAACATATAGAGCATATGGAACAAGTGCCCCCAAGGGGATGCTTTATATAGGTATAATGCAAAGATGAGAGGGGGCGGACTTTACTTCAAGAGCCCCTCAGGTTAGCGAGAACGACATCTTGCATCCAAACCCTTAACAAAAAATGATCTTACCTGTTGAGTTTTTTCGCCCTATGTCCTATACTAGATACAGTTACCTAGTAGACTAGTTTCCATTGTCTTACATATTGACCGAGGAAGCAGGGAAATCATCAGTCGTCATCGTACCGAAATAGGCAGCTTGGGAGAGCTCTTGCTCTGGCTGACCGGCGAACCGCTCGTGGGCAAGTTTATCAAGTCCCAAAAGATCATTCGATATGCCAAAGATCAAACAGGGTGAGAGGAAAAGAGTAGATGAATTGGAAACGATTCGTATCCATCGGATTCAAGGCTTTGTTCGCCTTGGCGTTATGTTTAGGAATGATACAAAGCACAGTATGGGGGGCTATCCGCTCTGCAGCGGCATCGTCCCTGCAATCTGTACCAGATTCGGTACATCTCCACGGTCAGATTAGGGATACAGGCGGCAACCCCAGGCAGGGCCTAGTCGTCATTTCCACTTACCTCGGCCCGGACATCACCCAGGGAGTTTCGACTTTGGATGGTTTTTACGAGTTTGACGTGCCACCACTGGATCACTATGTGGTGACAGTGTTCCCAATCCAGCGAGTTGCGGTTGGAAGCAGCGAAGTTCCTGTCGGTTTCCTGGACAGGTGGGACCGCGTCAACAGAACAACCGAGACAGATCTCCGGGTGGATATCATCGTCAAGCCAGGTGGTACTATCCTGCTGGATGCATACGACCCACAGGGCAACCGCATGTTCGTGGGCGATTTTCCCCACCAGGCTATGTTTGTTGTCTACCCGCTTGGCAGCCCGCCGGTGACTGATCCGCTGCACGTTCTCAACCACCAGCGTCCTCTCTACTATGGTTTGGAGACAGTCTCGGGAACAGTGAACTACCCAGCCGTCTTGATGCTGCCCTCCGATGCCGCCACGCCCTTTACCGTCTGGGGGTTGTGGACTGTCCCCGAGGCAGGCACAATCATGCTTGAAATGGATAACGGCGGGTTGGGGTACAGTGTGGCTGAAGGTGAAGCAAAAAC
>Ga0315286_10007707_pt1 | contig 10559 bp, 10 predicted proteins | sample YL17G10_0_MG_FD_205038 | JGI IMG/M metagenome (GOLD analysis project Ga0315286, IMG submission 205038) | Sediment microbial communities from Yellowstone Lake, YNP, Wyoming, USA - YL17G10_0 | ecosystem: Environmental > Aquatic > Freshwater > Lake > Sediment | place: USA: Wyoming | collected...
GCGTTGTTCGTCCATAATTACAATTACCGGATTCTTGGTTTTAGGATTTATTTCAGTGGTATGAGCATCTTTTAATTCTAAAATATGTCGAGCAAACTCAATCACGGCCAATTGCATACCGTAACATAAGCCAAGATACGGGATTTTATTCTCGCGGGCAAATTGAATGACTTTGATTTTACCCTCGACGCCCCGTTCGCCAAAACCGCCGGGCACTAAAATCCCTTGATATTTTTTCAGGTCTTTAAGTTTGCTTGGATTAGTCTCATAATCAGGCGAGTCTAACCAATCGATTTTTACTTTTTTATTCAAGAAACTACCAGCATGTTTGAGCGATTCAATGACTGACAAATAAACATCTGACAAGACAAAATCGCCAGTTTTGAAGTATTTGCCGACAATCGCAATTCGCAGCTCCGTTTTTGCCCCCCTAACTCGGCCGACCATCTTTTGCCAATCGGCCAAATTTGACTTTCTCGCCGGCAATTTAAGTAATTTGAGCAAAGTGGCGCTTAAATTATCTTTCTCAAAATTGAGCGGGATATTATAAATACTGTCGACATCCGGAGCCGAGATGATATTTTCGACGGAAATATTGCTCATAAAAGCGATTTTCTCTTTGCGCCTCGTGTCGAGCGGCCGATCGGCCCGGGCAATGATAATGTCCGGATGGATACCGTAAGAATTCATTGTTTGCACGGCGGCCTGGGTCGGTTTGGTCTTCATCTCGCCAATCTTATTGGGCACTGGCAAATAACTGACTAAGACAAAGATCGCGTCGTTAGGATGGCGCAATTTAAGCACCCGCGCCGCCTCAATAAACATCACATTTTGATATTCACCAATCGTGCCGCCGATTTCCACAATGATGATGTCAGACTTGGTTTTTTTGATCGACAAATTTATCCGCCGATAAATTTCCTCGCCAATAAAAGGCACGGGATCAACGCATTTGCCGCCATAACCCAAGGCTCGCTCTTTATCAATCACCTGTTTATAAACCATACCGCTCGTCATATAGTTCTCAGGTGGCACACTAAGGTCGAGGAAGCGTTCATAATTACCCATATCTTGATCACACTCGAGACCAGAATCCAGCACAAAGACTTCCCCATGTTCAATCGGGTTCATCGTCCCGGCATCAACATTAAGATAGGGGTCAATCTTGATGGGATTAATTTTATAACCGCGCGCTTGCAAAATCTTACCGATGGATGAAGCGGTCACTCCCTTGCCCACGCCCGACATCACTCCACCTAAAACAAAAATGTATTTATGGGGAAGCTTCTTCATCATTTATCTAAATTTTAGCGTAGCGGCGAGTCGCCCAAAAACTGGCCAAAAGTCCGAGAACGATCCCCGAGCCGAAAAGAATGAGGAAGATTTTACCGAAATTGCCAAAGTAAAAAGAAACCAAATTAATCCCGCCATAAACATCAACCGTCACCCCTCGCACCCACAACACCGCCGGATAAAGCAAGGAAAGCGAAAGAATCGAGGCCACAATTCCCGCAATCATCCCCTCCACCATAAAGGGGCCTTTGACATAAACGCCGCTGGCCCCAACTAAGCGCATAACAGAGATTTCTTCACGCGAAGTATAAATCGCCAGAGAAATAGTATTGAAAACGGCAAAGATGGACAAGAGAGCCAAAACTAGAGCCGTGGCTAAGCCCAATTTTTTACTCGTGCTAATGAGATTCGTTAATTTGCTAATAACATCCTTCTTATAACTAATTTGATCGATGATATTTTTTCCACCGTTGTCCGGACTATTTTTGTTCGTGATAAAATTAGTGATTTTATCAAAATGAACCGGATCAATGGCTTGAATATTTAATCGAGCGCCGAAAGGATTATCAACCTCGTCAAGCGCTTGGACAATTGTTTCATTATCTTTGTGCCGCTCGCGAAAAGCAAGTAATTCGTCCTCGCGCGAGGAGTAGGAAACCTGTTTGACTTCCGGCAAGAGAGTCAGGTCTTTTTTAAGAGACAAAATATCCGCTTCCGGCGCGTCAGTTTTGAAAGCAACGCTAATATCCATTTTATTTCTTACCTCCAGCAAAGCGGAGTTCAAGAAATTGCCTCCCAAGTAGAGGGCGCCAATCACAAAAAGAGTGATTGTCATGGCCAGCACTGAGGCCACTGAGACTAAACCATTGCGGCCAAAATTGACCAAGCCAAGTTTTAAAACACGTTTAAGATTAGTCCACAGCATAATACTAATTATAAGGCATATTTGCCCTCTTTGTCATCTCGAGTAATTTGGCCTCGCTCCAGGGTAATAACGCGCCGGCCGAGCGAATCGACGATTTTTTTATTATGAGTCGTTAAGATAATGGTTGTGCCAATCTCGTTGATCTTTTTAAAGATCTCGATAATCTCCGACGAGGTAATCGGATCAAGGTTGCCGGTTGGTTCATCGGCAATTAGAAGATCGGGTTGGTTGATAATCGCCCGAGCAATCGCTAGACGCTGGCGCTCCCCGCCAGAAAGTTCGTAAGGAAAGCTCCCCAGCTTGCCCCCCAAATCAACCAGATCAAGAACATGGGGCACATCAGATTTTATCTCCTCGTCAGCCCGACCGGCCGCCTCCATGGTAAAAGCAATATTTTCATAGGCCGTTTTATTGGGCAAAAGGCGAAAATCTTGAAAAACACTCCCAATTCGCCGTCGCAGTTTGGGGATTTGGCGCTGGCTGGCTTTATGAATATCAATCGAGTCAAAGAAGACTTGGCCTGAAGTCGGCGCTTCTTCGGCTAAAATCATTTTAAGTAAAGTGGTCTTGCCGGCTCCCGACTGACCGACAATCGAGACAAATTCGCCAGGTTTAATCGTAAAACTCACCTCTTGCAAAGCAATGGAATTGGGATAGATTTTGCTGACCTTATCAAAGTAAATCATACTCCCTAATTATAAGCGACAATGCTTTTTAAGCCAAATCTTTCGACTCCGCTCAAGACAGGTCTTTCTCGGCGGATAAAAATAGTTCAAGATCGCCAGCCAAAACTCCCTCGACATCGCTGGTTTCAACTTTGGTGCGATGATCTTTAATCAGTTTATAGGGATGCAAAACATAGGAGCGAATTTGATTGCCCCACTCAATCTCGGTGGTTTTACTGACATACATCCCTTGCGCCTTTTTCAAACGTTCCTCTTCGGCCCGCTTATAAAGTTTGGCGGCCAAGATTGAGAGCGCCCTTTCGCGATTTTGCTGTTGCGATCGTTCGGAATCAACATGAACCGAGAGATTGGTGGGCAGGTGAACAAGACGAACCGCCGTTTCTCGCTTATTCACATTTTGTCCGCCCGGACCGCTTGAACGGGCAAACTCAATTTTTAAATCATCGTCCAAAATCTTAATTTCGCCGGTCTTGGCGAAACGTGGGATCACTTCAACTAAAGCAAAAGAAGTGTGGCGCAAGTTTTTGGCATTAAAGGGCGAGATCCGCACTAGCCGATGGACGCCTGATTCATGTTTCAAGGTCCCATAGGGACCTTGCCCTGAGCGAGCTTTGCGAGTCGAAGGGTTATTGTTAATCTCGAAGATAATGTTGCGATAGCCGTTATGGTCATTGTTATTTTGATGGATGATTTGCAAGTCAAATTTGTTCTGATCGGCCCATTTAAAATACATATCAAAAAGTAGCCGGGCCCAATCTTCGGCGTCGTCGCCGCCGGCGCCGGCAAAAATAGTAATGACCGCGTCGCCCTGGTCGTATTTATTTTGCCCGGCCAATTCTTCCTTCAATCGATTTAGCTCTTTAATCTTTTCTTGCGCCAAATCTTTATTAGCCCAAAAATCGGGCCGAGCTATCTCGGTTTCCCAATTTTCTATTTTCTTCTTCGTCTCTTCTGAATCATTTTCCATTTTGAGCCGAAGGTGGGAATCGAACCCACGTTCCCGCTTTACGAAAGCGGTGTTCTACCACTGAACTATCTCGGCGCTACTTCGCCCGAACTTCGCCAAGGCTTCGCTCGGCAAGTAAAGCTTCGCAGTGCAAGCTTATAATACCAAAACTGGAGCCGTTGGACAGGATTGAACTGTCGACCTCGTCATTCATTACTACCTTTATTTCGCCAAACTCGGCTTATAAAAGGATTAGACTGTATCTTACGCATACCTCTTTAGGCTCTAGCGTCCCTTGTCAGTCGTTCGGGCGATAATGATTTTATCGCCACGGTCTTATCCAATCTCGCGGACTTTAACCGTAATTCGGGTGTCAGCACTTCGTTTCCAAAGTGAAGGGCAATTTTTGTTTACCAATGACGTGCTCTACCAACTGAGCTACAACGGCATTTAATTTTCAATGAAACAAGGATAGTCTAACCCTTTTTTTATAGTTTTTCAATGGTCTGGCAAATTAGATCTCTTAATTTCTTATTGTTAAAATATACTATTAAAACTCCGTATTTGGCGCTATGTTTGTAAGTTCCTGTTCCGCGTTTTGCGATGTGCACGATTTTTTGAAATTGCTTCCTCTGAAACCCCAGTGATTTTATCCAAAAATTTAATGCTTCTTTGCCATCCACGCTGCCAAAAACCTGCAGACCGAATTTTAACTTATTTTCATCTATACAATACGCACTTCTCAAAAATTCGATGTATTTCTTTATTAATCTAGGATCTGTATTGGCAAGCCTAAGAGAATTTGTATTTCTTTTATTTCCCTCGCCCCAATAAAGGCCTATGCCTAAGCCATGGAGAAACCCCTCTTGTGTTGTTTGTGGTAATTTGGCCGAGAAAGGATCGCCTTTGGGATTGCGTTTATAATATATGGCGTCAGAAATATTCCTTTTGGGTATGCTGTAACGTAGCAACCAGTAGTTTACTCCGCTCGCGGAACACTTTAATTTTTTAGCGATCTCCGAAGAGGATAATTTATCCTCAAGATAATATCTTCTTAATTTTTCCGCTGTTATCATCATTAAATAATAGCGCTAGATTTTATAATTGTAAACCTATTACTATTGATAATATAGCTCTTCTTATCGGCGATTGTGGCGCTTTATTTCGACCACGCAAAAAATCGCCCTCAGACAACTTTCTTGGCGCGGCTGATGGGTGTTGAGCCCACGACCTCTCGCGTGACAGGCGAGTGCTCTACCGTTGAGCTACAGCCGCATTTTTATTCAATTGTGTCGGGGGCGGGGCTTGAACCCGCGACCTTGGGCTTATGAGTCCCACGCTACTACCAACTGAGCTACCCCGACAAAGGTCCTAGTATCTTAACGAAAAAAGACAAGTTTTTCAACCCGTCTTTTCTCTTGCGTTGTTGCGGAGGTTGGAGTCGAACCAACGTATCAAGGTTATGAGCCTTGCAAGTGACCGTTACTTTACCCCGCTTTCCTATTATACTATTACTTTAAATAAAGTCAAATTCTTTAAATACTTTTTCGAAATTGTCGATGGCTATTCGCGCGTCGCGCTGGCTTAAATGAAAATCATGTTCATGAGCGATCTGATTGCGAACTTTATGAGCCTGCCAGGCTTCTTCTAAAGTAATAAAATCACTCTTCTCAATATTCTTTAATTTGTCGCCAATATTATCGCCCGGCACGGCAAAAGTATTAACCACCGTCTCAAGCATTTTGTCCGCCTCGATAATTGACAATTTCCAATCGTTGGGATTATCCGAACCAATTAACTTAAGAATCTTTTCCCAACCCTGATTTCGTTCAGGCGGATTAATTTCTAGATTTTCTTTAATCTTTTCAGCTAGGCCTGGCCGGCCATAAACCTTTTCATGTTCAAAACGTCTAATTTCGCTAACTTTATTGGCAAAATAAATCATTCCGGCAAAAAAGACGGCCGCAAGAAAAATACAAATAAACCAGGCAAGATCAAGCCAATGGGTTAATCGCCCTCCAATCTCGGGCAGATTGATGCCATAAGACAAAAGGGTTGTATCTAAAATATGTTTAAAGAGCGGGAAGAGAGTATTATCTACGTTTGACATGCCTCTATTATTTTACCAAGCGTCAGCAAAATGTCATCTTGCCGCCAAGCTGACACTATTTGAATAGCCAGAGGCAACCTTTTGCCCGCCTCCGCCGAAGGCTCTGGCGTGGTAAAACCAGTAGGAACACTCAAACCCGGGATTCCGGCGATATTAATTGGCACGGTGAAAATATCTTCCAAATACATCTGCAATGGATCGCTCGTGTTTTTCCCAATCTCAAAAGCGGGTGTCGGCGCCGTCGGCGTCGCCACGACATCGACAGTTTCAAACGCTTTGGCGTAATCGCGACGAATTAATTCACGCACTTGATTAGCCTTATTATAATAAGCGTCATAATAACCAGCCGAGAGCACATAGGTGCCCAGCATAATTCGTCGGCGCACTTCCCGGCCAAATTTCTCACCCCGCGTCTTCATATAATCTTCAAGCAAATCCTGGCCGGCCAGATGGGCCCCGTAACGCACCCCGTCAAAACGAGCTAGATTAGTCGAGGCTTCGGCAAACATTAAAACATAATAGCAAGACAGCGAGTAATGGAGATTGGGGACTTCGACGGTCTTAATTTCGCAACCCGCTTGCTCCAATTTTTTCAAAGTCAGGCGGAAGTTATCAATTACCGCTTGATCAATTCCGCCTCGGTTGAGAAACGATTCCGGAACGCCAATTCTTATTTTCCTTGCCTCGCTGGAGCCTCGGGCGGAGGCGGGTTTAGGCAAATTGAAACTAGTTGAGTCATAGCTGTCCCGGCCGCGAATGGCCTTATAAATAATCTCCGCGTCAGCGACCGTTTTGGCAATCGGACCAATCTGATCAAGCGACGAGGCCATGGCCATTAGGCCGTAACGACTGACCGTCCCGTAAGTCGGCTTCAGGCCAACCACGCCGCAAAAAGCGGCGGGTTGGCGAATCGAACCGCCCGTATCGGAGCCGAGAGCACCCAGGGCTAAATTCCCGCCAACCGCCGCGGTTGACCCGCCGGAAGTTCCGCCCGAGACACGGGTGGGGTCGTGAGGATTTTTCGTCGGGCCATAGGCCGAATTTTCAGTCGAACCACCCATGGCAAATTCATCCATATTAGTACGACCCAAGAAGATAACTCCTCTCTTTTTTAATTTTTCAATCACGGTTGCATTATAAGTCGCCTGATAATTCTCAAGCATCTTGGAGGCCGCTGAGGCAATTCGCCCTTTGATCAAAATATTATCTTTAACGGCGATGGGAATGCCGGTTAAGATATCTGCTTTCCCCCCTTTAATCATCCTATCAGCCATTTCTGCTTGTTCGCGCACATCAGCAAACACCTCCAAATAAGCATTGAGTTCGCCATTCTTGGTTTTGATTTCTTTAAGATAAGCGCTGGCTAATTCTACTGCGGTAAAATCTCCCCGCCCCATCGCTTCGTGCGCTTTTTTGATCGTTAAATTTTGTAAATCTATTTTCATCGTGAGGTTAATTATCCAAAATCTTCTTTACTACAAAATAATTATCCTTCCGCTTTGGCGCTTGCGATAAAATTGTGTCTGTATTAGCGCCACTCTCAAACGGCTCCGTATCTTCGCGCATAACATTGCGCAAGTAGTAATCCTCAGGCAGATGCCCTTCAGTTAAACCGGGTGCTTTTTGCAATTCTGACATATATCCCAAAATCGACTCCATATCTTTTTGGAGTTTATCTTTCTCGGTATCTGACAACGCAATCCGCGCTAAATTAGCCAGATTATCAATATCTTTTCGCTCTAGCATAATATCAGTCTATCATTATTTAAGGTTGAAATAAAGTCTTCACTTTACTTCTAATCTTATGACTATTCCCATGACTTAATAACCCAAGGTATGATTGGACTGTTTCCTTTTTACCTTGTTTTTTCAATATTTCTCTCATTATTCTTTTTTTAGTAGTGGTACGTATTACCCGATGATCAGGGAAATGCACCCAGCCCAGATAATCAACTCCAGAGGCAATGGTTTTGATCGATATTTTTTGAGGATGAAGTTGAAGATGTAACCTATCTGCCAAAAACACTTGTATTTGTGGGGCTAGATTAATAAGCCAGCTTTTGTCTTTGGAAAAAACAACAAAATCGTCAGCATAACGAATATAGTATTTAGCTTTAAGTTTGTGCTTCATAAACTGATCAAATTCGTTCATGTAGATGTTCACCAGCAATTGAGAAGTGAGATTACCAAGTGGCAAGCCAACATTCTTGGCAGTAGAGAAAAAACTATCAATAATTTGAGAAATAAGCCAGCGAATATCTTGGTCGGAAATATAACCGGCAATAATTTCTTTGAGTATTTTTTGGTCAACAGAAGCAAAAAACTTTCGGATATCGCATTTCAATACCCATACCGTCTTGGTGTGATTTTGAGAGGATTTGCGGGCAAAACGGCGAAATCTGTTTATGGCTTTATGTGTTCCTTTTCTTAATCGGCAGGAAAACGAGTCGGAAATAAAGACCTTGTCAAACGGAGGATAAAGTATCCGGTAAATTGCATGGTGAAGCAACCGGTCTCTCACAATGGCCTTGTGGATACGTCTTGGTTTTGGGTCAGAAATATTAAATGCTTGGTAGGCTGAATGTTTATATGTTTTTGCAACAAGGTCGCGGTGTAGAGAAATGATATTGCTCATTAGGCGAAGCTCGAATTCTTGCACATCTCGCCTTGATCGTTTGCCGTTCAAAAACTCCGGCCAGGCCATTAGGAGATTTTCGAGGGCTATGATATCGTCGTAACTATGTTTGAATTGAATTCGGGACATGACCATAAAGTAACCCCCCCCCCCCCACGGATTTTGCCCGTTTTAGATAAGGTTAAAGGTGCCTATTTGTTATGGTATGGATATTATCAGATTTTACCCAAACCGCACAAACACTCACTCGGCCAAAGAATTGACACTTTGTTTGTTGAGATAATGGAAGCGCTGGCCATTGCCAGTTTTTTATCGCCTGAAGAGAAAGCTCCCTATGTCCGTATCGCCATAAGGAAAACCGACACTTTGCGCATATTACTGATGGTCTTATGGGAAACAAAATCTCTTGATAATAAAAAATATCTTGTTCTGTCAGTAAAAATTGATGAAATCGGGAGAAATCTCGGCGGTTGGAGTGGTCAACTGGTAAAGTTAGCTCAACAGACCTAGGGAAAAACAAAACTCCCCCGCCAGAGCAGGGAAGAAATGAAAAGAATTGCGGGACGGAGAAGGCGAACCCACCATTGTCGTTCCACTGGTTGTCGGGGTTGTCGTAGTACGCGTTCAACCTGCGACCATCGTCGTTACGGTTGGCGCCGATGAGGTTCGGATTGCCGTCAGAAATGTGCGAGATATCATCTATGTCACCACCCCTCGAATACTCTTAAGGGGTTGTATTGTATCCGGCATCGTAATGCCTTAATATCTCGTACCAAGTATCTTCATTTTTTGTGAAGTGTCTGCATACATCACTCTATCCGAAACCGTAATCGCGGATATTCTCAATGTATGGATACTGGATTCGGTAGCGAGAAACCGTAGTCGCTCACATATTCACCTACTACCATTTTTATATTAGCACTTTATTTTTATATGCAAAATTTTAGCCCCATTCCGACTCCGCCAGTTGGCGAATCGGAACAGGGCTAAGGACTAAGTATCTAAGTGCCGAAGCACAGAGCGACTTAGTTTTGAGAACTGACTTGCGGGACGGAGAAGGCGAACCCACCATGGCCGCTCCACTGGCCGTCGGGGTCGTCGTAGTACGCGTGCAACCAGCGACCATCGTCGTGACGGTGGGCGCCGATGAGGTGGGGATGGCCGTCAGCATCCTTGATGGGTTCGTGCATGCCAACGATGTACCAGAGGCCGAGGGCTTCAATCTCCTCATCCGTGAGATAGTCGCGGATAAGGCAAGAAACTTCGGCATTGGGGTCGGACAGCTTCTGGCCCTTGGTGAATATACCGGCGCACGCATCCTTGCGGATACGCTTCGTGAGTCGGTCGCTATCTTTCCAGAGTTTTGCCGGCAGGACCGCGATCTTGTTCACAACACCCGTGGTCGGCAGGAATTTCTTCGAGAACAGAACGCTCTTGGCGTAGCCGTCCACTCGGTCGCCCTTCTGCTTGAAGTGCGCGAACCACTCTTCGCCTGTGCGACCAGTGGTCGGAGGCAGAGTGGGGTAAATCACGCCATCCTCGATCGTCCATTTGAGCTCAAGACACTTTTCGATGTCTTCCGTAGACACGGTGTCACCGGAGCCAGCCATGGCGACGAGTTTCGCAAGATTGACCTGACGAGGAACGGTCTGGGCTTGACGTTCGACAAGAACCAATTCATCACGCAAGAAGCGTTCGACTCCATCTTCACCGCCAAGTTTGTTAACGAGGGCCTCAAACCAATCCAGATTACGTTGACCATATTTAGACATGGCCCATTCCCTTTCCGACTGATAGTCGTTTTCTTCATCTCTCTAATAGAGAGATAGCCACACCGTGTGGTAAACGCCAGACGACCGCGAACTATTCGTGGTCGCAGCCAGAAAACCTCGTATTTACAAGAACTTTTGGCTATGACCACTCGCAAGTATTATATCAAAGAACAACTCTTTAAGAGTATACCC